>ERZ780212.1071-NODE-1071-length-23674-cov-2.916550_pt1 | contig 23674 bp, 25 predicted proteins | sample MGYA00511364_ERZ780212 | MGnify/ENA primary metagenome ERZ780212 (study PRJEB29588, sample SAMEA2147991) | human gut metagenome | biome: human gut; feature: human-associated habitat; material: faeces | place: Denmark | collected 2008/2010 ...
CGGCGCGGCCTCCGGTCAGGGTAACTATGCGGTTGAAGAGGTCCTCGCGGGTCAGGAGCACCTGCTCCCCGCTGTCCACCTGCATGGTGTAGCCGAGGGCTCCGGAGGTGCGGGGTACTATGGTTATCTTGTGTACAGGTGCCGAGTTAGTCTGCATGGCGGCCACCATGGCGTGGCCTATCTCGTGGTAGGATACGGTCCGGCGTTCTGTCTCGGACAGCACCTTGCCTTTCTTCTGGGCTCCGGCGATGACTGTCTCCACGCTTTCCTCCAGGTCGGCGGTGGTGACCTTGTCGCGGCCCATGCGGACGGCCCGCAGCGCACCCTCGTTGACGATGTTGGCCAGCTCGGCTCCGGACGATCCGGCGGTGGCCCTTGCCACTACATCCAAGTCCACATTGTCATGCCTGACGTGGGCCAGGTGTACGTTGAGGATGGCCTTGCGCCCTTCGAGGTCGGGCAGCTCCATCTGGATGCGGCGGTCGAAGCGTCCCGGACGCAGCAGGGCCTTGTCCAGACTTTCTGGCCGGTTGGTGGCGGCAAGTATGACCACTCCCTTACGGGCGTCGAAACCGTCCATCTCGGTCAGCAGCTGGTTGAGGGTCTGCTCCCTCTCGTCGTTGCCGCCTCCGATGGCGTTGTCGCGTTTCTTGCCTATGGCATCTATCTCGTCTATGAATATGATGCAGGGGGCTTTCTCATTGGCCTGCTTGAAGAGGTCGCGGACCTTCGCAGCGCCCATGCCGACGAACATCTGCACGAACTCCGAACCGGACATGCTGAAGAACGGCACCTTGGCCTCTCCTGCCACTGCCCTTGCTATGAGGGTCTTGCCTGTGCCCGGAGGGCCTACGAGCAGGGCTCCCTTTGGCAGGGACGCTCCTATGGAGGTGTATTTGCCGGGATTGTGCAGGAAATCGACTATCTCCGTCAGGGCCTCCTTGGCCTCGTCCTGTCCGGCCACATCGGCGAAGGTTGTCTTTACGTCCGAGTCGGCGTAGATCTTGGCCCCGCTGCCTCCGAAGGACATGAAGTTGCCCCCGCCGGCTCCCATCCGGGCCTGGATCGATTTGCCGGCCTGTCTCCATATAAGGTAGAATATCAGGAAGGGCAGTACCCACAGCAGGATGAAATTCATTATCGGGGAGTTCTGCCTGGGTATCTCGCGGGTGAAGGCTATGCGTCCGTCCTCGTTGGGACTCTTGGCGGCCAGCAGCCGGTCTACCAGGCCGGGGTCATCCACCGAGCCGGTAGAATAAGTGGTCTTGCCGTTGTTCCCCTCATTGGTCAGGAAATAGATGTAGCCGTCCTTGATCATCACCTTCTCCACCATGCCGCTGTCTACCTTGTTGATGAATGTGCCGTAGTCGGTGGGAATTATGCGCTGGCCGCTCATCTTGGGGAAGACCAGCCAGTTGAGCAGGAGTACCACTCCGATGACCACAAGCATTCCTACGAAAGAGCTGGTGCGTGGTCCCTGGTCTTGCGGTTTGTTGCCGCCGTTGCTGCGGTTTGCTTGCTGTACTGCCATTGTCAGATTGTTTAATTGGTTTATTAAATACTCTGACAATTATTGTGCCGCTACAGCTTTATGCCATTCTGACAGACTATGATGGATGGAAGTGCAGGCGGGCTGGATTGCGCAGGCCGGTGAGGCGGCTGTCGCGGACTGTGCGGGTGCCGTTGACGAAGGTGTCGGTGACGGCCCAGTCGAATACAGTCCCTTCGAGGGGAGACCAGCCGCAGCGGTAGGCGATGTTGTCCTTGGAGACAGTCCACGGACGGCGGCGTACGATGACCAGGTCGGCGAAGTACCCTTCTCTGATATATCCCCGGCGGTCAATTCTGAACAGGTCGGCAGGGGAGTGGGACATCATACGTACCGCCTGCTCTATGGGAAAACAGCCGCGTTCGGCCAGCTGGAGCATCATCACCAGCGAGTGCTGCACGGTCGGCAGACCCGACGGAGCATGGAGGTAATCCTGCTTCTTCTCCTCGAACAGATGCGGTGCATGGTCGGTAGCCACAGCCTGGACAAGGCCTTCACGCACAGCAGCGGTTATAGCCTCCCGGTCGGCTTGGGTCTTGATGGCCGGATTGCATTTGACAAGACTTCCGTAACGGTTGTAATCCCTGTCATCGAACCACATATAGTGTACGCAGACCTCCGCGCTGATGCCCGGATGCTTCACATGTGCCTCCGACAGCATGTCAATTTCCTCGGCTGTGCTTACATGCAGCACGTGCAGGCGTGTGCCGTGTCTCCTTGCCAGTTCCACAGCCTTTGCCGATGATTTCAGGCAGGCCTCGCGGCTGCGGATCAGCGGATGGGCGCTGAACGGAATGGGGGAGTCACCGTATCGGGCTCTGGCTTCTTCCAGATTGTGCCGGATAGTGGCCTCGTCTTCGCAGTGGGTAGCTATAAGCCATCCGTCGAGGGAGAATACCGCATCGAGCGCCTCCTGGGAGTCCACCAGCATATTGCCGGTAGAGGAGCCCATGAAGACCTTTATGCCGCAGACATTACTGCGGTCGGCGCGCCGGAGCTCTTCGATATTGTCGTTTGTGGCCCCGATATAAAAGGAGTAGTTGGCCCATGACTCCCGGGCGGCTGCGTCGTATTTGCTTTCAAGTAGTCCGACGGTGGTTGCCGGAGGGTTGTTGTTGGGCATGTCCATGAAGGATGTTACTCCGCCGAGGACGGCAGCCGCGCTCTCAGAGGCTATGCAGCCCTTCCGGGTGGCGCCTGGCTCTCGGAAATGCACCTGGTCGTCTATGACGCCCGGCAGCAGCATCGCCTCACTGCCCCCAATGATTACCTCTCCCGCAAAGTTTTCTGCCTCATGGACCTGATGTCCGTAATCAGGATCCGATGCCTGCATGACAGAGGCTATTGTCTTACCCTCAATCAGGACGCTGCCCTCTGTCATACGTCCTTCATTTACTATGCGTATGTCCTTTATCAGTGTGCCCATCAGTGTTGCTTTGGGGTTATTTTCCTGAATCTTAGAGCGATTACTCCTCTGAACGCCTCTCCGAATATGGAACTGCTCATCTTTGACTTGCCCTCCTTGCGGTCGGTGAAGATGATGGGAACCTCCTTTATATTGAATCCCAGCCTGTAGGCATTGTATTTCATTTCTATCTGGAATCCGTAGCCTTTCATGCGTATCCGGTCCAAATCAATGGTCTCCAATACCTTTCTGCTGTAGCACACAAAGCCGGCGGTGGAGTCGTACACTTTCATTCCGAGTACGGTGCGTACGTAGAAAGACGCTCCGTAGGATATCATGATGCGGCTGAGCGGCCAGTCCCTCACGGCTATGCCCTCCACGTAACGGGAACCTATGGATATATCTGCTCCGTCTGAGGCGCATGCGTTGTAGAGTCGGATCAGGTCTTCGGGATTGTGCGAGAAGTCGGCGTCCATCTCGAAGATATAGTCATAGCCGTGTTCCAGGCACCATTTGAAGCCTGCGATGTAGGCTGTGCCGAGTCCGAGCTTGCCGGAGCGCTCGATGATGAAAAGTGTGTCGGAAAATTCTTTCTGTAATCCCTTGACTATCGCGCCGGTGCCGTCAGGGGAGCCGTCGTCCACGATCAGTATGTGAAAGTCCCCGTCGAGAGAGCGCACCTTGCGTATGATCTTCTCTATATTCTCCTTCTCATTGTATGTCGGGATGATTACAATCTTGCTGTGCTCCATGTCTATTTGCGTACATTTTTACAAATGTACGAAAATATTGGTATATTCGGCCAATTTTAGACAGACTGAGTACATATGAGAAAAATAAAGATATCCCTTTTGCTGAAGATAGTCATAGCTATTCTGGCCGGTATAGGGTGCTCATGGTTTTTCCCTCCGGCTCTGGCCAGGGTATTTGTGACCGTCAATTCACTGTTCGGCAATTTCCTGAACTTCATAATACCGCTTTTGATTCTGGGACTTGTGGCGCCAGGAATAGCAGAGCTCGGACGCGGTGCCGGACGTATGCTGGGGGCGACGACACTTATCGCATACGTGTCGACAGTCCTGTCGGGATATTTCGCCTATGGGGTGTGCGGAGCGGTGTATCCTCATATACTGGACGCGGATGCCTTTGCGGTAAGCCAGTCCGTTGTGTCCGGCAACGGACAGGATCCTTATTTTGTAATTGATATGCCGCCCCTGTTCGGAGTCATGTCCGCCCTGGTTCTTTCCTTTGTGCTGGGACTGGCCCTTTCTGCTATAAAGGGCAATATCATGCGCGGGATGCTTAGCGAGTTCCGGGAGGTCATCATGATGGTCATCCGCAAGGTCATCATCCCACTGCTGCCTTTGTATATTTTCGGCATTTTCCTGAAAATGGGCGTGGAGGGAACGGTGATGACGATACTCGCTCTTTTCCTGAAGGTCATCATCGTGATATTCGTACTGCATGTGGCCCTGCTGCTGATACAGTTCTGCATAGCCGGGGCCGTTGCGGGGAAGAATCCGCTGAGGAGCCTGCGCAATATGCTGCCGGCCTATATGACCGCGCTCGGTACGCAGTCCTCTGCTGCGACCATACCCGTGACCCTGGCTCAGGCAAAGAAAAACGGGGTGAGGGCCGAGGTAGCTGACTTCGTGATACCGCTCTGCGGCACTATTCATCTTTCGGGCAGTACGCTCAAGATTGTGGCCTGTGCCCTGGCGCTTTCGATTATGACAGGAATGCCTTCTGACATAGGGGTGTACACTGAGTTTATATTTATGCTGGGTATAGCCATGGTGGCGGCTCCCGGTGTTCCCGGCGGGGCAATCATGGCCTCTATAGGCATTATCGGCTCTATTTTAGGTTTCGACGAGGATATGCAGGGGTTGATGATTGCGCTTTATATTGCGATGGACAGTTTCGGAACGGCCTGCAATGTGACCGGAGACGGTGCCATCGCCATGATAGTGGATAGGATATTTAAGCGGTCAGAGGTATGAAGCGGGTGCTCAATGTGTCTGTATGCCAGACGGATGTGCTTTGGGAGGATCCTGATGGAAACAGGATGCGGCTGGAGAGGCTCGTTAACGGGCATATGAGGAGTCTACGGCAGGGGCTGAGGCCGGATCTGATAGTGTTGCCGGAGTTCTTCACTACCGGTTTTACAGCCAATACGGAGTATGCGGAGTCTGTGTCCGGGCCTACTTTGCAATGGATGCGCGGTATTGCGTCTAATTCAGGAGCGGCAGTGGCAGGCTCGGTTCAGGTGGCGGACAGAGGTCTCATACATAACCGGATGTACTTTGTGTGTCCGGACGGCAGGGTGGAGCTGTATGACAAAAGGCATCTTTTCCGTATGAGCGGGGAAAATGAGGTGTTTGCCTCGGGTTCTGTCCGGAAGACCGTGGAGTATCTGGGATGGCGCATTGGACTTAATGTCTGCTATGACCTGCGTTTTCCGGTCTGGAGCAGGAATACAGGGGAATATGCGTATGACGTGATGCTGAATGTGGCGTCGTGGCCGTCATCAAGGATAGAGGCGGCGTCCATACTGGCTCATGCCAGGGCCGTGGAGAACCAGTCCTGGTTTGTTTTCTGCAATCGGACAGGAGAGAGTCCGGAGGACAGTTACAGTGGAGGTTCACTGATTGTGGATTACAAGGGACGCTCTGTCGGACACCTGACGCAGTGCGGGGAAATGAGAGGGCAGGAAGGCTTTCTGGAGGCATCTTTGGACATTGAGGATTTGCATAAGTTCAGGAAAAAATTCCCGGCTTGGATGGATGCTGACAAGTTTGAGATAATAGATGATGACAGATAAATAAATTTTTTATAACTTTGTGCCTGCTGTAAGTTTATATGGATGAAAGTTACAAAATATTGTTCGATGCGCACAAGAAGAAGATAGAGTTCTTCATTTCCCGCTATGAGAATCTTCTGGCGAAGAACAGGCAGATGCAGGATGAGCTTGGGCGCAAGGACTCGGAGATAGAGGCTTACAGAGAAAGATTGGACAATAGTAATAACAAAATTAAAGAATTAGAAGAGAAGATAGATAAGTTGCAGTTGGCAGGAGCTTTTGAGGCTTCTGCTGTAGATGTTAAAGAAGCTAGGCAGAACATAAGCAGACTGGTGCGGGAGATTGACAAATGCATTTCATTGCTGAATAACTGATTATGGAGGAGGAAAAGGATAAGCTGATGTCGGGTAATGTCGTGATTAATGTTACGATTCTTGACCGCAAGTTCAAGTACACGATTCCGCAGGAGGACGAGAGCCTGATCAGGAATACCATAAAGGGACTGTCTGAAAAACTGTCGGATTTCAAGCACCGTAAGAACTTTCATGACAATCAGGAACTTCTTACAGTGGCGCTTGTACAGGTCGCTATAGAGAAAGCGAGAGTGGAGACAGTATTGGGAGATGTGCAGGGTAATATTCAGCTTTTGGACAGTCAACTGGATGAGTATATAGAAAATAATGTGGAATAAATAGCTTAAGCCGTTAGATCGCTCTTTGCGAAAATCAACATTTTTAACAATACAGAGCCAACTCGATGGATGAAGACAGGCCTGGGTGACCCGTAAGGGGATTCGGTTATACCGGACGTTGGAAGTCTGAGTCCAGAATCGGAGCTCAAATCCTATTTTTTTAGGTTTTTCTGATAAACAGTGTTCTAACGGCTTTTTTCTTCCATCTGCCTTCTGTCGTAATTCTTTATATAGTTGGAACATTAACTCAATATATAAAATTATAGATATGCAGATTTCATTAGTGATTATTTTATTGATAGCAGTAGCCGCAATAGCCGTGGCAGTTACTCTTTTTGTCATGAAGGCTGCCAGGAAAAAGCAGGCTGACAAGATAATAAAGGAAGCCGAGCAGGAAGGCGAGAATATCAAAAAGGAGAAAATCTTTCAGGCCAAGGAGAAATTCCTTCAGCTTAAAGGCGAGCACGAGCGTTACATCAACGAGAAGAACTCCCAGATTCAACAGTCGGAGAATAAGTTGAAACAGAAGGAGATGCAGCTTAACCAACAGTATTCTGACCTTCAGCGCAAGCAGCGTGAGGCTGATGTCGTAAGGGAGAATCTCAAGGCTCAGGTGGAGGTAGTGAACCGAAAGGCCGAGGAATACGACAAGCTCCATAAGGACGCTGTCGAGAAGCTTGAGAGTCTGGCCGGAATGTCCGCCGCCGAGGCGAAGGATGTCCTGATGGAGACTATGAAGGAGGAGGCCAAGACCCAGGCGATGTCTTATATCAACGACGTGATGGACGAGGCCAGGATGACTGCCGGAAAGGAGGCCAAGAGGATAGTCATCAATACTATACAGCGTATTGCGCCCGAGACGGCCATTGAGAATGCCGTTACCGTATTCAATATAGAGAATGACGAGATGAAAGGCCGTATCATAGGCCGTGAGGGCCGTAATATACGTGCTCTGGAGGCGGCGACCGGAGTGGAGATAGTCGTGGACGATACCCCGGAGGCTATTCTGCTCTCTGCCTTTGATCCTGTCCGCAGGGAGGTCGCCCGTCTGGCCCTGCACCAGTTGGTGACAGACGGACGTATCCATCCCGCGCGTATTGAGGAAGTGGTGGAGAAAGTCAGAAAGCAGCTGGATGACGAGATTATGGAGACAGGAAAGAGAACCTGTATCGATCTTGGCATCCACGGTCTGCATGCCGAGCTGGTCAAGCTGGTGGGAAGGATGAAATATCGCTCCTCATACGGTCAGAACCTGCTGCAGCACTCCCGTGAGGTGGCCAATATATGTGCGACCATGGCTGCGGAGCTGGGGCTCAATCCAAAGACGGCCAAACGTGCCGGTCTGCTGCACGATATCGGAAAAGTCTCGGAGGAGGATTCTGAGCTGCCTCATGCTATCCTGGGTATGAAACTGGCTGAGAAGTACAAGGAGAAACCGGAGGTATGCAATGCCATAGGAGCGCACCACGAGGAGGTGGAGATGATGTCCCTGATATCTCCTATCGTTCTGGTAGGTGACGCTATTTCGGGAGCAAGGCCTGGTGCCCGCCGTGAGGTTATCGAGTCGTATATCAAGCGTCTCAAGGATATGGAGGCGATAGCGATGTCGTATCCGGGTGTGACTAAGACATACGCTATCCAGGCCGGACGTGAGCTGAGGGTTATTGTGGGAGCTGAACAGGTCAGCGATGCAGAGGCGGAGATGCTTTCGAATGAGATTGCCCGTAAGATTCAGAACGAGATGGTCTATCCAGGTCAGGTTAAGATAACTGTCATCAGGGAGACCCGTTCAGTTGCTTTTGCAAAATAGTGCAGTGTCAGCAATGGACGACAAGTATGTCGTTCCATTCGGTGGTATAACAGGGAGACAGGTGCTCCCTGTTCATTTTTATACCGTCCAGGGACTGTGAGGCCACACCTATGGTGTTACGTCCGTCCCGACGGTTTATGCTGTCAATCACGTTCATCAGTCTGGCATGTCTTTCCCTGTCAATGTCGTCGAAGAAAGCCATCTGTACTTTGTCGGCAGGAATGATGTCGCCGAGGACTACTCCGGCTCTCTTATAACCGTATCCTTTGCGGAACATTTCCTGAAGTGTCTTCATGACGGCGGCGTTGATCTCTATTGTACTGTCCGTGGACGTAGGAAATTGAGTCAGGCGGCTTTCGAACTGAAAGCGTCCGTTGTCCTTGTGAAACCGGTTGGTAGTGATGAATGTCGTTACATTGCCGCAGCATGAACCTTGTTTCCGAAGTTTTTCTACGGCCATGGCACAGAACATGGAGACCTGTGCTGAGAGGTCTTCCGGATCCGTTATGTCCTTGGCGAAAGTCCTGGAGATCATGATCTGCTTTTTAGCCTGCTCCGTGTCCTCGAATTCGATGCACGGTATGCCGTGAAGTTCCTTCCAGGTCCGCACTCCGCCGATGCCCATCACTCCATTAACCCATCCTTCGTCTCTGGTATAAAAGTCCCAGGCCGTGTTCATTCCGAAATATCCCCTGAACCGTTTGGAGTAGCGCCGGCCGATGCCCCAGATATCCTCAATCGGGAATGTCCTCAGTACCTTTTCCACATCCTGTTTCCGGTGCATCCAGCATCCGCCTCTTGTCGCGGGATACTGCTTGCACAGTTTGGACGCGATCTTCGCGAGTGTCTTGGTAGGTGAGACTCCTACGCTGACCGGGATGCCGGTGCAGCGTAGGCATTCGCGGGACACATTCTTTGCCCATCGGTCAAAGTCTGTGTCAGGGCTCATGCCGCGCAGGTCTATGAAAGACTCGTCGATGGAATATACTTCAATGGCCGGAGAGAACATGGACAGGGTCATCTGCACCCGTCTGGACATATCCCCGTAGAGAGAGAAATTGGAAGAGAAGACTGTGACGGCACCTGACTCAACCAAGTGCCTGAACTCGAACATCGGCTGTCCCATTTTTATTCCCAGTTTCTTAGCCTCGTTTGAGCGGGCAATGGCGCAGCCGTCGTTGTTGGAAAGTACTACTACAGGCCGGCCTTCCAGGTCCGGTCTGAAGACCCGCTCGCAGCTTACGAAGAAGTTATTGCAGTCGGCTAAGGCGTACATGACAGATACCTCAGACTTTCTTTATGACATAGCGGACTATGCCCCAGATGGTAAGCTCATCCCCTTCGCGGACCGTTATGGCCTTGTATCTGGGATTGGAAGGCAACAGGGTGATGCAGCCATCGCTGATTTTCAGCCTTTTGACAGTGAACTCCCCGTTGATGAAGCACACGGCAATGGCTCCGTCGCGAGGCTCCTCTGACTTGTCCACGACCAGGATGTCCCCATCGCGTATGCCGTCTCCTTCCATGCTGTCCCCGCTGACCCTGGCAAAGAATGTCGATGCCGGATTCTTGACGACCAGCCTGTTGATGTCCAGAGCCGTTCCCGGAATGTCCTCGGCAGGAGAGGGAAAGCCCGCATGGATGGACTCGAAGAGCCTGGGAGGCTGCTGCTTTTCGTCGGACTCCGAACTGCCGGAGCGGGATATGGTATCCTCTTTATCCATTTGGAAATCTTCCTACTGCAACTTGGCCAGGAACTTGTCCACCTTGATGATGAACCGCTCGTGGGTACCATTGGCTATTTCTCCCTTGGAGTCGCTGGCAGTCACATCGAAGACCAGGCGACGGCCGTCAATCTCCTTGAGTGTGGCTTTGGCAGTGATGGTCTCACCTATCGGGGAAGCCTTGATGTGTGCGATGTCAATCTTTGTACCTACGGTCGAGAGCCCCTCTTCGAGCAGGTCATTGACCGCATAGCAGGCGGCCATTTCCATATATGCCACTACTGCCGGGGTAGCGAATACGTCCAGTGCACCGGATCCCATAAGCGAGGCGCAGTTCTCCTTGCATACTTTCGTTGTCGATGTGCCGGATATACCGACCTTGATATCATTTGTTGCCATTTAGTTTGTTATTTGTTAATCTGATAAAAATCCAGCAGTCGAAAAGACCAGGCCCTCCCACCGCTCCGCGACGGGCCCCTCCCTCTAGAGCCGAGGGCGGCTAGTCTTTTCTCGTTGCTGGATTTTATCAACGAACGTTAATGTGCCGCAAATTTATAAAAAAACACAGAATTTCCGCACCAACATCCGTGTCCGGCATCCACCCTGACACCGTGTCAACTCCACTGACTTCCGCACCCAATACCACAAGGGTGTGGAAATTTATAAAAACGTAAAATTATAGAAACAGGTAAATCTTGCGCTGAATCTTTAGGTTCTGTTTTCGGTTATTGGCAATAGGTAATTTTGTGGCAAAATCAGATACTATGGGAATATTGGAAAATAAGTCGGTTAAAGACAAAATCGTGCGCCTGAGAGGGCAGGATGTCATCCTGGACTTTGCGGTGGCGGAGATTTACGGAGTAGAGACAAAGGAGATCAATCAGGCGGTCAGAAACAATCCGAAGAAATTTCCGTATGGGTATATACTGCAGCTCGATGTCGATGAAAAGCAGGAGGTGGTCAAAAATTTTGACCGCCTTGATAAACTCAAGTATTCATCTGTGCTGCCAAAAGCGTTTACGGAAAAGGGCCTGTATATGCTGGCGACTATTCTGAAGGGGGATAAGGCGATAGAGGCGACTATCTCGATTATCGAGGCGTTCGCCAAGCTGCGGGAGCTGTCGCGGACAATAGGTGAGCTGTCGGCCTGTCCGGACAAGTACGGGCAGAAGTCCCTTATGCAGAGAAGCGGGGATATCATGGCTGACCTCTTCGGTGAGGATCTGCAGACGAACGGGACGGAGACAGAGATTGAGCTGAATTTTGCTGTGATGAAGCTGAGGCATAAAGTGAAGAGGGGCGGAAAATAAAAGGAGATGTGCCAAAATTTGCATTTCGACACATCTCCCTTACAGTTTGTTTTAGCGGATTAGCGGACCTTGACTACAGCGTCCATGCCGACCTTGATGGCCTGCTCATTCATCGGGATGAGGTTGTGGTGACGGGGAGGGAGGGACTTCTTGAGTCCGGCTGTCACGTTCTCCATCTTCACGATGGGCTTCACTTTCAGGAAGGCTCCGAGCACGATCATGTTATAAGCCTTGGCGTTACCCAGCTTGGCAGCCTCGTCTGCGGCATCGATCTTATAGATCTGGATGTCGGTACGGGTGGGATGGTGGGTGATGCCGTTGGGGTCGTAAACGAGCAGACCGCCGGGCTTTACCCTTGACTCGAACTTGTCGAGAGACTGCTGATTGAGGATGATGGCGGTATCGAACTTGCTCAGGATAGGAGAGCTGATCTTCTTGTCACTGAGGATAACGCTTACGTTACATGTACCACCGCGCATTTCAGGTCCGTATGAAGGCATCCAAGCCACTTCCTGGTCCTGCATGATACCGGAGTAGGCCAGAATCTTGCCCATTGAGAGGACTCCCTGTCCTCCGAATCCTGCTATGATGATTTCTTCTTTCATATTTCTGTCTAAATAGTTTGTAGTATTTTAAATTATGATCTCAGTATCTTGTGTACTGCTTTGTCTTTCGTTGATTTCAAAAATCTTGTGAAATGCAAGGAACGCGAAAGTCCGAGTACCGGAGTTTACTTCCGTAAATGAGGATACGAGGACTGAGCAGTGACGCAGCAGTTCGCAAGATTTTAAATCAACGGTCCTTCATGTCGCCGAGCGGATAGAACGGAAACATATTCTCCTCCATCCACTTGTTGGCCTCTACGGGAGTGACCTTCCAGCCGGAGTTGCAGGTGCTGACAACCTCTACGAAAGAGGTGCCCTTATGCATCATGGAGTTCTCGAATGCCTTGCGGATGGCCTTCTTGGTCTTGCGCACTGCGGCGGGGTTCTGCACGGACTGACGGGTCACGTAGCAGGTGCCCTCCAGCTGGGCGATGAGCTCGGTAATCTTGAGGGGATAACCGTTGAGCTCGGCCTTACGTCCGTAGGGAGTGGTGGCCGTCACCTGTCCCAGCAGGGTGGTAGGGGCCATCTGACCTCCGGTCATACCGTAGATAGCGTTGTTGATGAAGATGATGACGATGTTCTCTCCGCGGTTGCAGGCGTGCATTACCTCGGCGGTACCAATGGAAGCGAGGTCGCCGTCACCCTGGTATGTGAAGACATATTTGTCGGGCATGAGCCTCTTGGTGGCTGTCGCGAGGGCTGGAGCACGTCCGTGAGCGGCCTGCTGCCAGTCGATGTCCAGGTAGTTGTATGCGAATACGGAGCATCCTACAGGGGATATACCGATGGTCTTGTCCTGGATGCCCATCTCCTCGATAACCTCAGCGATGATCTTGTGGACTACGCCGTGTGAGCAGCCGGGGCAGTAATGGAGAATATTGTCTTTAAGTACGGGGGTTTTGCCGTAAACCTTGTTCTCAGGTTTGATTATTTCGTTAATGTCCATCATAATAGCCTTGTGTTACATAGTTTTTTTGAAGACTTCCAGGATCTCCTCGGGGTCAGGAATCATACCGCCCTGACGGCCGTAGAAGTTTACAGGGATTCGTCCGTTGACCACCAGTCTGATGTCCTCTACCATCTGACCTGCGTTCAGTTCGAGCGAGAGGATGCTCTTTAGCTGGGGTACGAGTGAGTCAATCTCCTTCTTGGGGAAAGGATAGAGGGTGATGGGGCGCAGCAGACCGAGGCGTATGCCTTCCTCACGTGCCAGCTCCACTACCTTCTCACCGATACGTGACATGCAGCCGAAAGCTACGATGAGATACTCGGCGTCCTCGGCCATGTAGGTGGAGAAGCGGACCTCGTTGGCCTCGATCTCGGCGTACTTCTTCTGCAGCTTGATGTTGAAGTTCTCCTGAACCTGAGGGTCGAGGGAGAGGGATGTGATGGTGTTGCCGTGACGTCCCTTGCTGCCTATGGTAGCCCATGAGTCGCACAGGGCGCGGATCTCCTCTTCTGTCCTGCGGGGTTTGGCGGGGCGGAGCTCCACTTTCTCCATCATCTGTCCGATGACACCGTCTCCGAGGATGATGGCAGGATTGCGGTATTTGAAAGCGAGGTCAAATGCCTCACCCACGAAGTCGTACATGTCCTGAGCCGATGCAGGGGCAAGGACGATGGGATGATAGTCACCGTGTCCGCCGCCTTTCACAGTCTGGAAGTAGTCTCCCTGGCTGGGCTGGATGGTTCCGAGTCCCGGACCGCCGCGCATTACGTTAACTACTACGCAGGGCAGCTCGGCTCCGGCGATGTAGCTGAGTCCCTCGCACATGAGGCTGATTCCGGGACTGGAGGATGAGGTCATGACCTTCTTTCCGCAGCATGCGCCGCCGTATACCATATTGATGGATGCTGTTTCACTCTCTGCCTGAAGGACAACCATACCTGTGGTCTCCCAAGGCTGTACTTTCATCAGGGTTTCCATCACTTCCGACTGAGGGGTGATGGGGTATCCGAAGTATCCGTCGCATCCGCAGTCAATGGCTCCGTATGCGATGGCCTCGTTACCTTTCATAAGAATCTTTTCTGCCATATTCTCAAAATTTAGATTTTAACACGATAAACAGTGATAACTGAATCAGGGCATACAGTGGCGCAGTTAGCGCAGCCGATGCATTTCTCCGGATTGACCAGAGAAAGGAAGTTGTAACCCTTGCCGTTGACCTCATGGGACAAGGCAATGGCTCCGGTGGGGCAGTTCACGACGCATACGCCGCAACCCTTGCACCTTTCTTTGTCTACTACAATAGCTCCTTGTGTTGCCATAAAATTAGTGTGTTATTGGTTATTGAAATTTAAAAGTCCGAATGATGATACTACCCGTTCGCTGATATAGTCCCAGCGCAGAATTATTCCTATGATAAGAATAATCCCCATCCAGATGAAACCCTTTGTCGTGGGAGTCTGGGCTGCATACCAGTTTTTTAGTCTTGCGAAAGGGCTCATTATTTGGAGATATCTGATTTCTCAATTCTTATGCGCGCGTCAACTGCCGTGATGGATTTGGAGTTGCCGAGCAGGGGGTTGATGTCCATCTCGAAAATCTCCGGAGCTGCCGCGCATAGTGCGGATACTCTGCGGATAACCTCGTTGAACAGGGTCAGGTTGACGCCTTCCTTACCGCGGATGCCTTCAAGCAGCTTGATGGCCCGCAGTCCATGGATCATCTCGTCCGCCTCCACCTTGGATACGGGGGAGAGGGCTGAGTTGATATCGTGCAGGGCCTCTACGTAGATGCCGCCGAGACCGCACATGATCAGATGTCCGAACTTGTCCTCTCTCTTTGCTCCAACAAAAACTTCGGTGCCGCTGAGCATCGGCTGCAGCAGGACTCCGGTGGCGTCCTTGATTCGCATCATTCTGAAGAATTCGGATGAGAGAGTGGTATCGTCCGTGATATTGAGGGAGACTCCGCCCACGTCCGACTTGTGGATGGGGCCGACGACTTTCATCACCACAGGATATTTGATTTCCTTAGCGGCGTCCAAGGCGGCGTCTATCTCGCTCACCACATATTCCTTTGAACGGTTGATGCCGGCGGCGTCCAGCAGAAGCTGAACCTGGTCGGGGGCCAGATAGCCGTTGGGATTGGCATCGATGACTTCCCGGATCATCTTCTTGTCCACGGGCGGCAGCGTGCAGTCGTCTATAGGCTTAGGCCTGTTCATTATCTTGACGATGGCGGAGCCGAGAGCCACCTCGTCGGGAAAACTGATGCCTCCTCTGTCGTGGAATGCCTCGATCTCGTTCTTGGCGTTAACCACAGAGGGAAGTACCGGGTATATGGGCTTCTTGGATGTCTTGATCTTATCGCTGATGAGATCGTACACGTCATAGACAGTACTCAGTCCCGGATTGCCGAAGATAATAGTTATCGCGTCCACGTCGAAGTCGTTCTCGCAGGCGTCAAGGATATAGCCCAGCTGCTGGGCCGTTCCTGTCGCCAGGAAGTCGATGGGGTTGGCAGTGGACGAGCCGAGATACAGTTTTGAAAGCAGTTCCTGAGCTTTGGGACCGGAAAGTCTGGGTATCTCGATGCCGTTGGACGACAGGACGTCGGTCTGCATGACAGCAGGACCTCCTGCGTGTGTGACTATGGCCACCTTGCGTCCGTTGGGCTCCGGGTACATCATGGCGGCTGCAACGGTCACCAGCTCTGTGCGGCTGTAGCACCTTACGATGCCGGTCTTGCGGAACAGGGCGTTGACAGCCTTGTCCGGAGACGCAAGCGCCCCTGTGTGAGAGGAAGCGGCGCGGCTTCCGGCCTCACTGTAGCCAGCCTTTATGGCAGCTATCTTGGCACCTTTTGCTATGAGAGATTTGGCGTGCTTGGCAAGCTTTGCGGGGTTGTTCATGCTCTCGATGTACAGCATGATTACAGGAGAGCTCTTGCCGTGTACGTATGTCTCGTCCATGTATTCAAGGGCGTCCTCTACGCCTATCTGGGCGCAGTTGCCGACGGAGAATACCTGATTGAAATGCAGGCCGAGCTGCATGGCTGCCTCAAGGATGAATACGATGGTGGCTCCGGAACCTGAGATGAGGGTGGCTCCGAGAGGGTTGATTTTGGGGATGGGCTGGATGAACGCGCCTATGTAGTGGCTGGTCATCACGCCTACGCAGTTGGGGCCGATGAGGGCCGTATTGGTGGAGTTGCAGACTTCGGTGATCTTCCTTTCCCACTCGGCGCCTTCCTTGCTGTCCTCCTTGAATCCTGCTGAGAGGATGATGATGGCCTTGCAGGTCTTCTTGTTGCAGAGTGTCTCGACGGTTGCGAGGCAGGTCTTGGCCGGTATGGCCAGTATCGCGCAGTCTACAGAGGGCAGTTGCTCTATATCCCTGTAGGATTTGACTCCCTGAGCTGAGTCGCATTTGGGATTGACGACATACAGCTCTCCTGAGTAGTGTGTGTCCAGCAGGTTCTTAAGTGTGGCTCCGCCAGGCTTGTGGATGTCGTCTGAACCACCGACTACCACTATGCTTTTGGGGGCGATTAACTCTTTTGTTATCATTGTGAGTGAAATTCTTCTATAATTCTGCAAATATACTAATTTTATACCAAAATAGACCCTGGGCTTTCAATATTTAATAACGGGCGGAAATAATATTATGATTTTTAACGATTCAGGTGTATTCGGGACTGTATCTTAAGAAAAAAATTTAGAGATTTATGGCAGTTCTTATTATTTTTGTAAATTCTACTGAATATAAGTATGGGAACGTTGCTTTTGAGAAATGTCGTCAGGGACGGAGTGTCTTGCGACATATATATAAAGGAGGGTGTTGTCAGCAGTATCGGTCGCGGTTTGGCCGTGGATGCTGATACTGTTCTGGACGGAGGCGGGAAGACCGTGATGCCTGCCTTTGTCAATATGCACACCCATTCGGGGATGACTCTTTTCAGGGGAATCTGCGAGGACATGCCGCTTTCAAGGTGGCTTGATGCGGTATGGAAGGCTGAGACCGTACTGGACGACGAATTTGTCTACTGGGCGACCCGTCTGGCATGTCTGGAGATGATAAGGACCGGTACTGCGGCTTTCAACGACATGTACTGGAGAGTGGACAAGGCCGCAAGGGCGGTGGAGGACAGCGGCATGAGGGCGCATCTTACTTACTGTTTCCTAGACGGCGGCGACAAGGATAAGCAGAGGCTTCAGAGGGAGGAGTGCGAGGCTATGTACGAGGCTTCCAGGTCCTGGTCTCCAAGGGTACGTTTCGGTGTGTCGGTTCATGCGCATTATACTGTGTGCGATGACAATATGCTGTGGGCGGCTGACTTTGCAAGAAGCCGCTCACTGCTGCTGCATACGCATATCTCGGAGACCCGTGGGGAGAACGAGGCCCATCTGGCCCGTTACGGTGTGTCGCCGACCCGCCGTCTGGCGGATATGGGACTGCTCGGCAGGGATGTAGTGGCGGCCCATACTCTCTGGCTCAATGAGGAGGATGTGCGTCTGCTTGGAGAGTCCGGAACCACGGTGGTGCACAATATAAACTCCAATCTAAAGTTGGCTTCCGGTTACCGTTTTCTGTACAATGAGCTGCGGGACGCGGGAGCCAATGTGACGATGGGCACTGACGGTTGCGGCTCATCCAACAACCTGGATATGAGGGAGGCATTGAAGACAGCGGCCCTTATGCAGAAGGCGTGGAGGAACGATCCGGCGGCCCTGCCCGTGGACGAGCTTCTTGCTATGGGAACGCTTAACGGAGCAAAGGGACTGCGGCTCAACTCCGGAGCAGTGGAGGAGGGCCGTCTTGCTGACCTCATACTGGTGGATACGGATTCGGCATTTTTTATACCTGAGCATAATTTCAAGGCCAATCTTATATATGCGGCCAACAGTTCCTGCATCGACACGCTTATCTGCGATGGCCGTGTGCTGATGTCGGGCGGCAAGGTTGACGGAGAGAAGGAGGTGCTGGCACGTGCAAGGGAGGAAGCCGGACGTTTTATAAGGAAAATAAATTCAATATAATATGGATAGTAGAATGACAGCTATAATCGAGGCTGCGGACTATATGGAGTCCCGCCTCGGAGGCCGGAAGCCTCAGGTGGGAATAATCTTGGGCAGCGGTCTCGGCAAACTGGCCGACAGGATAGAGGAACCGATGGTGATACCCTACACCGATGTGCCTAATTTTGTGAAATCCACGGCGATAGGCCATAAAGGCAACTTCATCGCGGGAACTCTCGGCGGGAAATTCGTGTTGGCCATGCAGGGCCGTTTCCATTATTACGAGGGATATCCCATGGATAAGGTGACTTTGCCGGTGAGGGTTATGGTGCGTCTGGGCATCAAGGCCCTCTTCGTCTCCAATGCGGCCGGAGGTGTCAATTTCGATTTCAGGGTGGGCGACCTGATGATTATCAAGGATCACATCAACAAGCTGCCCAATCCTCTTATCGGCCCCAATCTGGAGGAGTTCGGCCCGCGTTTCCCGGACATGACCCGTCCGTATGATCCCAAGTTGATCGCCCTTGCCGAGGAGATAGGTCGTGAAAAGGGCATAGAACTGAAGAAAGGAGTCTATCTGGCCGGAACGGGCCCCAGTTATGAGACTCCGTCCGAATACAAGTATTTCCGTATGATAGGCGCCGATGCGATAGGCATGTCAACCATCCCGGAGGTGATAGTGGCCCGCCACAGCTCTGTGCCGGTGTTCGGCATGTCTGTGATAACGAATGAGGCTCACGATGACTATGCCGAGGACTTCGAGAACAACGGAGACGATGTCGTAAGGGCGGCGGATGCGGCGGCAGACCGTATGACGGCTATTTTTACGGCATTGATAGAGAGGATGTAACGCCGTGCAGCTCGACAGTCTGTTCACATACGACAGTGTAGCGCTCAATGCAGCGGGTGACGGAGTGGTGATAGTAGACCAGACTCTGTTGCCTGGAGAGGAGCGGTTTCTTACCCTCAGGGATGAGCACGAGGTCTATGAGGCTATCGCCAAATTGCGGGTCAGGGGAGCTCCGGCCATCGGTATCGCGGCCGCCTACGGGCTGTATGTGGCGTCCCGGAGGGCGGCTGCGGAGCCGGGATTCGATATCGCGAATGCCCGGGATGAATTTTACCGCATCAGCCGGTATCTCTGCTCGGCCCGTCCCACAGCCGTGAATCTTTCCGCGGCCCTGCGGAGGATGGAGCGGCGCTTCGACTCCCTGGCCGCCCGGCTTGCTTTTCCGGAGTTGCTGGAGGCCCTGCGCGGTGAGGCGGAGGCGATAAAGGCGGAAGATATGGCCATGTGCCGCTCCATCGCCGGATTCGGAGCCGCTCTGATAGACCGTCCCGGGATGGGGATTCTGACGCATTGCAATGCCGGGCACTATGCTGTGTCCAGATACGGAACAGCTCTGGCGCCTATATACTTGGCGCACAGTCGCGGCATGGCTCCGCGTGTCTATGTGGACGAGACCCGTCCGCTGATGCAGGGGGCGCGTATCACTGCTTTCGAGCTTCAGAAAGCAGGGGTGGATGTGACTCTGCAGTGTGACAATATGGCCGCTTCCCTGATGGCCTCGGGCAAGATAGACCTGGTCCTCACCGGTTGTGACAGAGTGGCGGCAAACGGGGATACGGCCAACAAGATAGGCACGTCGGCCTTGGCCGTGTTGGCCTCTTATTACCGTATCCCTTTCTACATTCTCGGCCCGACGTCATCGATAGACCCTACGACAGTTTCCGGAGCGGATATCCCGGTGGAGCAGCGCGGGGAGGATGAGGTTACGGAGCTGTATTTCAGGAAAAGGATTGCTCCGGAGGGGGTCAAGGTGTATAATCCCGCTTTTGACATTACCCCAGCCTCGCTTATAAGTGGGATAGTGACAGAAAAGGGTGTTTTCAGGTATCCGTACGATTTTTCAGACTTAAAACAAAAAGACCTGGCGTTATGATGATAAAGAATCTGGTTTTCGATCTGGGCGGGGTGATTGTCCCCCTGAACCGTGTCGCCTGTATCAGGGCATTCAACGACATCGTAGGCTACAAGGATTTCGGTGAGGTGCTCAGAACTTATCGCCAGATAGGCTTTTTCGAGAAATTCGAGACAGGGCAGATATCTGCGCGGCAGTTCCGGCAGATTATCCGCACGCATTCGGCCATTATCAGGGACGGTAAGCCCAAGATTGTGTCCGACAGGGAGATAGATTACTCCCTTAACTGTTTTCTCAGCGACATCCCGCAGGACAAAATAGAGACACTGCTTTTTTATCGGAGAGATTACCGTATGCTGCTGCTCAGCAACACCAATCCTATCGGCATGGCCTACTGCCGTAAGCTGTTCAAGAATAAGGGATATGATGTGAAGGAACTGTTCGAGAAGCTGTATCTGTCATACCGGATGAGACTCGCCAAGCCTGATAAGGCCATATTCATAAAGATGATAGAAGATTCGGGCATAGTACCGGGAGAGACACTGTACATAGATGATTCCCCGGCCAATATTGAAGCCGGGCGGGCACTGGGCTTTCATACGGTGCTCTATAATCCCAAGGAGGATCTGTATGGCAAGATTTCTGAGTATATCGAGCGGGAGCAACGGTAACTGCTATTATATAGGCAATGAGAATACGGCCTTAGTCGTGGATGCCGGCATCGGTTTCCGTACGATAAAGCAAAGGCTGGCCAAGGCAGGAGTCGATGTCTCGTCAGTGGAGATGATATTCGTGACTCACGACCATGTGGACCATGTGCGAGGTCTTCTGTCGCTGGCCCAGAGGCTTTCTGTGCCGGTGTATGCTACGGCAAGGCTTCATGACGCCCTATCGCGCCACAATGCCGTAGGACCTGACCTGGCAGGGTCCCGCAGAGTGCTGCGCCTTGGTGTCACGGAGCGGATACGGGGGGTGGACTGCGTGGCCTTTGAGGTGCCTCATGACGCGACCCAGACCCTGGGCTATTATCTGGATTTCTTCGGGACCCGCTTTGTCTTCATGACCGACCTGGGACGGGTGCCGGAATACGCATATCCTTATTGCCTGCAGGCCGACTACCTCATCATCGAGTCCAACTATGACATTGACATGCTCATCCGGGGCCGGTATACGCCGGACCTCAAGGCCAGGGTCATGAGCGACCGTGGGCATCTGAGCAATGACGACTGTGCCTCGACCCTCAAACGTATCTGGCATCCCGGCCTCAAAGGCATTTTCCTATGTCATCTCAGCCAGGACAACAACACTCCCGGCCTGGCATACCGCACTTCGTATTATGCGCTGAAGTCCATAGGCCTTTCTGTTCCCGAAGACCTCCAGCTCGTCTGCCTTCCCCGTTCCGACATCTTCTCCCTCGACTTCTGAGCGGTTTCCTCCGGTCACTGCTCCGCTCGGTAATGGTACACGAACAATCCGGGATTGTCGCCGTAAGTGAAGAGGAATATCCTGCCTCCTCTCTCATCTACGGCACAGTGGCCGCTCCGGTCCAGAAGAAGTCTTTCCTCCGGTTTTCCCGATATGCTGAACACATCCAGAATAGCGTCAGGGGTATCTTCACCGGATGCAAATATAAAGCCGTCGAGAGTCTCCAGAAAGACCCTCTTCCCTACATGGATGTATCCTCCGTAGTATTTCCGCTGACTTTCGAGTATGTCTCCCTGGAGATTGCGGGCTGTCTCCTCGGAGTACCCCGGTTCTCCGAAGGATACGGAGACGGCCTTGCCGCTTCCGGTATCGAAGAACAGGACTTCCCTGTAGAAGCTGTACCCGAACACTATCGTGCTGCCGTTACCGGAGGCCGCTCCAAGATAAGGAAGCCAGTCCCCGCCAGTTTTGTTCAGGTAACAGACGGGCTTTATCGTGCCGTCGTCCTCTGTCCTGTTAAGGCTGTAGTTGGAATCATCCCCGACCTCGAGGAAGTAAAAATATCCGTCCAGCAGGCATACCGGTGCGGTGAAGGAATAATTGAATACATGGCCTTTTGTCTTTTGCTCCAATGCCTCCAGTTCCTTCAGCTCCGCAGTCTCTGTGATGCCGTAGAATCTGTTTGCGCTCATTATGGAAACACCGCATATATACCCTTCGGTGTCCATTGGAAACAGCATGATCTTGTCATATATGGTTACACCGGGCAGACTCAGTGTGCCTTTTAGAACTATGTCTTCTTTATAATATAAATCTAATATAAAATTCGGAAAAGACTGCCAGTCAGTTATCGATAAAGCGACATATTCAGCAGGCTTTGGGAGGGAAGCTGTATGTGGCAACAGCGGGCGGCATATTGACGATGATTGTTTGATTTGCCGCAGTGCTTTCAGGACATTGATGTCAATGCCGAAAATTGTATCTACATGTGCAGCCGTAATAAATACGACTTGATTATCAGGTGTTTACGTTTTAGTCTGCACATTTGCCCAGTTTTAAAATGCCCAAATGTGCACTATGCTTTATAAGGTCTTGATTATCAAGGGGGATTTTCACAAATTGCACACGACGCTACAGATTTATGTCAGGAACTATGTACAGCATGGAAACTTTGACACTTTTATAATAGCTGCTGAGTGTACTGGTCTTGCGGGTTTTGGGTATGAATCTTGGCAGGAGGTCGGTGGGGCTGTGGTGTGACGGGTATGTCGTGGAGAAAATCCGGGTAAATGTGGAGTCCATGTGCTCTTACAGCAGATCGGTGATGCCCGCAGCCGGTATCTCCAACTTGGAGAAGGCGAACATCTTCTTGCCGAGGTCTTTCAAGGAGGCTCCGATGTGATAGACATCCGTCCCGTCGACAATCAGGAAGCGGTCATGGCATTTCTTGTAGGTATGGATGCCTACCGGGGGATATTGGCTGTTGTGCTTCTGCACGTCCAGTTGCAGCTGAGGGCTGACGGACTGTGTGTAGATATCGGCTTTCACGCCGGCATTGCGCTTGCTGAGCATCAGCAGCACAGACTCGTCCACATAATTGTCTGTCAACAATATGGATTGTTTCGCAGACTTGCTGTCAATCCGGTTCAGGCGCTGCTCATGCTCGATAAATTTGCTGTTCATACGGTCTTCCAGATTGCTGAGGCGTTGGTTGAAGGAATAGCCTTTCAGCAAGTATTCTTTCAACACCTGGTTTGCCCATTGGCGAAACTGCGTGCCTCGGATGGATTTCACGCGGTACCCTACGGAAATGATGACATCAAGGTTATAATACTTGACCCGGTACTTCTTGCCGTCTGTGGCAGTTGTCAAGTATTCCTTGACAACTGAGTCCGGACTTAATTCTTTCTCTTTGAAGATGTTGCTCGTGTGCAGGCTTATATTTTGCTTGGATGTCTGAAACAATTCAGCCATCTGCGCCTGCGTCAGCCAGACCGTCTCCTCCTCCAGCCGTACCTCTAACTTCACCTCATCATCAGGCTGATACAATACAACCTCTCCATGCCTTTCCATCATCACTATTTTTAATGAATGTAAAGATAGGATTTTTATCTTTATCTGCCTTCGTATGTTATGAAACTTTACAGCAAGTCTGTGATGGCCAACCGATACCGGATGTGGAGAGTGTACCAGTCCTGCGGGTTTTGGGTACACTCTCGGCTGGGTTGACAGGGGACATGGGTTCTGGGGCAGGAGTTGGAGCACACTGAAGAGGAAGTATAAATGGAAAAATGCTGGAGGCTTAGGGTGAATTATTCACATTCACTTTGCAGAACTGATGGATGTGAAAAGCTGGCAGAATTGAGTAAGGTCAGATGAAAATGGGGACGGGCCGGATTCACCTAAGAGGATGCGTATTGAGCATTCAGCAACGAGAAAAGACTTGCCGCCCTCGGCACAAGAGGGA
>ERZ780212.1074-NODE-1074-length-23628-cov-2.938913_pt1 | contig 23628 bp, 20 predicted proteins | sample MGYA00511364_ERZ780212 | MGnify/ENA primary metagenome ERZ780212 (study PRJEB29588, sample SAMEA2147991) | human gut metagenome | biome: human gut; feature: human-associated habitat; material: faeces | place: Denmark | collected 2008/2010 ...
CGCTTCTGCTGTCCGCCGCTGAGCTGTCCCATCGGCTGTTCCAGATTGGTAATGTGCAGCTGTGTGAGAATCTGTTTCGCCTTCAGCACCTTCTCCGGATCATCCTCATGATTGAAGCACGCCTGCAGCACACTTTCCTCCGGATCAAACTGCGGCGACTGCTCCAGATAGCCCACCTTCAAGTCGCGTCGGTAGATGATGTCTCCGCTCTCGTGGCCCTCTTTATCCATCAGCACCGACATGAGCGTAGACTTTCCCGTGCCGTTTCTCGCCACGAGTCCCACTTTCTGTCCTTCAGCGATAGAGAAGGAAATATTATCAAAAAGAACCTGTGCACCAAAGCGTTTGGTGAGGTTTTGAACGTCTAAATAGGGTATTTGACAAGCCATTTTTATTTTTTTTGTGCAAAGATAGGCAAAATATTTGGCAGAAACAAATTTTTTAATTATCTTTGCACACGAATTTATCAATCAATACCGTGTTTCCATTCAGAAACGCGACATTTCAGAAAGAAAATCATTAATATACAATATATAATATATGTATAGCAAAGAAGAATTACAAGCAAAGAGTGTCGTTCAGTTGAAGGACATTGCCAAGGAACTTGGAGCCAAGGTAAAGAAGAGCGATAACAAGGGAACTATCGTCTACGCCATTCTCGACGCCCAGGCAGAACAGCCAGCTCCTGAAGCAGCCCCTAAGCGCAAGCGCACCCGCATTGCAACCAAGAAAGAAGACCGTGTTTATTCCGTACACGGTAATGAAGGAGAGAATTTCGACGTACAGAAGAACCAGGTATTGGGTCCTAACGGCGGCGAGACTGCTCCTCAGGCTATGAGCGAAACTGCCCCAGCCCCAGCGGTTGAGGAAGAAATCCAGTTCAGTCCGGCAGAGCAGAGTTTACAATCAGCTGCCCAGAAGCAGACTCTAAACCAATCAGGCGAAGACATCGAGGCTCAGGTACTTGCCAACTTCCCGAAACACCGCGGCAGAAGAAGCAAGGCTGAACTCGAAGCTATTGCAGAAGCCAGAGCTGCTGCCATCAGAAAGCATCAGGCGGTAAAAGCCGAGATAGAAGCGCAGATGGCGAAAGATGCACAGGAGACGGCTAACCAGCAGGCTGCTACTGAGGCAGAACAGCCGGAAGAGGCAACAGCCGATAACCAGCAGACTGCTCCTGAGCAGGCAGCACCTGAGCAAGCTGCCGTTCCTGAAGAGCAGTTCTCTGCCGGAAACGCTGAGAGCGCTAACATCAGCGGCGATTTGCAGGCGATGCTCCAGGCTAAGATGAATGCACAGAACGCAGCAGCAGCTCCAGCTCCGGCAGCCGCTCCGGCTCCAGCTGAGGAAGCAAAGGAAGAAGCTACTGAAAAAAATGCAACCGATAAGAAACAGGAGTCAGCTCCTATCTACTATACTGAAGGTATGAAGGTAGAACTCGATGCAGACGGAACCTGGAAGGGTGATCCGGGCGATGGAACCGATTTCATCCCAGTAGTCGACATTCCTATCGAAGACCAGGCTGCCATTCCTACTGTCGACATCTTCGACCGTCCTACCACTCCGCAGACTTCTCACCAGCACACACCTGCTGCCCCTGCAGCCAAGAACAAGCAGGAAGCACCAGCCTACGATTTCAGCAATCTCGTGAAATCCAACGGTGTGCTCGAAGTGATTTCAGAGGGCTACGGATTCCTGCGCAGCAGCGATTACAATTACCTTTCTTCACCGGACGATGTTTATGTAGCATCCAGCTTCGTCAAGAAGTTCGGTCTGAAGACTGGCGATGTCATCGAGTGCAAGGTGCGTCCGCCTCACGAGGGCGAGAAATACTTCCCGCTCACCAGCATCATCAAGATCAATGGCCGTGACCCGTCAGAGGTTCGTGACCGTGTTCCTTTCGAGCACCTCACCCCACTCTTCCCTGATGAGAAGTTCAATCTCTGTGGCGACCGCCGCACCACCAATCTCAGCACCCGCATCGTAGACCTCTTCTCGCCAATCGGTAAGGGTCAGCGTGCGCTCATCGTGGCTCAGCCAAAGACCGGTAAGACTATCCTCATGAAGGATATTGCCAACGCCATCGCAGCCAACCATCCTGAGGCTTACCTCATGATGCTGCTCATCGACGAGCGTCCTGAGGAGGTTACCGACATGGCACGCACCGTGAATGCAGAGGTTATCGCCTCTACCTTCGACGAGCCAGCAGAGCGCCATGTCAAGATTGCCGGAATCGTGCTCGAGAAGGCTAAGAGAATGGTAGAATGCGGACACGATGTTGTCATCTTCCTCGATTCCATCACCCGTCTCGCCCGTGCCTACAACACCACAGCTCCTGCATCTGGTAAGGTGCTCACCGGTGGTGTGGATGCAAACGCCCTCCAGAAACCTAAGCGTTTCTTCGGTGCTGCGCGTAACATCGAAGGCGGCGGTTCGCTCACCATCATCGCTACTGCCCTCACCGATACAGGTAGCAAGATGGATGAAGTCATCTTCGAGGAGTTCAAGGGAACCGGTAACATGGAGTTGCAGCTCGACCGCTCACTCAGCAACAAGCGCATCTTCCCTGCTGTCAACCTCATTTCTTCGTCTACCCGTCGCGACGATCTGCTGCAGGACAAGACAACGCTCGACCGCATGTGGATTCTGCGCAAGTATCTGTCCGACATGAATTCTATCGAGGCGATGAGCACCATCCACAAGAATATGCAGCATACTCGCAACAACGACGAGTTCCTGCTCTCTATGAATTCATAACTGAACTTTCGCATATTAGGAAGTTAGGGAAGTTAGAGGGAAGTTAAGGGACAAATGTCCTACGTTTTACGAAAGAAGACTATTGTCTCTTCACTTCCCGAACGACTGTAGGGAGTGATAACTTCTTTAACTCCTTTAACTTCTGAGCTTTATAAATGAAGAGAGATTTGAAAGAGAAGGGCAAGTTCCATTTTCGGGATTTGCCCTTCGTGTTTTTTACTGTTTAAAATCATTAAAAAAATATCGCATTTCATTTTTTATTCGTATCTTTGCTTAACTTAAACACAGAGGGGCGCAAAGCACTAATATAAATAATGTATAACTTAAAATCAAGAGAACTATGAGCAAATATTTTGCAGAATCAGAATTGATTATCAATGAAGACGGAAGCTGCTTCCACCTTCATCTACGCCCGGAACAAGTGGCTGGTAAAGTAATCCTCGTTGGCGACCCAGGTCGCGTAGCTCTCGTAGCCTCCCATTTCGATGAGAAGGAGTGCGAAGTTTCAAGTCGGGAATTCCACGCCATCACCGGCACATATAAAGGCAAGCGAATCACCGTGCAGAGCACCGGAATAGGATGCGATAATATCGATATCGTAGTCAACGAGCTCGATGCGCTGAAGAACATCGATTTCAAAACCCGCACCGAGAAACCTGAGCACACCACGCTCACCCTCGTGCGCATCGGAACCTGCGGCGGCCTGCAGCTCAACTGCCCTGCCGGAACCTTCGTAGCCTCGCAGAAGAGCATCGGTTTCGACGGACTCATCAACTTCTATGCCCGTCGCAACGAAATCTGCGACCTCGAAACAGAGGCAGAATTCAAGCGCCAGGTAAAATGGAACGACCAGATTGGCAATCCATACTGTGTAGACAACAATCCGGAACTGCTCAACCAGATAGCCGGCGATGATATGGTACGCGGAATCACCATAGCCTGTGGCGGTTTCTACGGACCTCAGGGCCGCGAACTCCGTGCTCCACTTGCCGACCCGGAACTTAATCAGAAGATTGAAGCATTCGAGTATAACGGCCTGCGTGTCAACAACTTCGAGATGGAGAGTTCAGCCCTCGCCGGTCTTTCTCTTCTCCTCGGTCATAAGGCATTAACCTGCTGCATGGTCATCGCCAACCGCCGTGCCCTCAGCGCCAACACCGGCTACAAGAGCACCATCGACAATCTCATCAAGGTTGTATTAGATAGAATTTAAACAATAAAAAAATGAATCAAGAAGAATGTATCTGCGCCCTGGCAACCCCAGCCGGCGGTGCTATCGGAATTATCCGACTCAGTGGCTCCGACGCCATTACCCTCACCGACAAAATCTTCCAGTCTGCCAACGGCAAATCCCTGGAAGAAGCCAAGCCCTACACGCTGCATTATGGCGAAATCAAGGATAAGGATGGCAACACCATCGATGATGTACTGGTGAGCGTGTTCCGTGCACCCCACAGTTATACAGGCGAGAACTCCACCGAGATTTCCTGTCATGGCAGCCGATACATTCTTCAGCAGGTTCTCCATCGCTTTACGGAGGTAGGATGTCGCCAGGCAGAACCGGGCGAATACACCCGTCGTGCCTATCTCAACGGCAAGATGGACCTCTCTCAGGCAGAAGCCGTAGCTGATCTCATCGCCTCTACCAACAAGGCAACCCACAAGATGGCGCTCAGCCAACTGAAGGGTCATTTCAGCAACGAACTCTCCCTCCTTCGCGAAAAATTATTAAAGATGACTTCTCTCCTGGAGTTGGAGCTCGACTTCAGCGACCACGAAGAACTGGAGTTTGCCGACCGCAGCGAACTCCAGGCACTAGCCGAAGAAATCAATCACAAGATTACCACCCTCGCCCACTCCTTCGAAACCGGTAATGCCCTAAAGCAGGGAGTAGCCGTAGCCATCGTAGGCAAGACGAATGTGGGCAAGAGCACCCTGCTCAACCGTCTGCTCCACGAGGAGAAGGCAATCGTGAGCGACATTCACGGAACCACCCGAGATGTAATCGAAGACACCACCCTCATCGACGGAATCACCTTCCGCTTTATTGACACAGCCGGAATTCGCAAGACAGATGATGTGGTAGAAAACATCGGAATAGAGCGCACTTTCCAGAAGATGGAAGAGGCGAAGATAGTAATCTGGCTATTAGATGAGCAGCCGTCAGCCTCAGAAATCGAGGAGATGAAGCTGAAGAACCAGGGCAAGAAGCTGCTGGTAGTATTTAATAAGATGGATAAACTTGAGAATGATAAACTTGCGTTCGATAAATTCACCCATTCCTGTGGTTCAGATTCCAGTGAATCAGAAGCCAGCGAAGGAGAATCCAGCGAAGCTGAATCCCCACTCTTCATCAGTGCCCGCACAGGCGAGAACGTTTCATCCCTGGAGCAGGCATTAGTAAAAGCCGCTGATATTCCTGAGATTACCGAGAACGACGTCATCATAACGAGTGCCCGCCACTACGAGGCCCTACTCCGTGCCCATGATTCCCTCTCCCGAGTATTGGAGTCGATGGAAATGGGCATGAGCGGCGACATCATCGCCGAAGACCTGAAAATGGTGTTGGAAGAATTGGGCGAAATCACTGGCGGACAGATCAGTAGCCAGGAAACGCTAAATAATATCTTCAAGCACTTTTGCATCGGAAAGTGAAGGCGTAGAAAAGGGCTTAAAAAGATACTTGAAAAAAGTAGGAAAGTAGGACTAAAAAGCACTGAATATCAGATAATTAAGGAGATAAAAAACCTTACTTTTAAGTCCGGCTTTCATGTGGTCCAAATATACATTAAGTAACTGATATTCAGCTGGTTACGTATAGTGCGTGGGGGAAGTAACCCCCTGGACAGCTCTAAAACGAACATTTTTATAACTGCTTGCAAGCCACCTATTTAGGTGGCTTTTTTCGTCTTAACACATTCCATTTGTAATTTGTAGAAACCAATATTTTGGTGTATTTTTGGCTCAAATTTCATTCGTGGCCCTCAATTCTGTGATCAAATGGAAAGCCAAAATTCTATTTTTGGACACTAATTGCAAAATCTGCAAACCTTTCCAGTGACCGACATTTCTCATGTTGGACACCATCATGAAAATTGCTGCAAAAACGTGAAAATTGCTGCAAAAGAATTAGGGGGTCTCATAGGGTACTAAATAGCAAGCAAAAATGAGAATTTTAAGAAAATGTGAGGTATGTGGTGAAGAGTTCATTGCTACCAAAATCACAAATAAGTATTGCTCCAAGAGGTGTGCTCGTGTTGTACATCGGAAGAAAGAAGCTGAGAAAAAGAAAAAAGCAAGAGAAAGTAAGAAGGACGATGCTCAGAATTTGCAAAGTCTGGAAATCGCTTCTCGACCTTTCTTGACACCTTCAGATGTCGCATTTCTTCTTGGTGTTAGTGTTACTACTGTGTATCGATGCTTTTACTCTGGAACACTCAAAGCTGTCAGACTACGACGTAAGACATATGTTCGTCGTGAAGATCTTGATAAGTACTTTGAGGAAGCTGGTGCATACAAGAAGAAAAGCTATAAACGCAAAGATGACCAGGAGTATTATACTTTGCGTGAAATCATGGAGAAATATAATATCGGTCGCAAGGCCGTATGGGGACGCTGTGACCGTTTGGGTATTCCAAAAGTCTATGTAGGACGTAACACCTTCTTCAGTAAAAAGGCAGTTGATGCAAAGTTTGCAGACCTTCTTGAAGAAATCGATCTCGACAACTACTATACAATGGATCAGGTGATGGAGATGTATGGTATGACTCGAACTAACGCTATGAGTTTTGTAACCTATCACAAGGTACCAAGGGTAAACAGAAATGGTAAAGCCTATTACTCAAAGATACATATCGATAGTATCAAGCAAAAAGGTAATGAGGTAGATCCGGACTGGTACACTTACGAAGAGATTTCAGAAAAGTATGGCTTAACAAAGGATCAGATTAGCTACACTCTTAAAAATTATGATGTAAGGACAGAGAAGCGAGGTAAGTTCACGATGATCTATAGAACCGACTTCGACAAGATTACTCAACAGCGAATGGGCAACACCAAGAAAGTGGAGAACCAGGATGGAACAGAACGTGTCATCTTCCAAGCAAAGGCACAGGAGAGAGCATGTCCTCCTACTCCAGAAGGATATTACTCTACTGAGGAAGTGGCAGAAATGTTCAAGATTACCATCAAGCATGTCGGTGTGATGACAAGAGAGAACAAAACTCCTAAAATTGCTCTTAAAAATTTCAACTTCTATGAGAAGAAGGCCATTGACATCCTGTATAATCAAAAGCATAAGTATGCGGATATAAATGACTGGATCACTCCTGAAGAGATGAGAGATACCTACAAGATGACGCATGACGCAGTACGTTCATTCATCCACAGGCATAAGATACCTTCAAAAGTTGAATATGGAGTAACCTACTATTCAAAGCAGCACATCCAGGCGCTGAAGACTGGATATTTCGAAGGAAGAGAACGCTACTATTCCGTAGAAGAAGCAATGAAGAAGTATGGAATGACAAAGGATATTGTTCATTATTACGTCAAGCATTACAAAGTCACTAAAGTAAAGAAGGGGCAATTCATGTTCTTTAGAAAAGAAGAATTCGACAGACTCATGGAAAAACGTTTCAAAAATGATGATTTGAAAACAGATTATACTGAATAGTATGATTTACTTTCTCTTTACTGCTGTCAATGTAGTATCATTTAAGAATTTTGCAAACGAATTTTATTAATACAAAAATCAGATATATTATGCAAGTATGTAAAACCGTTAAGCTCCGTATGCGTGACAGACGCAACGGAACAAAGTCACTTTTCCTGGACTTCTGGCCAGGATATAGAGACCCGGAGACGATGGAGTTGATACGCCGTCGCTCACTTGGCATGTACATTTATGCCGATCCTGCCAACAAGCAGGAGAAGCTCTACAATGACAAGATTCTCGCCAAGGCAGAAGCTATTCGTTGTAAGGTGTACATTGATGTTCTCGATGAGAAATACGATTTCTTCAACCGTGACAGATTGAAGGAGGACTTTCTCGAATATTTCAGGAATATGGTCAATCGCAACTACGTGAAGTGTGATGCAGCCTATAAGCATTTCGAGAAATTCAGTAAAGGCAAATGTACATTTGAGATGCTTGATGTACTTTACTGTAACAAGTATATGGAATATCTCCTTGATACCAAAGTATCATCAAGAGGTGGACATGTTATCAAGAAGTCCATTTCCAGAAATACGGCATCAGCCTATTGGAATGTGTTCAAGCAGGTCTTGACAAAGGCATACCGTGAGCGAAGGCTGACAGATGATCTTGCCAGCCTTTTGGAAAACATTTCATGTACAACGCCAGTGAAGCAAAGTCTTACATTGGAGGAAGTTAGAAGAATGTATGCCACTGAATGTTCTATTCCTGTGGTTCGAAAGGCGGCATTATTCTCCTGTCTTACAGGTCTCCGTATCAGTGACATCCTGAGATTGAAATGGGAGAATATCCGTAGCTATGCTGATGGTGGATATTATCTGGATTTCATTTGCGTGAAGACAAAATGCCAGACCCAGGTTCCAATTGGTGATGATGCGTATGCTCTAATCCATCCAAAGACCAACAGAACATATATCTTTCAAGGTTTCAAACGTACTATGACGTATGGTGTGATGCAGAGCTGGCTGAAAGAGTGCGGTATCGAAAAGCATATCACCTTCCACTGTTTCCGTCATACGTATGCCTCGTTGCAGCTCGAACTTGGTACAGACATATATACCGTTCAGCATCTGCTCAACCATAAGAATGTCAGCACGACACAGATCTACGCTTCCCACGCAAACCCAAAAACACGTGAGGCAGCAGGCAGAATTACGTTAACGAACGTGAAAGACGACGAGAAGCCAACAGAAAGTACGATACACCCAAAAGCAAATAAGAGAAAATAAGATTATAAAAAGGCAAAAAAGAGAAACTAAAATATAGTTTAAAGCGTTGAAACACAAAATAATAAATAGTGTTTAAGAGACGCATTTTGTTGATACAAAATAGTAGAAAATAGCAAGATTCTCTATATCTTTGCAGTCACAAAAACTCCAAAAAGTAACAATTGCAATGATTAAAAAGTTAAAAGAGAACTTCTTGATTCTCCTCATTTCGAATATGCTCACCATCATTATGATAGTAGTCGCTCCAAGAATATATGGAGCGATTGCTAACCTGATGATGACAGTTTCCGACTCAGATTCCGGTTTCTCTTTGCCGATGATATTCTACTATATATCATTTGCCATCATTGTCTGTGCATTCATGTGCTTACGTAAGCCGCAAGCGGTGAGAGACATCGTGATAAACAATACTGTTTCTTCAAGCGAATCATCCATATCGGATGTAGAGAAAGCGGAAGAAATGCGTGAACGCTATCGCAACAGGCAGTATAGTCTTGAAAGTTCTAAATATGATGCGGTCAAAGACTACACTTACTCAATTCTGTCTCCATATATGACAGATGAGTACTTGGAGATACTGTGTCAGAACATCAAACTGTACGACATCCCTGAATCATGTATTGTTCCTGTGAAAACAAATGGAACCTTGAATACTCTCGACATCAGGCATTACTCCTGGAATATTGGAGAACGCCTTGGCTGGAGCGGTCAGAAACGAGCTACCTTCATAAAGCTATGTTTTCCTACCGAACTCCAGGATGTTGAAGTGGAAAGCATGAGACGTACATTGAGACAGAAGGGCAAATGCGTAATTGAGATAGATGTACCCGATTACAATGATTATCAATTTCATCATCAGAAATAAAGAAAGTTTTCAATATGCAGAACGAAGAAAGACAAATAACATTCAATGACATACCGGAAGTATTGTCAGAGATTCTAAAAAGATTCGATCTTCTTGACCAGTCTATGGAACTGATTCGAGAAGAAGTGCGCAGGACTAAAAGACCTTCCCTATCAGATCATATTCCGATGGATGTGAAGGAAGCTTGTGAATTTCTTAAAATCAAGAAATCCACTATGTACACTTACATACAGAACGGAGAAATCCCTGTCAATCAGAAGGGTAAGAAATACACCTTCTTTAGGGATGACCTTATCAAATGGTTAGAATCTGGCTGCAAGATAGAGGCTCCAATCAGCACTATGGAGATTAATCAGATACTCAGCAAAAGGCCAAGACAAAGAACTTTATAGGACAGATAAGTGCCTAAAATTCAGAAGCCTACATTGGATATTCCCTAATGTAGGCTTTTCTTTTGATAATAGTCTAAATAATCATACTGATGTTATTTTTTATACTGAATGCAGATAGACTGCACAATTTTGGTGTATCTTTGCACTGAAATGATGACTTACATAGCAAATAAACGTCAAGTTAAATACACATTTCCGCCTGCTTCATTAAGTAGGCGTATTTCAAATTTATTCATTAACAAAAAGTAATATGAGTCAGAAGAACAATTCCTCTGTGCTCTCTCTTTTTGTGTTTACAATGCTCAGATCATTGTCCAAAACAAGAGATTGAGCTTTCCAAAGATGAGCTTTGGACACTCTATCGTGCTGCTTACGAGCAGTACAAGTTGGAAATCCTTAACGATGGCAAGTTGTATGACAGATATGTCAACGACTTTGTTAGCTATCACCTGCCGGTCTTCTCTTCCGAGGAGCTGATCATCCGCAACCATTTCAAGCATGTATTCAGCTTGTATGAGTTGCTTACCACCAGAAAAGACCTTGTCATCAAGTACTTCACCAAGTCCTCATTTGAGAAAGGAGACTTTGAGACTATGGTTTATGAATTCAACCACATTGAAGTTGTGGTTGAAAGCCCTCGCATTCTGGCTTCATTCACTCCAGAACAGATTCGACTCATTACGAAATTCGCCAATGAGTCGAATTTCTTTGTAGATGGTATCGATGAAGAAACGATGGACGGATTCTTCAAATGCGAGTTGGATGAATCTCTGATTGTAGTCAACATGCGACAGGTACTTCAATTGCTGTATGCTTTGTCTATCGAGAAAATGATTCCCCACAACTGGGTATCACTTATTGCGGACAATCAGCTGCTCACCCCTAAGAGTACGGGAAAGGCATCCAAGCGAGGTGCTATCAGCAGCCGACTTAGTGAACTGAAGGCTTCATCTGCAAAGTTCCCAAGTGGGGAGTTTCTGGATTTTGCAAAACAACTGAAAGAAATGCAATGAAGTAAAGTAAGTTAAACAACTGAAAAGAAAAATCTCCTTACATCCCCCCTGACACTTCCGAGTGTCAGGAGTAAGGTCAGTTGTATTAGATTTTATTGGGGTAATTTTGCCCCCGAATCGATTCAGTTTCGGGGGTAGCCCCCTTATTGTCTAACATTAAAAGTAATAAGAAAATGGGAAATAGCAAAATTGACATGAACATACTTGCCAAGAGAGTAGAACTATTGGAAATGAGAGTAAAGGAACTCACTTCGGTAGAACCTGAGGCACTTAACGAGCGTCTTTCAAAGATTGAGGAAAGATATTTCTCAAACAAGGAGATGCTCACCACCACAGAGGTAGCGGAATATCTTGGCGTTTCTCAGTCGCAGATTTACAAGCTCACCATGAATATGGAGATTCCTCACTACAAGCCACAGGGCAAAACCATCTATTTCGACAAGAAGGAGCTTTTGAAATGGATGCGCAACAACCATATCACCCCGGCACGAAAGGACAGTGCCAACAAATAAGGAGGTGTTATGAAAGACAGAAAGAAAAACAAGACCAGAGTTTATTCTGATGTCCAACTGACGGCTCTCTTGGAAAAGTCTGAGATAGTGATTGACCCCTCAAAGTGTAGAAATCAAAATGAAAGAAGCAATGGCAAGAGGAAGAAACAGTAAAAGTGAGAAAGAAGAGTCTGCAGCAGGTTCCCTGGAAGTAGGCATGCTGTGCAAGAGCGCTTTCAACGACAGTGAGCTGGAAAGCTATCTCAGACAAGGAGAGATAAAAGCTTCAGAAAAACCGCCCATACCACCCCAGGTGTTATGGGTCGGTGACTGTACCATTGCCACTTTCGGAAATTTCAGCGCATCAACAGGTAAGGCAAAGAGCAAAAAGACGTTCAACATCACGGCGATGGTAGCAGCAGCTTTAACCAATTCCACTGTACTCAACTACCGGGCAAGTTTTCCTGAAGGAAAAAGACAGATCCTCTATTTCGATACGGAGCAGAGTCGCTATCATTGCCACAATGTTGTTGAGCGAATCTACCGACTGGCAGGACTCAGCCTTAACAAGGAAGACAAGCGCATCAAATTCTATGGACTGAGGGAGTTCACTCCTACTCTACGCATAGCCCTCATAGATTATGCGCTAAGAACATTTGATGGTGTGGGACTTGTCATTATCGATGGTTTGCGAGATCTCATGTACGACATCAACAATGCCAAGGAGTCAACAGACGTAATGACGATGCTGATGGCATGGACGAGCAAGTATGATCTGCATATCCATTGCGTGCTCCACCTTAACAAGAATGACAACAACACTCGTGGTCATATTGGTACAGAATTGGAGAACAAGGCAGAAACGGTGTTGATTATCAGCAAGAACAAGCAGGATGCCAATATCAGTGAGGTTAGACCCATGCACATGCGAGACAAAGAGTTTTCGAGCTGGGCATTCCACATTGACGACAACTCACTGCCTGTACTTGATGTCGGTTATCACGTCACTGTTGTCAAGCCCAAAGACAAGCCGCTCACTTCTCTGCCAGACGATGTTCATACGATTGTACTTCAAAAGATATTCTCCAAGAGTACTCCACAGAGATACGTCGATCTGGTAAAGGCTCTGGGTGAAGCTTACGCCGAAGAAGGCTACAAGCGTGGTGATAATGCAGTGAAGGAGATGCTAAAGATTTTCAATGAACGAAAGCTGATAACAAAAGAAAAAGACGGCTACCATTATCACCCAACTCTGTTTCCGTCCAAGTGAGTTTACGAGTTTAAGTTTAACCGGGTATATATATATTAAACTAATATGTGCCCATAATATATGTAACAGCATGACTATAGAAGAAATCAAATCAGTCAGCATTGTGCAGTTCCTGGAATCACAGGGCTATCATCATGTCTATATATTAAAGGAGAACTATTGGTATCTGTCTCCTTTTAGGACTGAGGCATCACCTTCATTCAATGTCAGTCCCAAGAAGAATCTATGGAATGACTTTGGAGCAGGCGAAGGTGGCAATCTCATCAATCTGGTTCAGAAAATGAATCCTTCCTGGAACAACCATGAAGTTCTGACCTATCTGGAACAGAAGATAAAGGAACACCATCTTCAATATTCTGAGGATTATGAAGCCCAAAGGAAGGAAGATGAGAGAAAGGATGCCTGGAAGCAAGACCAAGTTGCCCAGCGAGAGAAGGCAAAAGAAGCCAGCACCATCATTGAGCGTATTGTTGGGCTCAGTCACCCTTATCTCAGAGACTACATTTTGCAGAGACGAATAGACTATGACATAGCCAAGGAGTATTGCAAGGAAGTACATTATCGTATCTATGACAAGAGTTACTATGCCATAGCCTTCGAGAATATCGAGGGCGGAATGGAAGCAAGAAACAAATACAGCAAACGAAGCATCGGCAAAAAGTCGATTTCAATCATCAGACCAAACAACGAGCCACATAAAGAATGCTGCATCTTTGAAGGTTTCTTTGATATGCTGACATATGCCAGTATCAAGAAATGGATAACAGGAAATGAGCTTTGCCTGCCACATGAATGCGACTACCTCGTTCTCAACTCTGTCAGTAACATCAAGGTTCTATTGCCATATCTGCAGGAATATACCGTGATACATTGCTATCTGGATAACGATGATGCAGGTGCTAAGACTGTAGAGAAGATAAAAGTTGCTTATCAGGATAAGGTGATAGATGAATCCCATCGATACGTCAACTACAAAGATGTGAATGATGTAATCAATGGTATCATCAAACCACCCAAATAGCGTCCCAAATGCCATATCACTGACCAATCAGGAGGTTCTCTTTCGAGAGGGTCTCCTTTTTTGTATTATACGCCCTTTAGTTATTTTATAGTATGATTATTAAAATATTATCATACTTCTTTTATAATCTGTGTTAAGACTGAAACGGTTTTAGCTTTGTTTTTTCATTTATCGCACAAATATATGTTCCTTTGCACTGTTTTTGGAAAATACGCCGACTCGTCGGATGTAAGTTCCGAGTATGATAACAATAAAAATAACAAATAAAATTCAGATTGAAAATGTCAGGATTCGTAATTTTTGCGCTCGTCCTCACTTTTGTGTATGTAGTGTACTTTGCAGTAATGATCACATTAGACCTACATGGAAAGAAGGATGAAAAGAAAACAGAAGAAGAGACCTATGATGTAGGTGATTTGACCAATGAGGAACAGCCAGTTGCAATCGAAGAACGCAACGAGGGTCCTGACGAGGGTGATATGACCTTCACGGAGCAAATCACGGATGATGGACTCAGAGTTGTCAACCCGACAGGAAACGTGCCATATCCGCAACCTCCTTCTGGTGAAGAGCAATCGCAGCAGCCACAGTCACATACCGTGACCAGTGAAGAACTCAATGAGAAAAACGATGAGATTTTGGAGCACATAGATCCAGTGCCACAATGCAGTTACCTCTCAGATGAGTTTATGCAGAATCTCAACAATAAGCACAACACCCGAAAAATAGAAAAGAAGAATGCCAGAGATAAGCTGTAAACACAATCTTTTGTTTGCCATAATGTTAATAGGTGTCATGCTCTTCCAGCCAATGTTGGCATCTGCCAAATGCGGAGGTGTCGATTATAGCTGGGGAGCAGACGCACTGAGCAATGCTCATGACTTTACGGTAACAATGATGCTCTATGTAGTCTATCTGGTGTATGCCATAGCAGCCATCGTAGCCATCATAGGAGCTTTACAAATCTATATAAAGATGAATACGGGCGAAGGTGATGTAACAAAATCCATCATGATGCTGATTGGTGCCTGCCTGTTCATGATAGGTACAACTATCCTGTTCCCTGCATTCTTCGGTTATAATATAGTATAAGGTAAAAAGATAGGATAACAAAACATCTCAACCTGCAGGAGAGATAAATGAGTGTAAATTTTTTAAGTAACATCAAAAGAAATCAAATGAAGAAAATCAAGAATTTCGCAAAAAAACATTTCAGTGCCAAGCGTATGAAGACGCTCGCCATGCTCCTTTTCTGTGGAACATTGGCGACCTATGCACAGAACGCAGCTGGTGATTACACTGCCGGAACAGATGCCCTCGCAACTGTGACGGAGGAGATTGCCAAGTATGTACCTTTTGTGGTTAAGCTCTGCTATGCCATTGCCGGTGTAGTAGCCGTTGTAGGTGCTATCAGCGTTTACATCGCTATGAACAATGAGGAGCAGGATGTCAAGAAGAAGATCATGATGGTTGTTGGCGCATGTATCTTCCTCGTTGCTGCAGCCCAGGCTCTGCCTTTGTTCTTCGGTCTCTAATCTATCGTTCAAGCATTAAAGAATACATCATGTCAGGAGAAGTAAACGAAAATCAGTACGTAAGCTATCCCATGTTCAAGGGTCTCCAAAAGCCCCTTGAATTTATGGGGTTCCAGGGACGCTACATCACCTGGGCAGCCTGTGCCGTTGGTGGAGCCATCCTCGGCTTCATTATAGCATATTGCATTCTCGGCTTTGTGGTTGGTCTTGTGGTTCTTGCTGTTTCCCTCTGTTCGGGAGCCGCCCTCATCTTCTTCAAACAGAAGAAAGGGTTGCATACCAAGAAGGAAGAGCATGGTGTGTTCATCTATGCTTGTTCGCATAGGATGTAATCAAACAAAATTCAAACGTAAACAAATGAGCAAGTGTGTTGAAATCTGAATAGTGTAAATCGGTAGGCTCACCCTCTCGCAAGGATGAGCCTATCTTCATTTGATAAAAGAGCAAATAACAATGATCATATATGTAATCATAGCATTTGTAGCTATACTCATAGGCATGGCTATCTCAGTCTCTGCTTTTGGAACCGGAGGCAAACGCAAGAAGATCTTTCAGGACATCTACTTCTCTGTTGAGGATGTGGATGGCATTGGCGTGCTCTACACCAAGACTGGCGAATACTCAGCCATTTTGAAGATGGAGAACCCGGTGCAGAAGTATTCTGCCAACATAGACAGCTACTATGAGTTCAATCATCTTGTCACCGCACTTGCCCAGACCCTCGGTGAAGGCTATGCCATTCATAAGCAGGATGTCTTCGTGCGTAAGCAGTTTCAGGATGAGAGTAACGACAACCATGAGTTCTTGTCAGAGTCTTACTTCAAGTATTTCAATGGACGTTCCTATACTGACAGCCAGACTTATCTGATTATCACCCAGGAGAATAAGAAAAGCCGCATCTTCTCTTTTGACAGTAAGAAATGGCGCGACTTTATGGTGAAGATCCGAAAAGTCAAAGACCAATTGAAGGATTCCGGCATGGAAGCATCCTACCTGGACGGAAATACGGCTCGTGAATATGTTGACCGCTATTTCTCCATGAACTTCAACGACAAGACTGTGTCAATGACAAACTTCAAAGTTGATGAAGAGTCTATCAGCATGGGCAACAAACGATGCAAGGTCTATAGTCTTGTTGATGTTGACTGTGTCAGCACACCATCCATAGTCCGTCCATTCACCAATATTGAGGTGAACAATGTTTCTATGCCAGTGGATATGGTATCATTGGTTGACTGTATTCCTTCTGCAGATGTAGTAGTGTATAACCAGATGTTCTTTATTCCTAACCAGAAAAGAGAACTCTCCCTTCTCGACAAGAAGAAAAACCGTCATGCCAGTATGCCAAATCCAAGCAACCAGATAGCCGTGGAGGACATCAAGAAGGTACAGGATGTGATAGGAAGAGAAAACAAGCAGTTGGTATATGCCCACTTCAACCTTGTCGTTGGAACGTCTATAGATGCTGATATTCAGAAATGTACCAACTATCTGGAGAACTCCTTCGGGCGATTGGGCATTCATATCAGCAAAAGAGCCTACAACCAGTTGGAGTTGTTTGTCAACTCATTCCCTGGTAATTGCTACTCCACCAACCCAGAGTATGACCGCTTCCTGACTCTCAGTGACGCAGCAGCCTGTTTCATGTACAAAGAGCGCATTCAGCATAGTGAGGAAACCCCATTGAAGATTTACTATACAGACCGCCAAGGTGTGCCAGTGGCCATCGACATCAGTGGAAAGGAAGGAAAGAACAAGATAACGGATAACTCCAATTTCTTCTGCCTCGGTCCGTCTGGAAGTGGTAAGTCCTTCCACATGAATAGTGTAGTCCGTCAGATGTGGGAACAGAACACCGACGTTGTGATGGTTGATACCGGAAATTCATATGAAGGACTCTGCGAATATGTCGGTGGCAAGTATATCAGCTACACAGACGAGCATCCTATCACAATGAACCCTTTTGCCATTAAGCGTGAGGAATTAAACATTGAGAAGATAGGCTTTCTGAAGAATCTGGTCATGCTCATCTGGAAAGGAACCCAAGGTGAAGTCACAAAGACGGAAGACCGTCTCATAGAGCAGGTTATCACGGAATACTTCGATGAATACTTCATGAAGAAACAAATAGAGAACCTGTCGTTCAACACATTCTATGAGTACAGTACAGTCCGTATTCCTCAGATTATAAAGGAGAATAACCTGGCAGGAATCGACCTTGCATCCTACAACTATCTGCTGAAGGATTTCTACAAGGGCGGTAGCCATGAGCTCACCCTCAATGAGAACCTCGACACAAAGTTGTTTGATGAGACCTTCATCGTTTTCGAGATTGACTCCATCAAGGATGACCCTCTCCTCTTCCCTCTTGTTACACTTATCATCATGGACGTTTTCATCCAGAAGATGCGTATCAAGAAGAACCGCAAGGTGCTTGTCATTGAAGAGGCATGGAAAGCCATTGCTTCGCCAATGATGGCAGAGTACATCAAATACCTCTACAAGACAGCACGTAAGTTCTGGGCATCAGTGGGTGTGGTTACTCAGGAAATCCAGGACATCGTGGGAAGTCCTATCGTGAAGGAAGCCATCATCAACAACTCTGATGTGGTGATGCTGCTTGACCAGAGCAAGTTCCGTGAACGTTTCGACGAGATCAAGGCAATCCTGGGCTTGACAGATGTGGACTGCAAGAAGATCTTCACCATCAACCGACTTGAAAACAAGGAAGGCAGAAGCTTCTTCCGAGAAGTCTTTATCCGAAGAGGAAGTGTCGGAGGCGTGTTTGGTGTAGAAGAACCTCACGAGTGCTATATGACCTATACCACCGAGCGAGCTGAGAAGGAAGCCTTGAAGCTCTACAAGAAAGAGTTGCAATGCGACCATCAGCATGCCATCGAAGCCTATTGCCGAGACTGGGAACTGTCAGGGATCACCAAATCCTTGCCATTTGCCCAAAAGGTGAACCAGACTGGCCATGTGCTGAACCTCAAACCCAAGAGGAAATTTGATGAGTATATGTAACAAGTCATAAACGATAATATTCAAACAATGAAACGCTATCTGATAATACTTACTCTCTATCTCTGTGCCGTAGTACCGACGATGGCACAGTACTACAGTGTAAACTATGACAAGCGCACTGTAGAAGCAATGACAGCCGCTTTTGCAACAGAGGCAGCTACTGAGGCGTATTATGCCGAACAGGTAGCTAAGATACGTGAACACTATCAGGCGGCAGAGGTGGCTGCGGCAGGAATCTTCACATCCAAGTTCCTTGACCGCAAAGCCCTCACCCATCTGGGACTGTGGACAAGTGCCACTGAGAACTACTATTACCGCCGTATCTACAACATGGTGTCGGCCAAGATCATGCCGAAGATATGGACTGTAGCTGGAATGATGCTTAAAAATCCACAGAATGCTCTCTACTGGGGAAGCTATTTATATAAGGTATGTGAAGAGACCAAGACACTCTGCTATCAGTTCGAGTCTATCGTCACCAACAGCACCCTCTCGTTCAAGGATATTGCATTTCTGGAAATCAACCAGGAATTGGCTGCCATCCTGAAACTCTCGGAGTTGGGCAACGTGGATTGGGAAGCTATGTTTGACAACTTTTCAGGATTAGGTTCCAACTTCACCAAGGAGAATCTGAAGGAAGACATTGATAACCTGTATGCCATGGGAGTCAATCTTGCTTCTGCTGGAGCAGGCAATGCGGTAGGTTCCATCCTTGGCAACAGCAGTTTCAGAGGAACGATGATGGATAAGACAAGCAGCGTCATAGAGATTGCAGAAAATGTCTATGGTCTCTACAACAGTCTGTCTGCAAATGCAGGAAACACGCTCTTGCAGTTTGTTGGAGGAAGGGACAGCATTGCAAATCTCTTCTCTTTATCGAACTACAATCTGACATCCTGGGTAACAGACTATGCCCGTGAAGGAATGGGGCAATACTACACCCAGCGATGGTATATCTACAGAGTCGATGCCGGGAATGTGAAGCTGTGTGACTACTATCCACCTACAGACAATGATGCTATCATCAAAGGTGATCACTGGTATCGTATCAGCACAAAGGACAAAAACTACACTCCAACATCTGCAGAAAGAGAAGCAGCATTGAGAAACTCAGAAAGCCACGCAGGTTGGAGTCGAAGTGATGTTCAGCAGCATAACAACTCGAATGACGGTTATAATTATAGCATAACCTACTATATGTCAGGCTATATTCTCAGCAAGAAGAAAAGTGGTCAATATGCTAAAGCCTATGCCTACGAGATTCATGTTTCAAAGAGCTGGTATAAAAAGGAAGTTGCCTATGAGGATGTCTTTGATTCCTACACGATGGACATGAACACATTCAAAGCCGGATTGAATGCACGACTGAAAGAACTCAATGATAACGAGGAAGGTTACACCTACTATCTTTCAAGTGATGCAAAGAGATACTATCAGACAACCGATGCCAAGAAAATCGCAGGATGCGAAACTGCAACCATCAGTGTTACCTGCCATGGCGGTACCAAACTTGGTGAAGCATCGACCCAATACAAGTGTTCGAGTTGCGGAGGTAGCGTGAATGGTCACACCAAGCAGTGTGCCATGGCCACGAGTGTCACTCATGAAAGTGTCAACACTTCTGAGATTGATTCCAAAATTGCTGAAACAGAGAGGAAAATAGCTTCTCTACAGTCTGAAATCACAAACTTGGAGGCAGAGAATACGGAACTTCTGAGAAGAATCAAGAATTCAAATGTGAATGATGCAGCGAGGTATCGTCAACAGTACAATGCCAACAAAGACCACATCACAGCATTGAAGTCAGATAAGAGCAAAGCCGAATCAGAACTTGCCCAGTACCAAAAGGCAAAGCAAGAGGCTTTTGATGGAGAAAATGCCGTGACAGACGATTATTACCGCATTCCGGCCATCATGCAAGATTGCAAGACTGCCTATAATCTCAGTTGGAATGGTTCGGGGGCTTGGGAAGGGAATACTTTCGTCCAGACTGCATCCATGCCTAATATCAATGGTGTCATCACTTTCAAGGCAACAGTCTCAATAGCACGAAAGCCCAAGTACTTCATGGGTATCAAGATACACCGTGCCATCGTGCAGATTTCATGGACTCTGACCACGGAATATAGCGATACGCAAGTTGTGGCTGTAGTAAACCTCGATCCTGCTAAAACCGATGAGGAGAAAGCAGCCGAAGTGAATGCCAAACTTGCAGAGATTGCTCGTGACTATCCAGACTGTGACCCTACGGTTGAATATGCCAAGAGTAGCCCTGTGGAATCAGACAATACAGATGATACCTATCATTTGCTCTGGTCAAGTGACCGTCTGGAGATTGCACGCCAGATAGACAGCCGTCTCACCAAGATATTTGCCGATCTGGTGTCATTGGAGAAGATGATGCATTACAAGCATTCCATCATGGACATTCTGAGGAGTGTCGCTCCCCCAATGAATGACGAGCAAGGCAGAAGACTGACGCTAATAGAAAAGTGCAGGAAACGATGGTTGCGACATGCAGCTGATAGCGGACATTCAGATAGTTATAACGGAAAATATGATGACGATGAAGAAGACAACAATGAATAACAAGATACTGACAATACTCATTTGTCTGTTGACCCTTTTGCCTTCGGTAACAAAGGCTCAGGTAGGTTTCGATGCAGTTTCTATCGAGGCCTATATCAAAGACCACAAGCAACAGCGCAGTCTGCTGCTTGTGCGTTCCACCTTGGAGGCAAGCAATAAACTGCTGCATGACTATAGCGGTGATGCCAACATTGGCTTCAGAGACATCAACAAGGAACTGGATAAGTACACCAGGGCATTTGATGTGATTGACATTCTGTATCAGTCACTTCGTACCAGTCTCAATGTGTACAGCACCTATGAGAATGTGAGTGACAAAGTCGGTGACTATAGAAAGATGCTCAATGATTTCAGGAAGAAATGCCTGGAAAGAGGAAATATCATGAGTACCGATACGCTGATCATCACCATCAACACCAAGGCTTTGACCAAGATAGCAGATGAAGGTGACAATCTCTATAGATCTGTCAGTGATTTGCTGCTATATGCTACTGGAGCTGCCGCATGTTCAACGTCAGACTTGCTTCTCATTCTTACAAACATCAACAACTCGCTCGACAATATCAACAAGCATCTCAACAAGGCATACTTTGAAACATGGAGATATATCCAAGTGAGAATAGGCTATTGGAAAAAGCAGGTGTACCGTGCCAAGAGCAAGGAGGAAATCATAAGTGATGCCTTTGGACGATGGAGAGGCGCAGGATATTTAGGCTATTAGGATTATAAATAAAAACTCAATGAATATGAAACATTTAATCTCTTCACGGACAGCACTTTGTCTATGTGGCTTGACGTTATGCTTTAACGCATCAGCCCAAGGCTATGTGAGTTACAACCATGATGCAGCCAAGATGAATCAGATTACGGTTCAGGAGATTGGTGCCGGTGGTCTCACTCCTGCATTCTATTATGATGCCTTACACAACAGCTATCAGAAGTCTGCAGCAAAAAAGAACAAGCAGTTTTTCAGAACCATGGCAGGAGTCTCTGCATACCAGCAGGTGGATGTTGCAGACAGCATCAAAGCTTCCCTTACCCAACGAGCAGAAATCGAAGCACTCAACATTGCAGACCGGCAGATTGACATTGCCTGGCTTGCAGAAGGAAACAAGATCAACTCCAAGCTCTCGGACTTTCAGGCGAATATTGACCGAATAGTAAGCGCTGGTGGTTCTGTTTCAGACAAGACACGATGGACAGAATACTACAAGATGTACAAGACAGCCATCAAGGAGATGCAGGATGCCTATATGCCCAATGCCCAGCGCAAACAGCAGTATCTTGCCATCTATGATGACATTACTAAGCAGAATGAGACACTTATCTCATTTCTTATCCAACTAAGCAACAAGCGAAAGACATCATCCTTGCTTGCTGCCCGACTTGAAAGAAGAAACAATGTGGCCAGCCACGCATCATCAGCAATCAGCCGATGGCGTGAAGCTGGCAAAAAGAATATAGGAAATAACTCCGGAGGCTCAGGAACTGATGACTCCGACGAAAATAACATAGTAAGACAATAAAACATGGCAGATTCAAACATCCTTTCCGATTTCGGTATCAAGATCCTCGAACAGGAGATTGATGATGTGATTTTCCAGACCAACGAGTTCCTTTGTGATGCCACGTTCACAGGCTCACAAGGTCCGTTTTGGTGGATATTGCAGATGTGTATGGCTCTGGCTGCGCTGTTCTCGATAGTCGTAGCTGGCAGTATGGCCTACAAGATGATGGTAAAGCATGAGCCGATAGACATCATGAAGCTGTTCAAGCCTCTTGTGGTCAGTGTCATCCTCTGTTGGTGGTACCCACCTGCAGATACCGGCATTACAAACAACGGCAGCAGCTGGTGTGTACTTGACTTTCTCTCCTATATTCCTAACTGCATAGGTTCATACACCCACGACTTGTATGAAGCGGAGTCCGCACAGATTGAGGATAAGTTTGAAGAAGTCCAGGAGCTCATCTATACACGTGATACTCTTTATAACTCATTACAAGCCCAGGCTGACGTAGCCCATTCTGGCACATCGGATCCAAACCTGATAGAGTCCACCATGGAACAGGCAGGTGTGGATGAAGTGACAAACATGGAAACCGATGCTTCAAAGCTCTGGTTCACGTCACTCACAGCTGGTGCGGTGGTAGGCATAGACAAGGTGATTATGCTCATAGCATTGATTGTCTTCCGCATAGGTTGGTGGGCAACAATCTATTGCCAACAGATACTCCTGGGTATGCTGACAATATTCGGTCCGATACAATGGGCATTCTCTCTCTTGCCGAAATGGGAAGGAGCCTGGGCAAAGTGGCTGATACGTTATCTCACGGTACATTTCTATGGAGCAATGCTATACTTCGTGGGCTTTTATGTCCTTTTACTCTTTGATATAGTGCTCTGCATTCAGGTGGAGAACCTTACAGCCATTACGGAAAGTGAGCAGACGATGGCAGCATATCTGCAGAACTCGTTCTTCTCAGCCGGTTATCTGATGGCAGCAAGCATTGTAGCATTGAAATGTCTGAACCTCGTTCCAGACCTTGCTGCATGGATGATTCCTGAGGGCGACACAGCATTCTCTACCCGAAACTTCGGTGAAGGTGTGGCACAGCAAGCCAAGATTTCAACCCAGGGCATGATTAGTAAAGTGATGTAAACAGCAAATAATACATATATAATAAGGTATGGTAATAAAGAATCTCGAAAACAAAATCAAGTTGG
>ERZ780212.1078-NODE-1078-length-23583-cov-2.974371_pt1 | contig 23583 bp, 18 predicted proteins | sample MGYA00511364_ERZ780212 | MGnify/ENA primary metagenome ERZ780212 (study PRJEB29588, sample SAMEA2147991) | human gut metagenome | biome: human gut; feature: human-associated habitat; material: faeces | place: Denmark | collected 2008/2010 ...
TATAGTTTCCCCCTCCAAACACGATTGTTTCATGCCCGGAAGTCAAATCTTTGGAGAATGAAACTGAAAAACTTCGAGTTTCACTCTCTGGAAGGAGTGCTGCGTCAAAAAATCAGAAGGTAATAAAATGGATGAGGATTCGGGTGCAAGATGTCCGTGAGAAAGGTTCCCAGTCCTTCCGGTTCTCATACGTATGTCATCCGACGCGAACCGATGACAAAGTGTATTTTGCGAATCGCCTGAGAAGGGCCTCGGAATCCACCAACCTGCATTTTGGTGCGAGGAAAGGCACTGTGGCGCCCTTCGTTTGACATTTTGTCAAATGCCGATACATGCGTTGTCTGGGGATATATATGTCGGATGGGAATGGTTGGAACCGTTATGGGAAGGGGATAAAAACAAAGAGAGGACATTTCCTGCGAAACATCCTCTCTTGCTATATGAAAAAGCCGCACTGGTGATGCGATGAAACTCCGAGTAATAAGATTTGAGAGCTCATCCCCTTTGTAATCCACCGGCTTAAAGCTACCCGAAGGCGTGGCCCGCCATTGGAGATTGAAGCGTATCTCGGTATTTCAGTGTAATTGATGAGTTTCCCAGTTCTACCAATGCGGCTCATCTTTTTCGTTGTACAAATGTAGAAATAATATTGTAATCGTACAAGGATTGGATAAAAAAATCTTTCTTTTCCCTCTGTCTATCTCTTCCGGTCGTCCATGAACCGCCAGCGTCCTGCCGGGTTTTGCGCCTCCACCTTACGCTCTACATCATCCGGTAAGGATGCAAAAAAGTCTATACCAGTACGACGTTCCACTTCGTCCACACTCATCATGAACTCATGCATCTTGGCTCCCTTCTTGTTCCGGTGAGGATAGATGAAGCCGATGGCTCTGGGTGTCTTGGCGTAGGGTGCAAGGATGACTTTGAAGAAGGCGCTGGGTACGACGACCTTGCCCTGTCCGATACGTTTCGGGCTTTTCCCGACTATCGGTCCGCACACAATCCAGATGGCACTGTCGCGCTGTGCCCATTCGCGGCATTGACGTTCCAGCTGTCCCCAGTTGCCGGCATTGAAGGCGGACTGTTGCGGACACATGTTCGTCAGATAGAAACACTCTGCCATGGCTTGTTCGTCCCAACGCATGTCGGCTGCCGGCACCATGTGTCCGCGGCTGTAACCGGAGCGGCGGTAATCGTCCAAAGTCGCTTGCGGACCTTTGAAGTCGGGGTCCTCGCAGAAGGAATCTTCCCGTTCCATCTTAGGTTGGGTCTCACTGGCTGTGAGTTCCCATGCCACCCAGTTCGGAATCTTCCATTCAGCGTTATAGGATACGACAAATCCCTTATGATGCAGGATGTGTTCGTCGCGGCTATCCAAAGGAGCAGGCAGAGCCATTCCCCTTTCTCCATCCGACGAACGGGAAGTCGTCGGTGAAGCAGCTGGTTGAGGGGCAGCCTGTTGCAGAACCGGTATATCGGGAAGGGCAGCTTTCCCTCCTTGTTTATAGAAACCAAAGAGGTAGGATACGCCCAACGCCACAATCACAGCCAGCCATGTTTTCGTTGTCTTGGTTTTCTTTCGTTTCATTGCGAGTGAAGTTGCTTGTTTCAGGGCGCAAAGATAAGCTTCTTTCTAAAATGTGTCACCAAGAAACGCCTGATTCCGGGCAAAAAGGCTATATTTGCTTCACGAAAAAGAATTGAAAGTCTATGAATATGGAACAGTGGAGCAAGGAAGAGTCGCTATTGGTCCTGGACCTGTATCTGAGTAAACCCGTTGGGATGAAGTCTGTCACCGATGAAACGCTGGTTGACCGGGCGCAGTTGCTGGGGCGTACCCCTGACGCCTTTTGCCGGAGGATGATGCAATTCCAGCAGTGGTATCCTGTGCTCCCCTTTGATGCCGGGGAGGATGTTTTCGGGGATGACAATCCGGCTGTCTGGAGCATCTATTTTGGTCAGCCCAAGTTGGCGCATCGGGAGGCTACGGCATTGCTGAAGGATTTTTGCATCGGGACATTGGTCCTGAACCTTTATTTTCAGCTCATCATTTCAACCATGAACGAGAAGGTACCGGAAGTGATGGCATTGGCGCGGCAAGTGAAGCGTCCGGCAAAAGAAATCGTCGCTTTGCTCCATGTCTATGCTGCCCTCGACCCCTTTGTGAAGGACCATCCGGCTGATGACCTGGCCATTCCCTCTGTGTACCGGCAGTTGTGGAGTCGGTATGCCGACGACATGGACAAGCTTTCCCGAGTAGCGAAATACGTCGAGGGGCATTATCCACCGAAGCGCGTCCGTAAGAAAAATGAGGAGAGGAAGTAAAAAAATATCGACTTTTCTTTTCAGTTTACCAAAGAAGCATTATCTTTGCACCGCCTTTAAGGGAAAAGCCGAAATGGCTCAGTTGGTAGAGCAATTCATTCGTAATGAATAGGTCCCGGGTTCGAGTCCCGGTTTCGGCTCACAAGAGGATGCATCCACACCGGATGCATCCTTTTTTGCTATTTATTCCATTCCTCTCTTCCGACGGTGAGCAGGATGCCTGCCCCGGTACAATCGGCTCCCATGGGAGGATTCTGTTTGAGCAGTTCAAGCTCAATCTGTTCGATGTTGGGGAAATCAGTAAACAGACGGTTGAGAATGCGTCCGCCTACATGTTCGAGGAGGAGGGAGGGGTGTGCCATCTCTTCCTTGACACGGTTGAACACTTCAGCATAGTTGAGTGTTCCTGCCAGTTCGTCGGTTTTCAGGGCTTGGGTAAAGTCCGTTTTGATTTTCAGGCTGACGGTAAAGACAGCACCTACGGCAGTTTCCTGCGGGTCTACACCGTGGCGGGCATAGAAACGGACGTTTTTGAGTAGGATGTACATGTTCATGGGATGTAAAAAGGGAAAAACAGATACGTCCGCGCTTTTTGCGGGGCGCGGACGTATGATGGGTTATAATTCTGTATTTTCTTTGTTGTCGGTTGGTGGGTTTATCCACAGCGTGACGAACCGCAGGTCTTGCAGATGAGGCATCCTTCCTGATAGACCAAAGTTTCTTGGCCGCAGTTCGGACATTTCATGCCTTTGGCTTCCGTGCCGTCAATGACGTACTTCTTCAAGGCACGTGCCACACCATTCTTCCACGTATTGATGTTCTCGCTGTCGAGTTGGAGCGATTCTACCAGCTTGATGACCTTTTCAATCGGCATCCGCCAGCGCAACACGCCGGAGATTAACTTGGCATAGTTCCAGTACTCCTTGTTGAAACGCTCAGACAAACCTTCCACGGTCATCTTGTAGCCGCGGCGGTTCTCGAACTGGAAGTCGTAGCGTTTGTTGCCGTTTTCATCGATGTTCTTGATGATGCGTCCGTGAGTCACAGACTTCGGGAGTACGATACCTTCATCGTCATCCTGCAATCCGGTGAAAATCTCATACGGATGTCCGTCGAGCAGACCGACGAAAGCCACCCATTTGTCCTTGTTGTTCTGGAAACGCACCACGTCGCATTCCAATACTTTCGGACGCACCTCGACGATTTCAGGGCGTTTGAAGGGCGCCGGTTCCTCTTTCTTCTTGTCGTTCTTGGCAGAGATAAGCACTCCTGAACGCGAACCGTCCCGATAGACCGTACAACCCTTGCAACCCGAACGCCAGGCCTCTACGTAGAGACGGTTGACGAGGTCTTCATCCACATTGTTGGGGAGGTTGATGGTCACGCTGATGGAGTGGTCCACCCACTTCTGGATGCGTCCCTGCATCTTCACTTTCATCAGCCAGTCTACATCGTTTGAAGTCGCTTTGTAGTAGGGTGACTGGGCAACCAGTGCGTCAATCTCTTCCTGGGTATATTTCTTGTCCGTGTCGTAACCGTTCGCCTTCATCCAGGTGAGGAAGTGATGGTGGTAGACAATGTATTCTTCAAATGCATCACCCGTTTCGTCCACATAGTCGATGTGTACTTCGGGGTCGTTGGGATTTACCTTCCGACGACGTTTGTAGACCGGCATGAATACGGGTTCGATGCCTGAGGTAGTCTGTGTCATCAGACTGGTAGTTCCCGTGGGGGCAATGGTGAGGCAGGCGATGTTACGACGTCCGTATTTCACCATGTCCTCATACAGTTCAGGGTCAGCATCCTTCAGGCGGTTGATGAACGGATTGTTCTTCTCACGCTCGCTGTCATAGATGGTGAAGGCACCACGTTCCTTTGCCATGTTGACTGATGAGCGGTATGCCATCAGGGCGATGGTCTTGTGTACCTTTTCAGAGAAAGACGTAGCTTCTTCAGTGCCATATCGCAACCCCATGGCTGCAAGCATGTCACCTTCGGCGGTGATACCTACACCTGTACGTCTTCCCTGACCGCTTTTCTTATATATTTTTTCCCATAACACACGTTCGGTACGTTTTACCTCTTCATTTTCCGGATCTTCATTTATCTTTTGCATGATCCGTTCTATCTTCTCCAGTTCCAGGTCGATGATGTCGTCCATGATGCGTTGGGCATAGCCAACATGTTTTTCGAATGTCTCAAAGTCGAAATAGGCCTCCGGAGTAAACGGATTGATGACATAGGAATAAAGATTGATGGCAAGCAGACGGCAGGAGTCGTACGGGCACAATGGAATCTCACCGCAGGGATTGGTTGACACGGTGCGGTAGCCTAGGTCGGCATAGCAGTCGGGCACTGATTCGCGGATGATGGTGTCCCAGAAGAGTACACCGGGTTCTGCCGATTTCCAGGCATTGTGTACGATTTTCTTCCACAGCGCCGACGCATCGATTTCCTTTTTGACCTTCGGGTTCTTGGAATCTATGGGGAACTGCTGTACGTAGGGCGTACCGTCAATGGCTGCCTGCATGAATTCGTCGTCGAGCTTTACCGAGACGTTGGCGCCTGTCACCTTGCCTTCCGTCATTTTGGCATCGATGAAAGCTTCCGAGTCGGGGTGCTTGATGGAGACACTCAGCATGAGGGCACCGCGGCGTCCGTCCTGTGCAACCTCACGGGTTGAGTTGGAGTAGCGTTCCATGAACGGAACCAGACCGGTGGAGGTCAGTGCCGAGTTTTTCACGGGTGAACCTTTCGGACGGATGTGTGAGAGATCGTGCCCGACACCGCCACGACGTTTCATCAGCTGCACCTGTTCTTCATCGATGCGGATGATGGCGCCATACGAGTCGGCAGAACCATCCATGCCGATGACAAAGCAGTTGGACAGCGAGGCAATCTGGTAATCGTTGCCGATACCGGTCATGGGGCTTCCCTGAGGAACAATGTACTTGAAATGGTCCATCAGGTCGAAGAGCTCCTGTGCGCTCATCGGGTTCGGATACTTGGCTTCGATGCGTGCCACTTCGTTGGCGATACGCCAATGCATGTCGGCTGGTGACTTTTCGTAGATGTTACCAAACGAATCTTTCACTGCGTATTTGTTGACCCAAACGCGTGCAGCCAACTCGTCTCCCTTGAAATAATCCAGGGAGGCATTAAACGCTTCGTCGTACGTATAAGTTTGCTTTTCCACAATGGTAGGTATTATGTATTAGTCCTTGATTTCTGAATTTAGTGTCAGGTCTCGGTTGTAGAAGTTGAGACAGGGCTAACGAATGTGTCGGCAAAGCTATACATGTTTTCTCTATTGGCAAAATTTTCAATAAAGATTTTATGCCTATTTATGAAGTTTTCCAAAACTGAATAAATGACTGTTGATTATTAGGGTGTTATTAATTTCGCTTATGTAAAAAGTTTGCCAAAAGGAAAAACTTTGATTGGAGATAGGTAATGAAGTTGTTGAAAAGTTATTGTCAGTTGTTGAAAAAAAAAGAAGTCCGCTTGACAGCTCTCTTTCATATTATTCCTTAAATTTGTTCCGTAAAAACAATATTACTTTATGGAACACGTAAAACAAAGACGGACTATTCGCAAATATGCCGATAAACCCATTGAACCGGCATTGCTCGATGAGTTGCTGGAGACAGCCGGACGAGCTTCGACCATGGGAAACCTGCAACTCTACAGTGTGGTCGTTACGCGCGATCGCGCCATGAAGGAGAAGCTGGCTCCTGCACATTTCAACCAGCCGATGGTGACTGATGCACCCGTAGTGTTGACCTTTTGTGCCGATTTCCACCGTACAAGCGTGTGGTGTGAGAACCGGAAGGCGGTACCGGGTTATGATAATTTCCTGTCCTTTCTGAATGCTTCCATCGATACCTTGCTCTATGCACAGACGTTTTGTACGCTTGCCGAAGAGCAGGGCCTGGGCATCTGCTACCTGGGAACGACCATCTATCAGCCCGACGTGCTGATTGACACCTTGAAGCTCCCGAAGCTGGTGATGCCTGTCACGACCGTCACCGTAGGTTATCCTGCCGAACATCCCGAACAGCCCGACCGTCTGCCTGCCGGAGCTTTTGTGCATGAGGAGACCTATCATGACTATACGTCCGCAGATATCGACCGTCTGTATGCCTATAAGGAGGCTTTGCCGGAGAACAGACATTTTGTTGAAATCAACCATACGGAAACCCTGGCTCAGATATTCACGGATATCCGTTACACGAAGAAGGACAACGAAGCCATGTCGGAAACCTACCTGGCAGCCATGAAGCGTCAGGGATTCCTGAAGTAAACGGTTCAGGAAGTTGTTTCCTCAAGAGCTGGAAAAGCAAAGACACGAAGTCACAGAGTCAGAGCCTTGACAGGCAATCATTGGTTTCTCTCTGTGATTTCGTGTCTTTGTTGTATGTCGGATGGGTTGTATTTGTCTGCTGGCTGTTGTCGTCCGGATATCTGCCGTCTTCCTAGCAGCGGATCATGTTTTCGATTTCTTCCATTTCGCTCCGGAAGTTCTTATCGATTTCCAGTTGGTTCTGCACCATCTTGCAGGAATGGAGCACCGTCGAGTGGTTGCGCTTGGCAATGAGCTTTCCAATCCGTACACACGACGTGTCGGTGTATTTCTTGGCCAGATACATGGCTACCTGACGGGCTATCGCCACATTATGTTTACGGGAACGGGAGTGGAGACTCTCTTTCTCGATGTCGTAGTGTTCGCACACTTTGGAGATGATGGTATCGATGGTAATTTCTTTCTTCTCGACTTTGGCAATCTTCTTCACCACGCTTTCGGCGAGATTGATATCGATGTCCTTGTTGTAGACTGCTGAATAGGCCATCAATGAATTGACCACTCCTTCCAAGTCGCGCACACTCTCATTGACATTTTCAGCAATGAAGTTGATGACGGGTTCAGGGAATTCCAGTCCGTCGCGGTGAATCTTGTCCTTCAGGATATTCTTGCGCAATTCGGTGTTGGGTTTCTCCAGTTCGGCGAGTAGTCCCCATTTGAAGCGGGTGAGTAGGCGGTCTTCCATGCCTTGCAGTGCCACAGGCGGACGGTCGGACGTCAGAATCAACTGTTTGCCGTTCTGATGCAGGTGATTGAAGATATGGAAGAAGGTGTTCTGGGTCTTCGTCATGGCGGCGAACTCCTGAATGTCATCGATGATGAGGACATCGATGGTCTGATAGAAATTGATGAAGTCCGTCACCTTGTTGCGCAACGTGGCGTCCACAAACTGCACTTGGAACAGGTTGGCGGATACATACAATACACGCTTTTGCGGATAGAGCTCCTTGATGCGTGCACCGATGGCATTCACCAAGTGGGTCTTTCCCACACCGGATGCACCATAAATAAACAAGGGGTTAAACGCCGTCTTGGCGGGGCGGAGAGCTACTTCTTCAGCTACCGTACGGGGCAACTTGTTGCTTTCCCCTTCGATAAAGTTGTCGAAGCGGTATTTGGGGTTCAGGCGCGGATCGAGTGCCGGAGCTGTCTGTTGGGGAGTAAACGGAGTACGATTGGCTCCCGTCACAGCCTGGGGCTGCGGGACGGTCGGCTGGTTGGTCGAAGGAATTTTGGTGGTGATGTGGTTGGTCTTGTCGGTCAAGACGCTGTACATCAACCGAGTGCCTTCTCCTATTTCCTTATAGAGAACAGAGCGCAGCAGTCCCAGGTACTTCTCTTCTATGAACTCATAGAAGAACTGGCTGGGGACTTCCACGGTCAGTGTCTTGTTCTCATACTTCAGAGGTATGATAGGTTTGAACCACGTGTTGAATGCAGGCTCAGGCACGTTGTCTCTAATCACTTGCAGACAGCGATTCCATAGCTCTACATGATTGTTTTCCATCATAGGGCTTAATCAAACATTTATTAACTTGTCAAAACTTCTACGCTGCAAAATAGGCAATATAAATCAGAAAAAACAAATCTCCTTTTTCTTGGAATTTAGAAAGTAATGGTAAGAATCTCATTATTAGGTTGTTCTTTCAGGACTTTCGGAGGGGGATGAAGGCTTCAGACTTGCGTATTTGAAAGCCTCTGTATGTGAGAGTCTTTTAGTTTTTGTACTCCTCCTTAAAGTCCTTGAATAAGGAAGGCGAAGAGGATGTTTTCCTTTTGATACCGAAAGGATTATGTCATCCGCTTCGCCTTCCTTCTTTCTAAATAATAATTTAGACAGATTCTAGATAAAGGCTATTTGGTGTCTTATTTGTCCTTCCGTCCGAAGAGGGAGAAATGGACGTAACGTTTGGGGTGTGCCTTGAGGTCTTCCAGCAAATCGGCAGCATTACCGGTCGTCCGGGTCAGGTTGTTGTAGAGGGTGCTGTCGTTGAGCAGGAGGCCCAGGTTGTTGTCCTTGTCATTGAGCTTGTCGGTCATCCGGGTGATGTCGGCAAGGGTGGCATCGATGCGTTGCAACATGGCATTGTAGTCCGTCTGTGCAAGGTTGTCGCTGATGCTGACGAAATTGTCGCTGATGTGGTTCAGCTTGCCCGTCAGCTGGGGAATATCGTTCTGCATGAGGTGATTGATCTGACGGGTAGTGGTGTTCAGGTTGGCTGTGATTTGCTCGGTGTTGTGCAGGGTTGCAGCCAAGGCAGGGTCAGCCAACAGTTTGTTGAGCGAAACCAGGATGGAGTCCATCTTGGGCAGCATCTGCTGGATGACCGGAATCATTTTCTGTGCTTCGCCCATGAGTCCGTTGTTTCCATGTCCGGGGATGGTGTCGCCCACTTCGACCCGTTCGCGCGGGTTGTTGGCAAGGAGCAGGTTCATTTTCACCGTACCGAGCATTTCAGTCACCAGTTCCGCCTGACTTCCCTTCGGGATGCGCAATCCTTCCTCCACGTCGATTTCGACCGTGACGTGTCCCGGGCGTTCATGGTCATAGTCGATGTTGCGGACGATACCTATATTATATCCGTCGGCATAGACCGGGCTTGACACTGTCAGACCGCCGATGTTGTCATAAGCCACATAGTAGTAGTTGGTGGCCTTGAACATGTTGATGCCTCTCAAGAATTTGATGCCGAAAAAGAGTACAGCCACGGCAGCGATGCCGGCACATGCGATTTTGACTTCCTTTGTTACATATTTCATAGTTGTTCTGTCTTACTTATGTTTGTTTTGTTTGAATTCCTTGATAGCTTGTTGTACGTTCATCTTTTCATTGCCCCGGAAGGCTATGATGAAGGCATCCTTGAATTTTGCCAGGATTTGTTTTCGCGTACGGTAGACCTCGTTGTAGTCGGTAGAGGCACCATAGGTGTATTTGTACAGTCCGCCTTCCACATAATATTCGACCGGAGCAAGTCCTTTCAGTCTGCGGTCATTCGTTTTCAGCCGGGTGGAGGAGGTGAGAATCTGAATCTTGAATACAGGTGCATCCGCGGTAGTCTGAGATTGAGACGGAACAGGAGCCGTCGGTTCCGGAGTCTTTTCTGGTTCTGCCCGGGATTCGGATTCTTCGCTGACATCCTCTGTCGGGAGGTTGGTGCTGTCTTCAGCCGGCAGGTCAGCCGGTTCACCGACGCCCGATGTGCCGGGTTGGCGACGTTTGTAGTCAAGGATGGCATTGTAGATGCTGCGGCTCAGGTCCGACACTCCCTGTGCGGAATTCAGGTAGCGTTCTTCGTCCGGTGTAGAAATGTATCCCAACTCAACCAGGACGCTGGGCATGGAGGTAGCATGCAGGACCAGAAATCCTGCCTGACGCACTCCCCGGTCGTTGCGTCGCGCCGTGGTGCGGAACTGACGTTGGATGGATTGTGCCAGCCGGACACTCTGCTTCATGTTCTTGTCCTGTATGAACTCAAACATGATGTAGCTCTCTGCGGAATTGGGGTTGAAGCCCGCATAGCGTTGTTTGTAATCGCTTTCAATGAGGATGACAGAGTTCTCTTTTTGGGCAACGGCAAGGTTTTCCTTTGTCCGGTGCAGTCCCAGGGTGTAGGTTTCCGTTCCCCGTGCGATTTTCCCTTTGGGCAATGAGTTGGTGTGGATGGAGACGAAGAGGTCTGCCTGGGCACGGTTGGCAATGTCGGCACGTCCGTGCAGCGGAATGAATTTATCGGTCTTGCGTGTGTAGACGACTTCTACGTCGCGACAGTTCTGTTCCAGCAGACGCCCCACGGCAAGTGCCACCTTCAGGTTGATGTTCTTTTCTTTGGAAATCCGCCCGACAGCTCCGGCATCATGTCCGCCGTGCCCTGCATCGAGCACTACCGTAAAGTCTTTGGCAGTCAGCGGAGAAGCCAGGAGAAGGCACAGCCCCGTCCAACAGCAGATTCGCTTCCATATGTTCCGTATCCGTTTATGCATAGTGTCCATACGTTGTGCAAATGTAGTGCTTTCGATTTGAAAAACCGATAAAAGGAGATAGTTTTCATTGATTTTAACCGAATGGGGATTTACCGTCAGGTACAGGAGTCGGGTACCGGTATTCAAAATGCAACCTGTTTTCCGTTTATGGTTGACAGAATCGGCTGAATTGCCTTTTCCTGCTAACTCGTATTTAATGAAATTCCGGCAAACTAGCGCGTAACTGCAAAATAAAGTGAATGAGAAGGCAGTAAAAAGCCTTCAATTTTGGAAAACTATACACTTCGTTTTCGGAATCTTTACATTTTAACGCTCAAACACTATTGTTTCAGGCGTCAAACACTTGTGTTTGGCAAGTCAAACAATATTGTTTCATCTCCCAAACAATATTGTTTCATTCGCGAAAGTCAAATCTTTGGAACATGAAACGCAAAAACACCGAGTTTCACTCTCCAGAAGGTGAGTGATGTCAACAAATCGGAAGCTTTCATTAATCGTGAAATAGTCGGGTGTCGAGTGTTATTCGGACAGTAAATCCAGCCTTAATCCATTCATCAAGGATTGTATTCCGCTTGAATCGGTATCCATGTGTATTTTACGAATCGTCCGAGAAGGGCCTCGGAATCCACCAAACTGTATTTTGGTGCGAGGAAGGGCCTTCTCAGGCGGTTCATTTGACATTTTGTCAATTTGAGAAGATTGCATGACGATATAGAAAAGGCTTGTATGCGGGTGTCGTGCCCCGGCATACAAGCCTTTTCAGTGGGAGAGGGATTATTTCTTAGAATCCTGCCAGTTCAATCAGTTTGTCCACGGCAGCACTCAGTCCGTCGACATTCTTACCACCAGCCGTTGCGAAGTGAGCCTGTCCGCCACCGCCACCTTGAATCAGTTTGGCAGCTTCGCGCACCAGTTTGCCGGCATTGATTCCGGTTGCTACGAGGTCCTCGCTCACAGCTACCGTCAGCATGGGCTTGCTGTTGTCGGTGCTTCCGATGGCAACGAAGAGGTTCGTCGGGAACTCACCCTTCAGCTGGAAGGCGATGTTCTTGACAGAGTCGGCAGGTATGGGGAGGACGGCTTTGATGACCTTTACGCCGTGTACATCCTTGGCATTGCCAATCAGTTTGCTTTTTACCAGTGCCTCTTTCTCTTTCATGAACGCTTCCATCTGTTTCTTCAGCCCGGCATTCTCCTCGATGTATTTGCGGATGGCAGCTTTCAGGTCGGGAGCGTTGTTGAAGAGCTGACGCAACTCGTTCAGCGTGTCCTCGATGGTGTCCATCATTTCTTCCACTTTCGCTCCGGTGATTGCCTCGATACGGCGGACGCCGGCAGCTACTGAACTCTCGGAAAGAATCTTCACCATACCGATTTTTCCGGTGGCAGACACATGTGTTCCACCACAGAACTCGATGGATGAACCAAACTGTACCACACGGACTTCATCGCCGTATTTCTCACCGAAGAGGGCAATGGCACCGAGTTCTTTGGCTTTCTCGATGGGCAGGTTGCGGTATTCGGTCAAGGGGATGTTCTCGCGGATTTTTGCATTTACCAGGTGTTCTACCTCACGCAGCTGCTCAGGAGTTACTTTCTGGAAGTGTGAGAAGTCGAAGCGCAGCCCGTCGGGGGTCACGAGTGAACCCTTTTGTTCCACGTGGGTTCCCAGAACCTGACGGAGTGCCTCGTCGAGCAAGTGGGTGCATGAGTGGTTGGCAGCGCAGGCGGCACGCTTGTCCGTATCCACGCACGCCATCATCGGGGCATCCAGGTGTTCGGGCAGTCGCTTGGCGAGGTGGATGGGAAGATTGTTCTCCTTCTTCGTGTCAATGATTTCAACCGTTTCGAATTCATTGACCAGCACGCCGGTGTCGCCCACCTGACCTCCGCTTTCGGCATAGAACGGAGTCTTGTCGAGCACAATCTGGTAGAGTGTCTGGTTTTTCTGTTTCACCTGACGGTAACGCAGGATGGAAGTTTCGTATTCCGTATAATCATACCCGACGAATTCCGTTTCGCCCTCCTTGAGCACTACCCAGTCGCCTGTTTCTACGGCAGCAGCATTGCGGGCACGTTGTTTCTGTTTCTGCATCTCCACGTCGAACTCTTCCGTGTTGACTGTCAGACCGTTCTCGCGCAGGATGAGTTCGGTCAGGTCGAGCGGGAAGCCGAAGGTGTCGTAGAGCGTGAACGCATCCACACCACTGATTTCCTTTTTACCGGAAGCCTTGGCATCTTCCATGGTCTTGTCCAGCAGACGGATACCGGTCTCCAAGGTGCGGAGGAAGGCTTCTTCCTCTTCCTTGATGACTTTTTCGATGAGTGTCTGCTGTGCCTGGAGTTCGGGATAGGCATCACCCATGGTCTCAATCAGGATGGGCAGCAGGCGGTACATGAAGGCCTGTTTCTGTCCCAGGAAGGTATATCCGTAGCGGACGGCACGGCGCAGGATGCGTCGGATGACATACCCTGCTTTGGCATTTGACGGGAGCTGGCCGTCGGTGATGGAGAAGGCAATGGTACGGATGTGGTCGGCAATCACGCGCATGGCAACGTCCGTCTGCGGGTCTTTGCCATAGACCGTGCCTGCCATGGAAGCAATCACACGGATGATGGGTTGGAACACGTCCGTGTCATAGTTGGATGTTTTCCCCTGCAGGGCCATGCAGAGGCGTTCGAAGCCCATGCCGGTATCGATGACGCGGGCAGGGAGGGGTTCGAGGCTTCCGTCAGCCTTGCGGTTATACTGCATGAAGACGAGGTTCCAGATTTCGATGACCTGCGGATGGTCGTGGTTCACCAGGTCACGTCCGGGAACTTTGGCACGTTCTTCAGCCGGACGGAGGTCAATATGGATTTCCGAGCAGGGACCACAGGGACCCGTGTCGCCCATTTCCCAGAAGTTGTCGTGCTTGTTGCCGTTGAGGATGTGGTCTTTCGGGAGGAACTGTTCCCAGTAGCCGGCAGCTTCATTGTCCCGTTCCAGTCCTTCCTCGGGGCTTCCTTCGAAGACCGTGGCATAGAGGTTGGCAGGGTCGATTTTCAGCACGTCTACCAGGTATTCCCATGCCCAGCTGATGGCCTCCTTCTTGAAATAATCTCCGAACGACCAGTTGCCCAGCATCTCGAACATCGTATGGTGGTAGGTGTCGTGTCCCACTTCTTCCAGGTCGTTGTGCTTGCCGCTCACGCGCAGACACTTCTGGGAGTCAGCCACACGTTTGTTCTTGGCGGGGTGGTTGCCAAGGATTATGTCTTTGAATTGGTTCATTCCGGCATTGGTAAACATCAAGGTCGGGTCATCTTTGATCACCATGGGAGCCGAAGGTACGATGACGTGGCCTTTTGACTCGAAGAAACGTTTAAAAGATTCTCTGATTTCTTTTGCAGTCAGCATATATCTAAAAGTCGTTTGTAGTTAATATTCTCAAAAACAGTTTGCAAAGATAAGGTCTTTTGTTATTTTTGCCTCAACTATTTATGTGAAATATTCATTAAGGTGGACCTTTTTGTTCACGTTGTTTGAAGAAAGGCATGCGCAAAGTCTATTATATCTATAACCCTCGAACCCGCACTTACGATAGGATTTATCCCACTGTCAGACAACGTATTCTCAGCATTGCTCGTCAGCTTTTTGTCGGTATGGGCCTGGGAGCCGGATGCTTCCTGGCCTTGTTTCTTTTCCTGGGCTCTCCTTCCGAGAAGGAACTCCGTGTGGAGAATGCGCGGATGGAAGCGCAGTACAATGTGTTGTCCAAGCAGCTGGATGATGCACTGACGGTTTTGAAGGACATCCAGCAGCGGGACGACAACCTCTATCGGGTGGTCCTGCAGGCAGACCCCATCGCCGACGGTGTCCGTATGGCGGGTTACCGGGACGGGCGTTACGAGGAGTTCATGGACCTGGCGAATGCCGATCTGGTGGTGAATACGACCCGGAAGCTGGATATGCTCCGCCGTCAGCTTTACATCCAGTCGGAGTCCTTTGACGAGGTCGTGTCGCTGTGTAAGAATCACGATGAGATGTTGCTCTGCATTCCCGCCATCCAGCCCATCTCGAACAAGGACCTCAAGCAGACGGCGTCCGGTTACGGGATACGTATCGACCCCATTTACAAGACGACCAAGTTTCACTCAGGCATGGACTTCAGCGCCAATCCGGGAACCGATGTCTATGCTACCGGTAACGGGACGGTGGTCTCTGCCGGGTGGGAAACTGCATACGGCAACACCATTGAAATCAATCATGGCTTTGGCTATCGCACCCGTTATGCCCACCTGCAATCCATCAAGGTGAAGGTGGGACAGAAGGTGGTCCGCGGCGAGGTCATCGGTGGAGTGGGGTCGTCGGGCAAGAGCACGGGACCGCACTTGCACTACGAAGTGGTGGTCAAGGGGGAGAAGGTCAATCCGGTGAATTACTACTTCATGGATTTGAGTGCGGAGGATTACGACAAGATGATCCAGATGGCCGCCAACCATGGCAAGGTGTATGATTGATGTATATTTACAGGGAAGTAGAAACGTATTATTATGGCATACAAGGAAAACAAGAATTTGAAGCTGTATTACTCCATCGGGGAGGTCGCTGCCATGTTCAAAGTGTCAGAGACGTTGTTGCGCTATTGGGAGAAAGAGTTCCCGACACTCATTACGCCCCGGAAAAGCGGAAGGCAAATCCGGCAATATACGGAGGAGAACATCGAGCAGGTACGTTTGATTTACCATCTGGTGAAGGAGAAAGGCATGACCTTGCAGGGGGCACGTCAGATGTTGAAGACCAACCGGACCGCTACCGTGCAGACCATGGAGGTGATCAACCGTCTGAAAGCCATCCGGGAGGAGCTGATGACCCTGAAGCAGGAGCTGGACCAGACCATCTACTGATACGGCATCCGGAATATGGAGAGCCTTCGGACTCTCTCAACCGAAGAGGCACAAAGACATGGGGAAACGACGTGGACAGCAGGACTGTCGTTCCGGGCTGTGTCTTTGTGCCTCTTCGGTTAATGGGTATGCACCGGTCGTGTCTGTCGTCAGACGCGGGTGACCGATTGGATGTTCTTCACCTGACGCAGGGAGTTGCAGAGGGTCTTCACATCTTCCACATCGAAGACGTAAAGCTCGATTTGTCCTTCAAAGATACCCTCGTTGCTCTCGATGCACAGTTTGTGGATGTTCACATTGAGCTGCCGTGAAATGATTTGGGTGATTTCGTTGATGAGACCCAGGTCGTCGATACCCTTTACCTGGATGGTTGCGGCAAATGCCATGGTCCGGCGTGTATGCCATTCGGCAGCGAGGATGCGGTTTCCCTGGCTGCTCTTGAGCTTGGCAGCAATGGGGCACTGGCGTTTGTGGATGACAATCTGGTCATTCTCATTCAAGAATCCCAAGACATCATCACCCGGTATGGGCTTGCAGCACTTGGCGAGGATGAAGTCCTTGTCTACGCCTGCTTCGGTCAGGATGACAGGCTTCTTCTTGTCAATGCCGGTGGCAGGTGCCGGTTCATTGGCAGGGGGAAGTTGGGGCGTTTCTTTCGTTTTGCTGCGGTTGAAGGGGAAGATGTACTTGGTATACTTCTTCCAATTGTTGTTGCCTTTGTCCTTCAGGATGTTCCGGTCTTCTTCATTCAGAACGAGCGTCTTCTGTCCCAGTGCGGCGAGGAAGTTCTCACGGGTCATCTGGTGAAGGGCCAACAGTTTGTCTACATTGATGCTGGTCGGCTCAATCTCCTCCTTCTTGAAGAATTCGGCAAGGACATCTTCGCCCAGCTTCTGTGCCTGACGCTGTTCCCGTTTCAGGATGGCAAGAATCTTGGCCTTAGCCTTGGCTGTCGATACGAAGTTCACCCACGAGGGTTGGATACGCTGTGCTTTCGAAGTCAGGATTTCCACCTGGTCGCCACTCTGCAGCCGGTGGCTCAGCGGAACCAGTTTATGGTTCACCTTGGCACCGATACAATGGCTGCCCAGGAAGGTATGGATGGAGAAGGCGAAGTCCAGTGCCGTACAGTTGGCAGGCATCGTCTTGATTTCCCCTTTCGGCGTAAAGACGAAGATTTCAGAGGCAAAGAGGTTCAGCTTGATGGTGTCGAGCAAGTCCATGGAGTCGGGTTGGGGGTCATCGAGGATTTCCTTGATGGTGTGCAGCCACTTCTCCAATTCGCCTTCGTCTTCGCTGCCTCCCCCTTCTTTGTATTTCCAGTGTGCGGCAAAGCCCTGTTCGGCAACGTCGTCCATGCGTTGGCTGCGGATTTGCACCTCGATCCATTGTCCGCGGTTGCTCATCAGTGTGACGTGCAGTGCCTGGTAACCGTTGGCCTTCGGGTGGTTCACCCAGTCGCGCAGGCGGTCAGGGTGTGGCTTGTATATCTTCGAGAGGGCGACGTAGATGTTGAAGCATTCATTGAGTTCTTCCGCCATCGACTTGGGCTTGAATATGATGCGGACGGCCAGGATGTCGTAGATTTCCTCGAAGGTGATGTGCTTGGTCTGCATCTTGTTCCAGATCGAGTAGGGGGACTTGATGCGTGCCTTGATTTCATATTCCAATCCCATCTTGTCGAGTTGTGCGCGAATGGGGTCGGTAAACTCCTTGAACACTTCATCGCGGCTGGCTTGTGTCTCGGCCAGTTTGTCGTTGATCTGGTTGTACTCTTCCGGGTGTTCGTACTTGAAGCTCAGGTCTTCCAGCTCGGTCTTGATTTTGTTCAGTCCGAGGCGGTTGGCAAGCGGTGCATAGATGTAGAGCGTCTCGCCGGCAATCTTGTACTGCTTGTTGGGCAGCATGGACCCCAGGGTACGCATGTTGTGCAGACGGTCGGCAATCTTGATGAGGATGACACGGATGTCGTCTGACATGGTGAGGAGGAGCTTCTTGAAGTTCTCTGCCTGTGCCGAGGCGCGGTCTCCGAAGATACCTCCGGAGATTTTGGTCAGTCCGTCCACAATCTGTGCGATTTTGGGACCGAACAGGTTGGCAATATCCTCCACGGTGTAGTCCGTGTCCTCCACCACGTCGTGGAGAAGAGCCGAACAGATGGAGGTAGAGCCCAGTCCGATTTCAGTACAAACGATTTTCGCTACGGCGATGGGATGCAGGATGTAAGGCTCGCCCGAGCGTCGTTTGACTCCTTTGTGTGCCTGTTTGGCAAAGTTGAACGCTTTGGTGATGATCTCGACTTTCTTGCGGTGCTTGGTCGCAAGATAGCAGTTCAGAAGATCCTGAAAAGCAGCATTAATCAGTTCTTCTTCTTGCATCTCTTTGGTTTGTACATGGTCTTCCATAATCGTCAAAATGTGAATTTAAGGTTTAACGGACTCTGATGGACTTGCCGGCCGTGATGCGGTTACCACGGATGCCGTTCAAGCTTCTCAGGCGACGGACGCTTGTCCCGAACTTTTCGGCAATCTCCGAGAGGGTATCGCCGCGTCGTATCTTGTAATATTTGGCATCTGCCGTACTGGCGGCTGCCCGTGCTGCCGGTTGTTGGACGGCTACTTGTCTGCGTTTGGTGAACAGCTCGTCTGCCCGGTGGGTGTAGACAGAGTCTTTTGCGTCGATGAAGGCTGTCAGGGCTGCATGCGGAAGTCGCAGGATGCAGTCGCCGCTGTTGCCCGGTATAATCTCAGTCTTGTATTGCGGATTCAGTGCATGCAGCGATTCCAGGTCGATGCTGCACAAGTCGGATATCTGTTGGAAATGCAGCTCGCGGTTGATGTGTATGGTATCTGTCGCCAAGGGCAGTTGCGTGTCCATCGGGCAGATGTTATGGTCACAGTAATAGTTCATGATGTAGTTGGCTGCAATGAAGGCAGGCACATATCCTCGTGTCTCTTTCGGCAGGTAGTTGTAGATGCTCCAGTAGTCCCGGGCGCCATTGGCACGGTGAATGGCTTTGTTGACAGTACCCGGACCGCAGTTGTAGGCAGCAATGACCAGGTTCCAGTCTTGGAAAGCCTCGTAAAGGTCGTTCAGGTAACGTGCGGCAGCATACGTAGCCTTGATGGGGTCGCGGCGTTCGTCGATGAGGCTGTTGGTCTCAAGTCCGTAAATCTTTCCCGTACCCAGCATGAATTGCCAGAGTCCGGTCGCTCCCTGCCTGGATACGGCGGTCGGGTTGAGTGCCGACTCGATGATGGGCAGGTATTTCAGCTCATAGGGGAGGTTGTACAAGTCGAGTGCCTGTTCGAAGATAGGCATATAGAAATTGGAGGCTCCCAGCATGTAAGACACCGATTTGCGCAGGCGTCCGCTGTACATGTCGATGAACTTGCGCACAATGTCGTTGTAGGGCATTTCCATGATGGTCGGTATGCGGGACAGGCGGTCGATATAGATGGAATCCGGATAGGTCGGGTTCACATCTTCGTAGTTGCAGTCTTCGGGAGAGATTGACAGGTAATTCTTTGCATGCCAATTGGACAGCAGGCTGTCGATCGACAGCGTCATGTTTTCCGGAATGTCGATTTCTTCCACATTGCCGGATGGCGAGGTGACGGCGATGCTTTGCTGTGCATGCAGGTTCAGTGATGTGATAAACAGGACAAGGATAAATATCTTTTTCATATAGCAAGTTAAAATCTTAATCGGCATTGCAGGCCCACTGAAGAGTTCTTGTCGATGCTCAACTGTCGGCTGTAGTTCTTACTGAAAAGGTTGTTATTGTTGTTTATGATAGTCGGTTCCACTTTCAGGCTGATGTCTTTCGAAATGTCAAAGTTCGACAGCTCGGCGTCCACGTAGGCGTCAATCACCGATAGGGCGTAGACGGCAATGAAACAGAAAATGCTCAGGTCGCGGTAGCGGCGGTAGTAATCCTTCTTCCGTTTGAAGATATTCTCGAATTGCGATTCATTGCCTTCAATCTTGTAGTTGGGTGGAAGAAAGTCCTTGTAGCTGTCGGTGTTCGGGTCATCATCCATCAGGTCCAGATAGGCCTGTGAATAGTCTGAATACATCTGGTTGTTCCACGTCAGGGCGTAGGCACATCCCACAAATCCGCCATAGACAATCGGTAGTTTCCAATACTTGCGATTATAAATCTGTCCTCCTCCCGGGATGAGCAGAGCCAGCCAGGTAGCCCGTTTGGGGTCGGGCATCCACCGCTTCTTTACCGGTTCGGGAGTAGTGGTCTGATGGATGGAATCGCTTCCGGCATAAAGCCTGGCAGTGTCTATGGGAGCTTCCAGGATTTCCAGTTGCCGGTCTTGCAGCATCGTCAGGCTGTCGTTGACCAGGGAGTCTGTCACGAGCGAGTCAGCGACAGCCACCTGTGCACAGGCAGCCGTACGTCCGCCGCATACCAGCAACAGAGTCAGCAACAGGGTTATCCATTGACGATAGGTATGAATCATACGTTTCAAGGCTGATGATTATTCTTGCGGTTTGAGTTTATCGAATATCTCCATGATGCGTTCCAGTTCCTCCTCATTGTTGAAAGGAATGCTGATTTTACCTTTTCCCGATTGGCTGCACGACATCTGTACCTTGGTATGGAAGAAGTCGGACAGGTGGGAGCGCAGGGCATCATATTCTTCCGAAAGTTTGGCGCCACGGGGGGTGATTTTCTTTTCACCGCTCTTGATGCTCTCCCCTTCGCTGAGTGCTTTGACCATTTCTTCGACTTTGCGGACGGAGTAGTGGTGCTTGAGGATTTCTTCGAAAATCTTGATTTGAGTCTTGGGGTCTTCCAGTGTCAGGAGCGCACGGGCATGTCCCATGTCAATCTCTTTCTTTTGTAGGGCGACCTGAATCGGTGCCGGGAGTTTCAGCAGACGGAGATAGTTCGAGATGGTCGTGCGTTTCTTTCCCACCCGCTGGCTCAAGCGCTCCTGCGTCATTTCGTACTGTTCCAGCAAATGCTGGTAGGCGAGGGCAATCTCCAGAGAGTTCAGGTCTTCGCGCTGGATGTTCTCGATGAGTGCCATCTCCATCACATTTTCGTCATCGGCAGTGCGTATGTAGGCGGGGATGGTCGTCAGGCCTGCCATTTGGGAAGCCCGGAAGCGTCGTTCACCGGCAATGATCTGGTAGGAATCGTCGCTGATTTTACGCAAGGTGATAGGCTGTATGATGCCGATTTCAGCAATGGAGTCTGCCAGTTCCTGCAGAGCTTCGGGGTCAAAGTCCCGTCGGGGTTGGTTGGGATTTACTGAAATCTTCGACAGCTCCACTTCGTTGATGGAAGAAGAGCCGCTGGTACGCACTTCCTCCGTAGAGATGAGTGCATCCAGTCCGCGTCCTAAAGCAAATTTCTTATGTACTGCCATGAATCTTCTACTTACTGTTTCGTTTGATTATTTCTTGTGCCAATGCCAGGTAGTTCTTCGAGCCTTTCGAGTCGGCATCATAAAGAATGACCGGGATGCCATGGCTGGGCGCTTCGCTCAACGTGACGTTGCGTTGGATGACGGTCTTGAATACCAGTTCCTGGAAGTGGTTCTTCACCTCTTCATACACTTGGTTCGCTGAACGCAGGCGCGAGTCGTACATCGTGAGCAGGAACCCTTCAATGTCCAGTGCCGGGTTCAGTTTCGACTTGATGATTTTGATGGTGTTGAGCAACTTGCTGATTCCTTCGAGTGCAAAATACTCACACTGTACCGGAATGATTACCGAGTCAGCTGCCGTCAAGGCATTGATGGTGATAAGTCCTAGTGACGGTGAGCAGTCGATGAGGATATAGTCATACATCTCTTTCATCGGAGCCAACAGCTTTTTCATTACTTTCTCACGGTCGTCCAGCTGAATCATCTCAATCTCGGCACCTACGAGGTCGATATGTGAAGGTACGATGTCCAACCCTTCGATGTCAGTCGTGTAAATGGCTTCACGAATATCCTGTTGGTTCACCAGGCATTCGTAGATAGAACAGTCAACTTCCTTTAAATCCACCCCCAGTCCCGATGAGGCATTTGCCTGGGGGTCGGCGTCAATCACCAGCACGCTTTTCTCAAGTGTGGCCAATGATGCAGCCAGATTAATCGTAGTTGTAGTCTTACCAACGCCACCTTTCTGGTTGGCTAAAGCAATAATCTTTCCCATTTGTATCATTTTACTAGTTCAAGAAGCTTACACTCCTTGAAGTTGCAAATATAGACAATTCTATGTAAAGATGTCTATTTTTTGACAGAGCCTTTCACGCAGATTAAGAAATATTCCTATAAGCTGTTCGCGGGCTGGCTATTTTTCGTACTTTTGCCCGCAAACATAATATATAAGGTATGAAGAATGAATCTCCACTGATATTAGTCTCAAACGATGATGGCGTTACGGCCAAAGGAATCAATGAATTAATACGTATGCTCCGTCCGCTGGGAGAGGTGGTTGTCATGGCACCGGACTCTCCGCGTTCCGGGGCTGCCTGTTCGTTGACCTCGAAGTCTCCGGTGCATTATGCGCTTTATCATCGGGAAGAAGGATTGACAGTTTATGCCTGCTCGGGTACTCCGGTCGACTGTGTCAAGCTCGCCATGCACGATGCGTTGCCGAGGCGTCCGGATGTGGTTATCGGTGGAATTAATCATGGCGATAATTCGGCTGTCAATGTCCACTATTCCGGTACGATGGGAGTAGTGCTCGAGGGATGTATGAAGGGAGTCCCCTCCATCGGCTTCTCACTGTGCGACCATGACCCTGACGCCGACTTCGCTCCCCTGACAGCCTATGTCCAAGGCATCACAAAGGAAGTCCTGCGGCATGGTTTGCCCGGTGGAGTCTGTCTGAATGTCAATTTCCCGTTGGCCCCTTCCTTCCGGGGCGTGAAGGTCTGCCGGCAGACGCGGGGAGGATGGCACAATGAGTGGGCGGATTGTCCGCATCCTTATAAGACACATTATTACTGGTTGACCGGTTCCTTTCAGAGCGATGATGAAGGCGAGGACTCTGATGCCTGGGCGTTGAACAACGGTTACGTCGCCATTACCCCCGTCAAGATTGACGTGACGGCCTACGAGATGATGGAACAAATGAAAGACTGGAATCTGGATATTTAGCTTATGAAGTATTATTTGATTGTCGGCGAGGCATCGGGTGACCTGCATGCATCCAACCTGATGGCAGCCATACGCCGGGAAGACCCGGAGGCGGACTTCCGTTTTTTCGGAGGAGATCTGATGACCGCCGTGGGAGGCAAGCGGGTGAAGCATTACCGTGAATTGGCATACATGGGTTTTATCCCGGTACTGCTCCATTTGCCTACCATTTTTGCCAACATGCGTCTGTGTAAAGAGGACATCGTACAGTGGCATCCCGACGTGGTGATCCTGGTGGACTATCCCGGCTTTAATCTGGGCATTGCCAAGTTTGTCAGGGCGAAGACCCGGATTCCCGTGTTCTATTATATCTCCCCTAAAATCTGGGCGTGGAAGACGTATCGCATCAAGAATATCAAGCGGGATGTGGACGAGCTTTTTTCCATTCTTCCTTTTGAAGTGGATTTTTATCGGAAGTATGACTATCCCATTCACTATGTGGGCAATCCGTGTGTGGATGCTGTGGCTAAATTCCGGGAAACCACTTCGGAGACACGGGCAGAGTTTCTGCATGCCAACGGACTTGACCCTTCGCGTCCCATTATCGCCCTGCTGGCAGGTAGCCGCAAGCAGGAAATCAAGGACAATTTGCCCGACATGATACGTGCGGCTTCGGCTTTTCCGGAGTATCAGATGGTACTGGCAGGTGCACCCGGTATTGACCCCTTCTATTACGGTGAGTTCATTCAGGGAACACCGGTAAAGGTCATTTACGGGCAGACCTATCCGCTCCTTGCCAATGCTCATGTGGCGCTGGTTACTTCGGGGACAGCGACGCTGGAGACCGCTTTGTTCCGTGTGCCTCAGGTGGTGTGTTACCATACGCCCATCGGCAAGGTCATCTCTTTCTTGCGACGGCATGTCTTGAAG
>ERZ780212.1087-NODE-1087-length-23509-cov-4.177368_pt1 | contig 23509 bp, 15 predicted proteins | sample MGYA00511364_ERZ780212 | MGnify/ENA primary metagenome ERZ780212 (study PRJEB29588, sample SAMEA2147991) | human gut metagenome | biome: human gut; feature: human-associated habitat; material: faeces | place: Denmark | collected 2008/2010 ...
GCCATTACGGCAAGTGCGAGTGGTGCGGTACGACATTCTCGGTAGTGGACACCGGCGGCTACACGGTCAACTCCGAAGACGTGTTCGAGGAGGAGATACGCAAGCAGGTGATGATAGCCATCGAGGAGGCCGATGTCATCCTGTTCTTAGTGGAAGTGGGCACCGGCATCACCGATTTCGACGAGGAGATAGCCGATATCCTGCGGCGCAGCGACAAGCCGGTCCTGCTGGTGGTCAACAAGGTGGACTCGGCGGACAAGCGCTTCGACTCATACCAGTTCTACTCCCTGGGGCTGGGCGACCCGTGGGACATCTCCTCGGCCAACGGCAGCGGCACCGGCGACATGCTGGACCGGCTCGTGTCCATGCTGCCCGACTCCAAAGAGGAGGAGGAAGAGCACGCGGGAGTGCCGCGTATAGCCATAGTCGGCAGGCCGAATGCCGGCAAGTCATCCATCACCAACGCTTTCCTCGGAGAGGAGCGCAACATCGTAACCCCCGTGGCCGGGACGACCCGGGACGCGGTGGAGTCCTACTACAACAAGTTCGGACACGAGTTCATCCTGGTGGACACCGCCGGACTGCGCAAGAAAAGCAAGGTCAACGAGGACTTGGAGTTCTACTCCGTGATGAGGGCCATCAGGGCCATAGAGCACGCCGACATCTGCATCCTGATGATCGATGCCCAATACGGAGTCGAGGCTCAGGATATGTCCATCTTCAATCTCATCCTGCGCAACAGCAAAGGCTGCGTGGTGGCGGTCAACAAATGGGACCTGATAGAGAACAAGACCGGCAACACCATGAAGGAATACGCCGAGGCCATACGCAAGCGGCTCGCGCCTTTCAGCGATATCCCCGTCATCTTCACATCGGTCATCAAAAAGCAAAGAATCCTCGATGTGCTGGACGCGGCGGCCAAGGTCTATGACAATTACTCCAAGAAGATTCCCACATCCACTCTGAACGAGGTGATGCTCGAGGAGATAGACAACTATCCTCCCCCCTCCACAAAGGGCAAGTTCATCAAGATCAAGTATATCACCCAACTGCCGACGCCCTGTCCGTCATTTGCCTTCTTCTGCAATCTGCCCCAGTACATCGGGGCACCGTACAAGAGATTCCTGGAGAACAAGCTGCGCAGCCACTTCGACTTCACCGGCTGCCCCATACGCATCTTCATGCGCCAGAAATAGAGCTTACAAAGCACCATCCTGAGAAATGCAGGCTGCTTTGTATACCCTAATAGCAAGACACTTGTAAGACGGCCTGCATTTTTCGCCACGTTGTGAGCGACCGTAAATCGCACATGGTTTTCCAAATCGCTGTCAATCAATATACTGCAGAAAAACCTGTATTTCACGTCCCGATGCGAGAGCCAGCAGTCAGCATCTTGCCAGCACAACCGCCCCTCAATACTGTTGCGCCTCGGCAATTGCAAGTAAACTTGCATTGCTCTCGGCTTCTGCGTATATTTGACTTCGTCATTTATACTGTTCACGCCTCGGCAGTGCAAACTGAACAAGTTCATTTGCATTGCTCTCGGCTTCTGCGTATATTTGTCGCTGATAATAGAATAAGGTATATGAGTAGAAAGAAAAGACCGTCCTCCCGTCCACGCGGCGGACATGACAGGAATCAGTCGCCGGAGGACAAGGCGATTAAGAAAGAGATAAATCTGAAGAAAAAAGAGCGTGGGGGAGGAAAGAGAAAGTCAAAGGGCAAGAAAGAGCGTTTCAACAAGGAGGAACTGACCGGTACGGTGAGCATGACCCGCGAGGGCTACGGCTTCGTGGAGGTGCCGGACAGGGACACCGATATATTCGTACCTCAGCACAAGATGCGCGGAGCTCTCAATGGTGATATCGTGAAAGTGCTTACTACCAAGGCGAAAGGTATCGGAAAGGACGGCAAGCCCAAACGTATCGAGGGTGAGATAATCACAGTGCTCGAGCGTTCCTCCAAGCCGCATATCGGGGTGCTGCAGATATCCCGTGGCGAGGCCTGGCTGATCATGGAGAGCCGCAACATGCCCTACGACATCAGTATACCGCTCAGGGAAATAGACAGATGTTTCGGAGAAGGCGGACAGCGGACCTGGAAGCCGGGCGACGTGTCCGGTCTGAAGGCTGCCGTCATCGTGACCGACTGGCCCCGCAAGGCCCCGGCTCCTGTAGGCCGCATCGTGGACGTGCTGGGCGAGCCCGGAGCCAATGACACCGAGATGCACGCCATCCTGGCCGAGTACGGCCTGCCTTACCGTTTTGAGCCGGAAGTGGAGGCCGCAGCCGAGGCCGTGCCGGACAAGATAACCCCCAAGGACATAGCCGAGCGCAGGGATTTCCGTAAGGTGACCACATTTACTATCGACCCTGCAGATGCCAAGGACTTCGACGACGCGCTCTCGTACCGCGAGCTGGAGGACGGCAACATTGAGGTCGGTGTACACATCGCCGATGTGACGCATTATGTGACTCCTGGCTCTATCATTGATAAGTGCGCATACGAGCGCGGCACTTCGGTCTATTTGGTGGACCGTACCGTGCCCATGCTGCCAGAGAAGCTTTCGAACAATCTTTGCTCCCTCCGCCCTGGAGAGGAAAAGCTCTGCTTCTCAGCGGTATTTGACATAGCTCCTACAGGAACGGTCAAGAAGACCTGGCTGGGCCGTACTGTCATCAAGTCCGATTACCGTTTCAACTACGACGAGGCCCAGGCCATCATAGAGACCGGACAGGGTCCTCTCGCCAAGGAGATACAGAATCTTCACAAGATCGCCTCTGTCCTCAGGAAGAAGCGTTTCACAGCCGGAGCCATCGCCTTCGAGCGTCCCGAGATGAAGGTCGAGGTGGATGAGACCGGCAAGCCGATAAGGGTCTATGAGAAGATATCGAAGGAGGCCAACTGGCTCATCGAGGAGTTCATGCTGCTGGCCAACCGTGCAGTGGCCGAGTATGTGGGCAAGGTGCCCAAGACCAAGAAGGCCAAGACCTTCGTCTACCGTGTCCACGAGGATCCCAACGAGGAGAAACTCGGAGTACTCCGCAAGTTTGTCCGTCTCTTCGGCTACGATTTCCCGATGGAACCGGGAGCCATGGAGGACGGCCAGAAAAAAGAGGAGCCCAAACGGTTCCCCGAAGGCGTGAAGGTCAAGGAGATAAAAGGCAAGAATGTGGCCCAGCGCATCAACAACCTTCTCGGCACCGTCAAGGGTCGTCCCGAGGAGGAGGCAGTGGTAATGATGGCCCTGCGCTCCATGGCCCGTGCCCATTACACGACCGACAACGTAGGGCATTACGGACTGGCATTCAAGTATTACACGCACTTTACGTCTCCTATCAGACGTTATCCGGACATGATGGTGCACCGCCTGCTGGCCATGTATCTGGCAGGGGTGGAGTCCCAGAATAAGGAATATTACGAGACCTGCTGTCAGTACGCATCCCAGCGCGAGCAGATAGCCACCGAGGCCGAGCGTTCCAGCATCAAGTACAAGCTCTGCGAGTACATGCAGGACAAGGTCGGCCAGATCTTCCCCGGCACCGTCTCGGGCCTGACCGAGTGGGGTCTGTACGTGGAGACCGAGCCGGACAAGGTGGAGGGCATGGTGCCCGTCAGGGATATTCCCGGAGACTTCTACCAGTTCGACGAGGAGACCTACTCCATCGTCGGACGTTCCCGCGGACGCCGTTTCACCATGGGTGACAAGGTCTGGATCCGGGTGGTCCGTGCCTCATTGGAGCAGAAGATCATCGATTATGAATTAGTTGAAATGGAAGATGAAAAATAAGACCGGCGGCATCATCCTGGCCGCCGTCTCTTCCCTGACATTCGGCTTCGTGCCGTTTTTTTCAGTCACCCTCATGGATGCGGGTTTCTCGCCTTTCGAGGTGCTCGCCTACCGCTGGGGTGTGGCAACTATTGTCCTGCTGGCCGTCGGCGTCCTCATGCGCAAGTCTTTCAGGGTCCCCAAAGGTGCCTGGCTCCCGCTGCTGGCCGTCAGTTTTTTCTGTGCCCTTACTGCCATCAGCCTGCTGATTGCCTACGAGAACATCGCCAGCGGAGTCGCGTCCACGATACATTTCATGTACCCGCTGTTCGTGGCTGCTGTCATGATGCTGGTCTTCCGCGAGCCCCGCTCCTGGGTGAAGCTCGGTGCCATCATCCTATCCCTGATAGGAGCCGGACTTTTAGCCGGAGGGGACATACGGCTTGAAGGGGGCAATGTCACCGCCGGTGTCCTGTGGGCTGCCATCTCTGTGATTGCCTACGGTACCTACATTATCGGTGTGCGGAAGACCCGTGTCCGGGAGATGTCCACCCTTCCCCTGACTGTCTGCGTGATGGGCTTCGGCGCCGTCAGTTTCACCATTCTCGGCATGATTTTCGGCGGAGTCCGCTGGGTGCCTTTCTCCGACGGATTTCTCTGGGCCAATATCCTCGGTATAGCCCTGCTCGGCACCGCAGTCTCCAACATTACCCTCGTGGCGGCCATCAAGCGCATCGGTCCGACCCTCAGTGCCATCCTCGGAGCCCTCGAACCCCTCACCGCAGTAGTCATCGGCGTCTTGGCCCTCTCCGAGGCATTTACCCTCCGCACCGCCGCCGGCATCATCCTCATCATCATAGCCGTCACCGCCGTAGTCCTCTCCGAAGGCCGGCATAATGACAAGAAGTAGATATTTTCAGTAGTTTTGTGCAAAGAAAAAAGGAAATACAATGGAAATAGTTTTTGCAACGGGCAACCGCCACAAGGTCGAGGAGGCCGCACAGATTTTAGGCCCGGAGTTCCGTCTGAGGACTCCGGCGGAATTGGGTATAACGGAGGATATTCCGGAAACATCGGATACGCTGGAGGGCAATGCGCTCCAGAAGGCGGAGTATGTCTATAATAAGACGGGGCTGCCCTGCTTCTCGGATGATACAGGGCTGTTCGTGGATGCTCTCGGCGGGGCTCCCGGGGTGCTTTCGGCCCGTTATGCCGGTCCGGGGAAGAAGGCTGAGGACAATGTCCGCAAGCTGCTCTCGGAGTTGAGGGATGTGCCCGTGGAGAAAGACGGCCGGAGACTGCGGACGGCCCGTTTCCGTTGCGTGGTGGCGTATGTCAGCGACAGGGGGCATGAGCTGTTCGAGGGCAGGGTTGAGGGGGAGATTGCCGCAGCCCCATCCGGTAAGGAAGGCTTTGGCTACGATCCTGTCTTCCTTCCGGAAAAATACTCTCTGGAGAAGACTTTCGCCGAGCTTACGCATGAGCAGAAGAACGCGATATCCCACCGTGGAGAGGCCATGAGAAAGTTCGCAGAGTGGATGCGGCAGGAGCACCTGGCCAAAAGCGCAGCCGTCTCCCGATGATGATTGTCCTTCATACTCTGAAGTACGGAGACACTTCCCTGATAATTCACGGTTATACTAAGGAGGAGGGACGCGTAAGCTTTATTCTCCGAGGAGCGTTCCGTCAGAGCAGCGGCAAGCGCAGTGCGCCTCGTCCCGAGGTGGTGTCCCTGCATCCTCTGAGTATTGTCAACTATGTGGCATCGAAGAACATGAAAGGCAGTATGCCGTATTTGCGGGAGTTCTCCCCGAAGTACCGCCTGCATTCGATCCGTGAGGATTTTGACAAGATATCCATAGCGATGTTCATAAGCGAGCTTCTATACCGCACTCTGCTGCACTCCGAACGGGACGAGGAACTGTACGATTTTTTAGAGGATGCCGTGCTGCGCTTAGAGGCTTTTGAGGGCAGCCCCGCGAATTTCCACCTGTGGTTCATAGACCGTTATACCGCATTTCTGGGATTCCCCTTCGAGAGAGGTTTCAACCTGGATTACAACCCGTTCACTCCTCAGCAGACAGTCCGTTTGCGGACTCTGCACGAGGCATCGTTCGAGGAGGCCATGGCCCTGCCGATGACCGGAGTTGACCGCAAGGAGCTCATCGAGGCCGTCATCCGCTGGTTGGAGTACCACACCGGCTCGCGCATCGAGCTCCGCTCCATATCCGTACTGCACCAGCTGTCGAAAATCCGTTGACTTTTCAGGAATTCTCGTTAACTTCGCCTGAGTTTTATTTATAAATACTGCAAGTCATGTCAGTAATCAATAGGACGGTGATGGCGGCGTTGAGTCCGCTGCTGAGAAGTTTCGACCTGGGGTGCGGGCATCCTGGGGCGGTGCAGGAAGGTGTGTTCCGGTCTCTGCTCAAGGCCGGTAGGGATACTGCTTTCGGTAATGAGCACGGATTCGGGGAGATAAGGGACTACAGGGAGTTTGTGCGCAGGGTGCCGGTGAGGGAGTACAATCAGTTCGCACCGTATATCGAGCGTCTGCGCCGGGGTGAGAACTACGTCCTGTGGAACCAGAAAGTCAGGTGGTTCGCCAAGTCCAGCGGTACGAGCTCGGACAAGAGCAAATACATACCGGTGACTCCGGCCAATCTTTCCGGATGCCATTACCGCGGATTCAAGACGATGCTGGCGACATATATCCGGCGGAATCCCGATTCACGGCTGTTTAACGGAAAGGCCCTTACCCTCGGGGGAAGTGTGAAAGTGGATGAATTGTCCGGCGGAGGGGCCAGAAACGGGGATCTCTCGGCTATTCTCTTGAGCAACAGCCCGTCTGTGGCGGAAATTGTACGCACGCCATCGCGGAAGATAGCGATGCTGCCGGATTTCAGGCAGAAGATAGAAGGTATATGCCGGGTGTGCTCAAAGCAGAATGTCACCAATTTCTCCGGAGTACCTTCATGGAACCTCATCATGATAGAACGGCTTTTGGAGTACAACAACGCTCAGTATCTGACCGATGTCTGGCCCAATCTCGAACTGTTCATGCACGGAGGCATCAGCTTCGAGCCGTACAGGGAACGGTACCGCCGGCTGATTCCATCAGACAGGATGCATTATCTGGAGAATTACAACGCCTCGGAGGGGTATTTTGCCCTGCAGGATGACCCTGGGCAGAAGGGTATGGCACTGACGCTGGACAACGGGGTGTTCTTCGAGTTCATTCCGATGAAATCGCTGGAGAAGGTGCTGGCAGGGGAATCTGAGGAGGTGTATACGGTGGAAGAGGTACGTACCGGAGTAAGATATGCGATGGTGATAACCACCAACAGCGGGCTGTGGCGGTATCTGATAGGGGACTGTGTGGAATTCACTTCTCTCTGTCCGCACAGAATCATTATAACGGGACGTACACAGCTCTACATCAATGCGTTTGGAGAGGAACTGATGATACATAACGCCGAGGAGGCCCTTTCGGAGGCCTGCCGGGAGTGCGGGGTTGAGGTGACGGACTATACCGTGGCTCCGGTCTTTATGGACGAGAGCCATGCCAAGGGGGCGCATCAGTGGGTGGTGGAGTTCTCTGCGGCAAGTCAGGAGGCTGTGCGCGATTGCCAGGCACTAGAGCGGTTCAGGGACGCTCTTGACGCGGCACTGTGCCGGCGCAACTCGGACTATGAGGCCAAGCGCAGCGGGGACGTGACGATGACCAAGCTGGAACTGACGCCGGTCCCTTCAGGAACATTCTACCGCTGGATGGAGAGCCGCGGCAAGACGGGTGGACAGAACAAGGTGCCGCGTCTGAGCAATGACCGGCGCTTCGTGGATGAGATAGTAAAAATAACCCCCGGCAGATAACAGGATATCTGTTGTAGCCGGGGATAAAGTTTTTCATTGCTGTACTTGACAGTGTCGATGCTACTGATGAGATGGGACGGTACAGGAGTAAAATGTTAAATAGCCGTTGTGCTTTTACTGCTGTACAAATGTACCTTTATCTGACCTCTGCGCAAAATAAATAATCTTAGAACAGTCTTCTCTTTAATGTGTTCAATCTCAATAAGATATGGGCTTTTGTTAAGATAGAAAGACTTTGCTGTAATTCATAAAAACGGGAGTAATGTTCTGAGTTACACTAATTTGCTGTTAGTGGTACGGATGGGCGTCTGCTAAGATTATTTTCTTGCATCCAAGGCTTCAGTGATGAATTCTGACAGCCGCATTCCTGTGCCTATCTTCTTTGCGATTCTGGATTTTTCCACGTACAGCGAACTTTCGGATATGCGTCTGAGAGCGCAGATGGTCCCGGTGGAAAAACCGCAGACCATAAGGGATATTGTGTATATGTCTTTTTCCTTCAGGGTTGGGTGCTCTTTTTCCAATGATGACAGGAAGCCGGGATACGTGGCGTCTACTATCTTGCGGACACGGGTCATGGTGTCGTCTTTCGGGAAGTGTTTCTCCAGTATGTTTTTCACATAGCCGGCAATGGCTTTGGTTCGTCCGTATTTGTAATACGCTTCCATCAGTTCGTCCGTTACTTTGAGCATTTCCTCTGAGATGGCGATGCTCTCCTTGTTGGAGGCATTTCTGTTTTCCTGATTCTGCTCGCCAGCCTCATCATTGGTGTCCAGCCGGCCCTCGCTCAGACTTCGGATGATGTCGGTACTTTTCTCCACCTCATGCCTCAGGGTGATGTTCTTGAAGTAGATAATCAGGCCGGCTATGATAATTATGCAGACAAAGCAGGAGAAAACCATAAGATATGAAAAATATCTGGAACGCAATGAGATGTAGCTTTGTTCCAGGAGAGTGTTCTCGTAGTTGTTCTCTACTCCTTTCAGATGCATGCCGAAGCCGGCTTCCATAACGCTGTCGGCTATGCTCTCGGATATCCTTTCATGTTCCAGTGCGGATTTCCAGTCTTGTCTACTTGCTGCCAACAATGACTGTATATAATGGTAAGTCTGTCTGTCGCAGTTGTCCGTGCAGATAAGCGATGCGATATCGGAGGCCTCTTCTGTCATTCCTTTGTCTGTGTATGCTTTAAGGAGGCAGATACGCATGCTTTCTAAGACGGACTGCATTTGGAAGTTGTCGGGGTCATGCCCGCACAGTGCGGCTGTGGCCGTGTGTATTACGCTGTCCGGCTGATGCTTCAGGTCGTAATAGTGTGTCATGAGCTCGCAGCCTATCAGACGCATGCCGCTGTCTCCCAGCTCTTCAGCTAGAGCAGAGCCTTCTTTTATATACGGCAGCGCCGCATCAGTGGAGTCAAACAGCATGACTCTGGCCAAAGTAAGGTCTCCGAACATTATGCGGTCTGTCAGACCGGTCTGCCTGAAACAGTCCAGGGCCTGTTTGTATCTGGATATCGCGGACTGCTTGTTGACGAACGACATCTGAAAGAGTTCCCCTATCCTTGTGTGCAGCAGTCCAAGTTCCAGTAAGTCTCCGCTTGCTGCTATGACAGGTTCGGCCGTCTTATAGGATTTCAGGGCTGAGATGAATTGACCTCTTTCCATATTGACGGCACCTTGCATTATCAGGGCTCTGGAGTACATGGACTCCGGCCCTTTTTTCCTGAAGTAGGCCACTGCCTTGCGGATGGCTGTGTCATTGGCGACCGGCAGCCAGCATTTGTATCTTGCTTCCGTCATGAGCAATGTGTACATGGCCTTTTCTTTACGGTTTATGCCGGTTGTGGCCGTACTGTCCAGGCTGGACAGGTATTCTAAAGCTGTCTCCGGGCTGTCTGACATTATGGAGTCGGCGGCTGCCAGAATGCCGCTGACACTGTTTGTGGTATCCTTATTGCATGAATATGCCAGGCAGCATGCTGCGGCAGTGAGAAATATTTTCAGAAAACGTTTCATTTAGGTTTTAAATGCTTGCTAAATTTGCAAAAATAGAAAAAGTCACGATATATGGAAAATAAAGAAACGCCTGTACTGCTCTTGACAGGATATCTTGGCAGCGGAAAGACGACATTGGTCAACAGGATTCTATCCAACAGGAAGGGAATCAGATTCGCAGTGATAGTAAATGATCTGGGAGAGGTGAATATCGATGCCGCCCTGATTCAGAAAGGAGGAGTGGTGGGCTCTCAGGACGACAGTCTCGTGGCGCTGCAGAACGGCTGTATATGCTGTACGCTCAAGACAGACTTGATGGAGCAGCTTTTCGAGCTTGTCAGATCGCAGAAGTTCGACTATATAGTGATAGAGGCCAGCGGGATATGCGAGCCTGAGCCGATAGCCAGGACGATATGCTCGATGCCGCGGGTGGATCCGAGACTGAGGCCCTACGGATATCCACGTCTGGACTGTATAGTAACTGTGGTGGACGCTCTCCGCATGAGGGATGAGTTTGCCTGTGGGGACAGTCTGACAAAGCAGGATATAGGTGAGGATGACATTGAGAACCTTATAATCCAGCAACTTGAGTTCTGCAATATAGTTCTTGTCAATAAAGTGTCGGAGATCATGCCTGAGGAGTTGGAGCGCATCCGCAGGATAGTCAGAGCCATACAACCGTCGGCAAGGATTATTGAATGCGACTGGGCCGGGATAGAACTGGACTCAATCCTCAATACGGGACTGTTCAGTTATAATCAAGTGGCGGCATCTGCCGGCTGGATTCAGGGTATTGAGTCCGTTCCTACTGACGAGGAAGAGGCCGAGGCCAGGGAACATGAGCATCATCACCACGGACAAGACGACGATGCTCACGACCACGGTCATCACCATCATCACGACCATGACCACGAAGAGGGCGAGGCGGAGGAATACGGCATAGGCACTTTCGTCTACTACCGCCGTCCGGCATTCGATATCAACAAGTTCGACAATTTCGTCGTAAAACATTGGCCTAAGGAGGTCATCCGGGCCAAAGGCATCTGCTACTTCTCTCAGGACCCGGACATGTCCTATATGTTCGAGCAGGCGGGACGCCAGAAGCAGCTCAAGGAGGCCGGCCAGTGGTATGCCACGGCCCCCGAGGACGAGCTGGAACAGCTTAAAGCCCAGGATCCCGGCTTTTCCCGCGACTGGGATGAATACTATGGCGACCGGATGCAGAAGATAGTCTTCATCGGCCGCCATATGGATGTTGAGAGGATAAAGCAGGACCTCGACTTCTGCCTCACCCTTGACGAGAATGCCTATTGATTACCTGGGTGATGCGCTTAACTGCGCAGTGGCTGATACCGTGGCTGGAATAAGCGTTATTGCTAACTGATATCTGAAACCGCTTTCAAATGTGATGTCCTCTGTGGTGATGTAACTGTAGTTGTCTACACCTGTTATCATGTTGCCTGTGGAGATTTTCAGCAGTTCAGTCCCGGCAGGAATTGTCTGCGGTACTATTATGGCGGACATCAGTGGCAGTTCCCCGTTTACGATGACGGGGCTATTGCCGTACGGAGTGATGTCCGAAGGCTGACCGTAGAGGTATTCTGAAATCTCGCCTGTGACTATGTTTGCATAGCATTGGGTGGGCATGGATGGAATAGTGACTTTGGCATATTCCAGATCCTCAAGTGTAAGGCCCTCTCCCGGTATCAGTTTGATGTTCACGAGGCTCATGGCGTGCTTGAATACCAGATGTACCGGCTCATCTGTATCGGTGACACTCATGGCACAGGCCGTCATCAGGTCGCTGTATGTAAAATCGAGAGCATCACTCTGATCTGTGTGGATGGTATGGAAAATTACCTGGGGGTTATCGTATTCCGTTCCCCAAGAATACCATGGATAATAAGCCATGATATCGATGCTTCCTGTTTCAGGCCAGTAGACACGCTGTGTGTCAAAGGATCCGTCAGACTGTTTAGTCCCTATTATATTTTCGGCTAAAGTCTCATCCTGTGAAAAGATATATAGGCCTATGTTGTCTCCTTCTTCGAAGTCCACTGCGGAGGCTTTAGCATAGCTGGCTATAGATGCAGTTACGTTTATCAATCTGGGAGTATCCTGTGGAATTTCCTTGCTGCAGGAGACTGCTGTAAGTGCAATAACCGTAATAAACAGGCATATTTGTGTATAAGTTTTCATCTTCAGGTATTTTTGTTTAATTGTCCTTAATGCATCGTATTGCGTGCCCGAACTCTTTCCAGTGGGCGATATTCTTTATGTCTGTATATTTTGAGTAAAGGTAGTAAACAGTTCCGGAGTATGAATATACCGGATCCTGATTTTGAGACCACCATTCACAATACTGATCAATTCGCTCAAACCCGACACCATTGCCTCCGTTACGATTACCGCACGGGATAGCAGTGAAGCCGTATTCGTCTGTACCTTGGTAAGACGGATCGGTGAATCCGTCAATATCATACCAACCAGAAGTGGCTTTTAGTTTGGTGCCTCCATTTTCGCCGAGGAACTGTACGAGGACATCCCATTCCTCGCGGGTGGGAACATGCCAGCCTTCTGGACAGATATTGTCCTGGGTGGCTGCGAACCAATTGTAGAGTATTCCGTATTTTTCTTCTTTCTCAGGGTCGTTGTTGTAGTAGCACCATGCCGGCTCTTCTGATGACTCGCATGCGTCCCAGTCAGTCTGGTCTGTGAAGTTGGAGATTGCTGTGCCGTCGTTGAGATGGGTAGTCCTGAGGTTGGAGCCTAACCATTTCTGGGTGCCGATGGTTACGACGTTGTATTCATTTCCGTCATAGTCGGTTACATAGCTTATGTCGTCATCTGGATCGTCAATCTCTATTACGTCTCCAATAAAAGTTCCGCCGTCAGTCCAGTCATTAATTTCAGGCATAATAGAAATCTCATCACCGTTAATGGCTCTGTTTAGGGTGACAGTGAAAGTGTAGGTTTTACCGGCTTCAAAGACAATATCTTCAGGTATTGTACCACGGAATTTTTTGTCTCCTAAGGATATAAAGAACATATTGGTTCCCGCTTCCATCTTTTGGGGAGGAATGATGGCTTCTACTCCAGAGATAGTCCATGTCCAGTTGTCGTAGGAAAAAGTGCCATGTGGAATGATGTCAACAGGTGTTGATATGGATTCCATCTCCAAGGTCAAGAGATTGAGCGCACAAGAATTCTTTATGTTCTTTAACAAAACCTCAGCTTTTTCTACCTGCTCATCGGTAAAGCCTTCACCTGCTGTCAGCTCAAATGCAATTTTGCACATCAGCCTTTTGAATTGAAAGTGTATCGGAGCTGGTGATTTCTCTACATCAAGTACTTTGGCTGCCATTTTATCGGAGGCTAGGAATGCCGCGTCGCTGCTCTGATCGTTGTAGGACGGCATCCACTGGTAGGTGCTGCCCTGATCTATAGGCGTTTCGTTGTAAGGGTAGTACATGTAGAAATCGGTGTTTTCCTCGTATTTCGGGAAATATAAAGGCGCATCAGTTTTGGGAATGCCGTTGATTACGGTAAGTTTTGTGTTTTCAAACTGACGGACACCCATCATGGATTCTGCCTCGTTGTCAAGATGGCGGAACGCATACAATCCCAGTATATCTCCATCATCGAAAGAAGTACCGGTGGCGCGGGTATGCGTTTCAATGGATGTGATGATGTTTACTGGAATCGTTGAGCCGGCAGTATGGTTCCCCATTTCGCTCTTGCTGCAGGACACTGCAGCAGTGCCGCATACGGTGATTGCTATTATAAATTTATTGTAGTTCATAACATCAAAATTTTAAAAATCGTGAACACAGCGTACTGCGTAACCATTGTCGTTGTTGCCCAGATATCTGAGCAGATCGTCGTAGTAAGTGCTGAGACTTCGTACGAAAGATGTTGCATCGGATATTGCAGTCATGCTCCAGAAGTATGCTGCTTCGTCCTTGTAGATGTACCGGCAGTTTTGAGTACCGTTTTCTTCATTGGTGTAGACGTAAATATATCCAGATGGCCATGCATTGAATCCGCTTGAATTTGTGGCTTTGCCGTTCCATGCTTCTGCATCGGTTGACTTCATTGCCGGACCAATACCAAGCCAGGAGTTGTAGTCATCCATTGTGCCGCCAAGTGCGCTTCCTAGTTCATCCCAATCGGTTGAGGACGGTATGTGCCATCCTTCAGGACATAGACGTCCGCTTTCCACAGCGGTTCTGTTATATAGAAGACCATAATTTTCGGCATTACTGTCATTATTGTCGTAGACGGCATAGGCAGCTACGTCTAGATTGGAAATCCAGTCGGTGTCAGTACAGCCGGTCATGGGAGTTCCGTCGTTGAGGCTGGTCGTTCTAAGGCTGGAGGCCATCCAATACTGTTTTCCTATCCGGATAATATCGTATACATTGCCGTCAGCATCTGAGACAGTGTTGCCGTCTGGCGGCAGAATCTCCTCCTCGTCAAAATTTATACCTGTTCCTTCCGTCCAGTCATCAATATTTACATTGAAGTTGATGATTGAGCCTGAGAAATCTGCGTTGAGGGTTACTGTGATGGTGCTCTCCGTGCCGCTGGCGAATGTAAGGTCTTCTTGGGGGGTGAGCCTGAAAATGTCTCCACCCATGTTGAATACCAGAAACTCACTACCGGAAGTGATGGTCTGCGGAGGAATGAGGAAGGACATACCTTTGAGACTGGAACCATCTGCGGATAGAACGCCAGCAGGGACAATGTCCTCCAAGTCAGTGCCAGGAGTGGTCTGCATAGTCTCAAAGTCGAAGGTTCCTGAGGTAATCAGATTTTTGGCGGTAACTGTACGCTCTGATGGTATGTCTTCTAGATTTTCATAATATCCTCCGGGTTTGATTTCGATGTTGATTTTCGCGAATGCGTGTTTGAATTCCATATGTGTAATAGCCTCAGCAGGCATGTAGTTGTGTAGTACGGCGTAACGGAAATCTTCTGAACCGTCTGAGACTGACTGGTCGGCCGGTACACTGATCTCAACTGTTGATGCGCCTTCGGGAACGAAATCCTTCCGGTAGGGAAAGTATGCGTAGAGATTGCATAATGCATTGATGTCTTCAGGATAATAAACGGCCGGGGTAGAAGTGAACTGATTTCCCGTCTTGATAAACTGAATGTTGTCCAGATAACGCTCGTCGGAGAGTGTGGAACCATTTTCTGTGGTTGAGTATGTCATGTATAGTCCGATGATGTCGCCGTCGGAAAAACCTGAGCGTTCCGTTGCCGGAATATTCAGAGCATTGGAGCCGGGAATCCCCGGTTGTTTGTCTGACTTGGAACAGGAACAGATCACAATTGTGGCAGCGATTGCTGCGAGTATGTTTCTAAGTTTCATAATTATTCTTGGTATTTAATACATCTTACGCTGTAGCCCAGCCTGTTGTTTTCAGTGATGGAGCTTGCTGCCGCTCCGCCGTAGTAGAGATATACGCCGAAGGACTCAAAATCGCTTTCAGCGCTTGATGTCCACCAGTAGCCGTAGCGCCCTTCATTTGAGAATGAGCCGTCAGCATATCTTACGCCTCCGGGCATTCCGTTGAATCCACTTGAATTAGATCCTTGGATCTCAGGTAGTTCCTCATTCCGATAATTCCGCCATCCAGAGGTGCTTTTCATTGCTTCACCGGCGAAATCAATGCCGCCTGCGAAATCAAACAGCATCTCGTATTCGGCCATTGTCGGCACGTGCCATCCTTCGGGACACAACTTTTCGGTTTTCACAGTGTGCCAGTTGTAGAGCAGTCCGTATCTTTCAGACATGCTTTCATTCTCATTGTAGAAGGTGTAGGCCCCCTCATTTTCGACAATAGCCCATTGATCAGCGTCTGGGACGTGGTTTATTGGTGCTCCGTCGTTGTAGTGGGTGGTGCGGAGGTTCGAAGCCATCCATAATTGTGGACCTGCTTTGATGACTTCATAACGATTCCCATCGTAGTCTGATATTGAATCGATATCTTCTATTTCCTCATCTATATTAAAATCAAGATTCAAACCTGATGCCCAAGGAGATTCTGTAACCTCAATGCTTACGATGATATCTTCGGCCGTTCTGGAAATGCTCACTTCCAGATCGTATTCCTGACCGGAGACTATGCTCAGGTCCTCTCCTAAGGAATAGCTCCTGTTGTTACCACCTATGGTAAGACTAATAAACTCACTATCCCCCTTGATGTCCTGTGGTACGGTAATTACCGATACTCCAGTCCATATTCCTTCTTCATTGACACTGAAAGTTCCTCTGGGTATTATCTGTGCTGGCGTGGAAGAACTTTCCACATTGCTGGTGGTGAAGTTGACGTCAGCGATGCTGTTGAGTGTGAGACGGACGACGGCGTCGCTTAAGTCTGTATCCGAACCTATGGGTTTTAGGATGAGATTAACCTTGGCGAACAGCCGGTTTACGGTCATGCTTACCGGAGATTTGGAGTCAGGTGCTATTACGGCGGTACCGGCCATGAAGTCCGAATTGAGGTATTCGCCGATATTGGACTGATCAATGGCTGTCTTCACTTGGGCAATATCGCTCCCTGCAGGCAAAATGTTTTGAGTATAAGGATGATAAGCGGTGACCATAAGGCCGTTGTCGCTCAGGACTGTACCGGGATCAGTGGAGGTGAAGATGTTATTGTTTTTTGAAAAACGTGCATTGTCCAGATATCTTACACCGGAGAATGTGCTTTCCTCTGTAGCGTAGACTCCGATTTGGTTGATGTCGTTTCCGCCGTTTATATTGAAAGTAAGTGCTTGCGGCTCTTGTGGATCGTTATTGTCATCCTTACAAGATCCGGCCAGTGTGATTGCGGCAGAGAGCAGCAGGATATATAGGTGTTTTCTCATAATATGTGTCATTGGAAGTTATTCTATTTCTTTTACGCATCTTATTCCCATTCCGACACTTGCCTTGTGCCAGTCTGTCCATGGGTACGAGCTCAGATACAGGTAACCGTATATCATTCCGTCTGTTCCTTTTTCATTGATTGATGATGACCACAGATAACAGTCAGACATCCAGAAAGAATCATCCATCGCCATACCGCTTGGCAGTGCGCTGAAACCTGTCTCATTGGTGCCTTTGTTGACCCCGTCATCCCATACGGTTGACATAAGAGTCTTGGGATCAAAGTCGTAATTACCTTCGTCTATGAGCATGGAAAGTTCATCTTTGGTAGGAAGTCTCCATCCTTCAGGACAGATATCTCCGTCAAGTATAGAATAGTAATTGTAAAGCAGTCCCAGGGTCTCTTTGTTCTCGGCCTGATTCTCAAAATAGCAGTATGCAGGAGTGGTCAGGGCCATCCAGTCATCCGCTCCGACAGAATGATACGGTATTTTTCGGCCATCAGTATATTTAGTGGTACGCATATTGGACGCTGTCCAGTATAGGCCGTTGATCTCCACGTAGTCGTATATATTGCCGTCAACATCCTCTACTGTCCCTTTTACAGGTGTGTCCTGGATAGCGTCGCCGACAATCAAATGGCCTTCCTGCCAGTCTGTAATCTCCGATGATATAGAGATTGACGGACCAAGGTCGGTGATGGTCACGGTGATGTCGAAATTATATTGTTTGCCGCTTTCGAAATTGATGTCTGAGGAGGGTTTGTAGGCCAATATTTTGTTGTTGATGATGCAGTAAAGCATTGATTCCCCTGCCCGAAACAGTTGGGGTACAACTATGGCACAGGCTCCGGTTATACGGTCGGTGGATTCTGTCCATTCTGTAAACGGGATGATATCCGCTTTGGATGACATGGATGAGAATGTTTTCTCCATGACATCGTATTCAGCTTCGGTGTTAAAAGACTTCAGTATGAGTTCGGATGTCAGTAGGTCGGCGGTAGAGCAGCCTTCGCCGGCGATGAGGTTCAAGACAACCTTGCTGAGAATGTGATCAAATACAATTGGAACACTTTCGGTCGTTGGGTATACGGTATCCTTTACGGCTACCATATAGTCAGAGTCTGAGGTACCCCATTCCTGATTTGCGACTACCTGGACAGGCAGAACATTGGTTCCGCGTCGAAATCCGGTTTCATTGTATGGATAGTAGGCGAAAAAGGAACAGGGGGAACTTCTGTCTGGATAGTACGCCGAGGGCCATGCATACGGTTCTCCTCCTTCTTCAACAGTGAACATAACGTTGTCCTCGTAACGTATGAGGGAAAGATCACATGGTTCTGAGTCAAGCCATTGGACTACTGTCAAGCCAAACTCATCCCCATCCTCAAATGACGAGTCTGAGGCCTTGGTCATTTGTACAGTCGTAGGTGAGACGGATATCTCCAGCCTTTCTGCATCTTCTTTAGACTGTTCATTGTTGTCTTTTGAGCATGAGGCTGTGGCCAGAGCTATTGACAGGAGTACTGCCCCTGTGCGGTAGCTCAGGCGGAAAAATGTCTGAGGTTGTTGATTAGGTAACAGCATAGTGGTTAAAATTAATAGTGTTGTTTTGCAGCAATGTCCGGATAATTCCGTTAACGTTTACAAAATTACACTGAAAACCATCTCATGCTACCTTATGTCGTTGTTTCTAATCAACTGATAGCCAATATTGTACAAAAAAATTATCTAATACCCTCCTAATCATTGATATTTTTCTCTGATCAGTTCTTTGAAATAAGTGTCCAGATTCTTGTTGCTATTGGATATTCCAAGTTTAGCTCGAATACGCGCCCTGAGTGAGTATATGCTGTTGATATTGGTGTGGTCATATAGAACACGGATAGATTGTTGGGAAAAACCAAGGCACATGAGACCGCAGTAGCAGAGCTCGTGCATGGACAGGTCCGGATGTTCGGCTTTTAGATCGTCTATGATGTTGTGGTAGGAAAGGTTGGTGGTTGAGATAATTTCTTGTTCCAGCTCAGAGTTGTTGAGTTGGCTGACCTTGATATGGTCTTTGAATTTAGTATAGAACACAGCCGGCCTGCTTTCATACAGAGACGCCAGTTCCAGCAGTTGCCGTATGCTGTCCATCCTGGCTGACAACATACTTAGCATTTTGGAAGATGTCTCGTTAAGATGCTGGTTGTCTTGCCACAAGGCCTTGTACCTGCTTTGTAGCTCAGCATAACCGGAACTGACAGTGTCTATGTAGGAAAGGGCTTCATTAATCTTATGGCGGGAGTCTTTCAGCCGCTTGCGGTAGAAGATGACTGTCGAGATAACAAGAGTGATGAGCACTACTGCACCTGCGAGAAACATGAATGTCTGATACCTATGCTTGAGAGTAAGCATTTTATAGGATTCCTGAAGATATTCGTTGCGGTATTTTCTCTCGGAAACCTGAATCATAGAATCCTTTGTTTCTCTGAAAAGGGTGTCCTGCAGTGCTGTTACATTTCTCTCGTATTCCAGTGCATCCCGGTAATTGCCCTCATTTTCGGCTATCATTGACAGAGTGTAATAACATCCCAGACGTGTAGCTATAGGAGGGATGTGCTCCAGAGCCTTGAGCATTAGCTTTTTGGCTTCTTTCATGTCGCCTTTGTAAAAATATAGAAGGCCGAGCACATTGTACTGGGAGATAGGTATGGAGTCATTATTGTACCTTTTCCAGGTTTCATTCATTGTCTGGATTGCTTCTTTTGCAGTTTCTGGGGACGGAGAGCGATTTGCAGTCGCTACAGCCATTAGGCTCTTGAATCGAAGAATCATGGAGGTATCGTTTATTTCCGCAGCGGTGGATGCGGCTTCCCGGCACATCTCTATCGCCCGTCCGTGTTCCTCTAACTGCTCAAGCAACGACGCTTCCTGATATTTGGGAATCAGTGCCTGTTGCCGTTCTCCCAGGTCTTCCAGCATTGAGGCCGATTTGGAGAAATGCTCAATAGCCTCGTTAAAATCCATCTGGAAGCGGAAAGAGTAGCCGAGCGCGCAGTTTATGGCGGCAACAGTATAGTCGTCACCGCTTTCCATAGCATATATCTTTGCTTTGGAGTAATATTCTGTCGCCATTGGAAAACTGTCCTTTACAGTTAGACTATTGCCGATACAGTACAGAAGCATGGCTTTCTCGTTGCTGGTGCCGTGCCGCATATACCATCGCTCGGCAACTTTCATGAGGGAGTCATCGTAGGAGAGAACATTGCAGTTGTGCTTGGCTCTGGTGTAAACCATTGCGTAAAACGCTCTGTCCTTACGTTTGGTGAGCTGTCCCGCATCAAATGACTGGATAAGGGATAGGGCACTGTCCGGATATGATTTGACAATGGAGTTTATATGTGAAAGTTCAGTATTATAGTCTTTATCCGTGCATCCCGGTAGGAAAAGAAGCGCGGATACAGTGGTCAGAAGTATGAAAAAAAATCGAGTCATAGGTATCAACAAAGATAATAAATAATATATTTGCAATGCAGCAGATGTCCGGTATTTTAGATGATAATTTACTGGAATATGAATAGGTCTACCACTATCTCTTTGACACTGACTTTGTTGGTGTTATTTTCATCATTAAGCCAAGCCTATGCGGTTCGGGCGCTTCCCCGAGCGGTAACTGTAACGCAGGCTGACGGTACGACGTTGACCATACGGGTTCATGGTGATGAAAATTTTCATTATACTACGACGTCTGATGGTTATCTGATAACCCAGAAGGACGGTATCTATTATTATGCGACGGTCGGTACTGACAGGATTGAGAACAGCGGAGTGCGTGTCGGACGGCCGTGTGCGGTCAAGACAAAAGGAGTGCCGCTCTCTTTGGCATTAAAAGCCCGTCAGGCCAGAACGAGCGTGCCGCGCAGCCGAGTTATGTCCCGTATAGGCCTGGATACCGGTTTCCCCACAACAGGCAATATCCGCTCTCTGGTTATTCTTGCAGGCTTCAGTGACAAGAATTTTTCCAGTTCTTCCGCACAGGCGGATTTTGACCGTCTGCTCAATCAGGAAGGGTACTCGGATAACGGGGCTACAGGTAGTGCCAGAGACTATTACGTTCAGAACTCAGGGGGACGTTTTATTCCGCAGTTTGATGTTGTAGGGCCGGTTATTTTGCCTAATACAGTCGCTTATTATGGAGAAAACGGTAATTATGGCCTTGATACAAGAGCAGAGGATATGATAATTGACGCATGTCGGCTGGCAGATGACCAGTATGGTGTCAATTTTGCGGATTATGATCTCAACAATGACGGACTTGTGGATAATGTATTTGTGTTTTATGCTGGAACCAACGAGGCTGAAGGAGGCGGGGAGAATACAGTCTGGCCGCATCGTTCCGAGTTGACAGATGAGCTGGTTCTGGACGGAAAGACTGTTTCGGTGTATGCCTGTACTTCTGAAATCAATATGGCCGGATGGTCTCCGCAAATGGCCGGTATAGGTACTTTCTGCCATGAGTTCGGACATGTGCTCGGATGGCCTGACTTTTATGACACTGATGGAAGTGAGAACGGTGATACGGAGGGCGTGTGGGATTGGTCTCTGATGTGTACCGGATCCTACAATAATGAAGGTCGTACTCCGCCTTCACTTAGTGCTGTTGAGAGGATGCTGGTCGGCTGGTGTGAGCCTGAAGAACTTGTATATACAGGAAACTATGCCCTTGAGGATCTTCAGTCATCCAATGAGGCTTACCTTATACCAACGGATACTGATGGGGAATATTTTGTTCTGGAGAACAGACAGAATATTTCAGGATGGGACATGTATCTAGGCGGGCATGGACTGCTTATATGGCATGTTGATCGTTCAGGGCGTTATGTCGCAGGTCAGAGTGCTTTGGACAGATGGCTTTTCAACTCGCCCAATAATGTGAAGTCACATCAATGCTACCGTATTGTCACGGCCCGCCCAGGCTCTACTGACGGTTATCAGCCGTATATGCCCTTTCCCGGTCAGAGCGGCAAGACGGAGTTTACATCCATGTCAAATCCTGAGAATGTTTCTTGGTCTGGAGCGCATATTGATGCTGAGTTGACAAATATTGTTGAGGAAGGTGGTGTTATAACATTTCGTGCGGAGACCTCGTCTCCGGAACACTATCCTGTTACAGGAGTCAGTATTGAAGGTCGCAGCAATGTGGTGCTCAACGATACAGTGATGCTAAAAGCAGTGCTTACTCCGGCGAATGCCGATAACCGGAATGTTCTATGGACCAGTTCGGATACTACCGTAATCCAGATAGATGAGAGAGGTGTGGCAAAGGCACTCAAGACAGGCGAGGCAACAATTACGGTAACTGCTGAAGACGGAGGTCTCACCGACACTCATCTCATGAAAGTGGAAGATCGTCAAATATTCCGTGCCAAGATTGCAAATTCTTCTCTACAGCCCCTTGTCGGAGCAGAGCTGAAGATTACCAGTGAAGATGAATGCTATTCTGCGGTTGCTGATATGAACGGCATAGTGTACATAGAAGAAATACCGGAAGGTTCCTATGTCGCAGTATTGACTCATCAGGACTATCCTGAGCAGAGAAAAGGATTGTCAATCATTCGGGGAGCCTCGGTATGTGATTTGATAGTCTATACTGAGGAAGAATTGGCGTCAGGAGTGGCTCAGTTCAATGTTAATGTTACTGAGTATGAGACTTCTGCTTATGTGTCATGGCCTGGCTCCGATGCGTCTGCATGGAGGGTTGAGTGGTATGAGACGAAGTCACCGGAAACATGGAAGGCAGTGGATCTGGAAGTTAAGAAACTGGACATAGCAGGTCTTGAACGTAATACATCCTATATTGTAAAGGTCTCCGAGATGAGCGGGGTTGCAGAGGGAGACTTTCGCTCCGTAACATTTACAACCTTGGAGCGGACCTCCATTTATCCTGTCATCCTTCTGCATTCTCTCTACGAGAAAGGAGAGACGTTACTGTTAAAAGCAGCTAACGTTCCTGACGGGGTTGATATTGAATGGTATGTAGACGGGGTGCCTGTAGATGCGGTTGAGTTTACTGTTGAAGGCCCTGAGCATGAGATAAAATTGACAATAGATTACGGGAATAGAATAGAGACTATAGTAAAGTACATTAAAACAGTGGAATAAATATGAAAAATATAGTATATATCATTGTCCTGGCCGTCTTTGTGGCTTTTGTGGCAGGGTGTGCAAGAGAGGAAGACAGTCTGAGTGCGGAACAGACACTTTTTCTGAGCATGGATAGTCCGGGCATGTATTGCGACGGCTCTCCAATGATGGTCTACGATAAGTATGAGCATCAACTTTCAACGATGAGTGACGGATCTTCATTCAGGATTCAGACAGATAATTTGAATCAGGTCGTATCCTTCGGCATTTCTTCCGTGCCGGCAGAAGGGGCTGAGGTGGAGGTCTGTATTGTGTCGGAGGGAATACCTTCTATGCCTCAGGGAACTTTCGTATATGAGTGCGTCAAATCTGAGGATGGTGGCAGCTGGCTTTGGAATGACGAGACTAAGACAGGAATCATCGTTCCCATGTAAAGTTTGGTATTGTATTTGTCTGTGAATAGAGATTTCGTATTTTTGTCAGAATAATTGAATACAAAAGATAATGTTTACAGGCATTTTTAAGAAGACGTTGATGTCCGCAGCGGTAACAGCTGCGGCTGTTTTCTCCGTATCTGCGCAGTCAGAGGAGTTTAATACCGGGAAGTATCTGGAGATACAGTCCATGATTCTCAGGACCCTGGAGTCTCAATATGTGGATTCGGTTAAGCTGGATGAGTTGATACACAAAGGTATAGATGAGATGCTCTCCACGTTGGACCCTTATACGGTGTTTATACCCGAGGAGAATGAGGAGGCTCTGGATATTATGACTACAGCCAGTTACGGTGGGGTAGGGGCTCTGATCCAGAAGACACCGGCTGGCTATATAATTATCGCTGAGCCGTATGAGGGTTCGGCGG
>ERZ780212.1089-NODE-1089-length-23457-cov-4.150244_pt1 | contig 23457 bp, 16 predicted proteins | sample MGYA00511364_ERZ780212 | MGnify/ENA primary metagenome ERZ780212 (study PRJEB29588, sample SAMEA2147991) | human gut metagenome | biome: human gut; feature: human-associated habitat; material: faeces | place: Denmark | collected 2008/2010 ...
AAGCCTGCAGCAGGCCAGACAGTGGATGCGTGACGGCATCCGGGAGGCAGGAGGACGATAGCTCGATTTTTGGAAAAAGGCCATAAAGAAAGGAGGTCTCCATGGAGAAGAGCGCACTGGTGTATATCATATTGACAGCTGTTACCGTAGCATTCGGTTTTCTGGTAAAAAATCGTGACTATACGACAGAATATCTGTCCGGCAGACGCTCCTTTCGTGGGAATACCTCCGGGGATCTGATGGCGGCCGGGCCGGACAGACAGCAGGCGTGCAATGCTGTGGCGGAATTCGCCATCTTCTGTCTCCTGGCCGGGGTTTCTGCCTGCCGCATTGCTGTGGGCGGTGATTACTGGGTCTACTGGCTGAAATTTCAGCTGATCGATCAAGGAAGGCATGTCTCCTACGAAACCGGTTTTGTGTATCTGGTGAAATTTTTCCATCTGATTTTCGGAGAGGGATCTTATCTTTGGCTTCTTTTCCCTGATTACGGTCTTCTTTTTCCTGAAGGCACTGCATGATCAGGCGGACTGGTATGTATTTTCCCTGTTCCTGTTATTGACACAGGGATTTTACTTTAATAGTATGAATTCGGTACGTTACTATTTCGCACTGGCGCTGGTCATGTATGCGCAGAAATATGTGCTGCGGGGAGAATATGGGAAGTTTCTTCTCTGGGTGCTGCTGGGCTGTACGATCCACAAATCGGTACTGCTGGTCATCCCGGCATATATTGTGATAGATCTCTTGTCCCGGATCCAGCTGAAAAAGTGGCACTATGCGGTTGGCGTATTACTGATCTTATCTCTGATCTTCGGACAGGATGTGTACCGGAATATTATCTTCCGGTTCTATCCCTATTACAAGGATTCCATGTTCGACAACGGACAGTTATCCTATGTCAACATCGCCAAATGCCTGGCAGTGCTGATACTGTGCCTGATCTATTGGAAGGACAGCGTTCAGGAAAATCGCAGAAACCGTTATTACTTCTACCTGAATCTGGCGGGACTGGTGCTCTATTCCTGCGGCTCCTTTATCCCGGAAGTATCCCGAGTAGCATATTACCTGATCCAAAGCCAGATTTTCCTGATTCCGGGTGTGCTGAAGGATGCCAAAAAGGGATGGTTCCGAACCCTGTGTATTATTGGCGTTGTTGCAGCATATCTATTGTATTTCGTAATGCTGTTGCGGGGAATGTATGATGTGGAGATACGGCTGCTTCCGTATCTAAACTGGATCTTTAATTAAAAGAGGATTTAATTTATGAAAGTGCTGTGGGTCTGCAATATCATGCTTCCGGTCATAGCCGAAGCATTGCATAAAGAAGCTTCGAATAAAGAGGGCTGGCTGTCCGGTCTGTTGGAGCAGGTAGCCGCGGAGAATTCCAGTGACCTGGAGCTGGCTGTGGCATTCCCGGTGCCGGCAGATACGGAGGTGCCCCGGAGACTGCAGATAGCAATGCCACGGGAAAAAGAAGACCGGGAGCATTTACAGACAAGTGCAGATGCTGAAACATATAATATCACATGTTATGGATTCCACGAAGACACCGTACACCCCGACAGATATCAGCCGTTGCTGGAAGAAGAACTGCATCGGATCACGGAAGACTTTTCACCGGATGTGATCCACTGTTTCGGCACGGAATATCCACACACACTGGCAGTATGCCGGGTGTTTCCCCACAAGGAGAAGATACTGGTGGGAATTCAGGGAATCTGTACGTTGTGTGCGGAGGCATATTTTGCCGATATGCCGGAATCGGAGATCCACAAGACCACTTTCCGGGATCTGGTGAAGAAGGATACCCTGCGCAGCCAGCAGGAAAAATTTGCCCGCAGAGGTGTAATGGAGAGGGAAGCAATAGAACTTGCCGGCAATATCACCGGAAGAACCACCTGGGACAGGGTAGTGACTACCGCGTGGAATCCCAAGGCACATTATTATACGATGAATGAGACCCTGCGGGCTTCCTTTTATGAAGGACAATGGCAGCCGGAGCACTGTGAACCCTATTCCATTTTCGTCAGTCAGGCGGATTATCCTCTGAAAGGACTGCACTATCTGCTGCAGGCCTTGCCACAGATCCGGGAGAAATATCCCCGGGTACAGGTGTATGTGGCAGGAAATGATCTGACGGCATACCGGACGCCGAAGGAAAAGCTGAAAATATCGGCATATGGCCGTTACCTGCGCAGACTGATCCGGGAAGGACAGCTGGAGGACAGGGTACACTTCCTCGGAAAACTGACCGGAGAAGAAATGAAGGAAAGATTTCTGAAAAGTCATCTGTTCCTGTGTTGTTCCTCTCTGGAAAATTCACCGAATTCCCTGGGAGAGGCCATGCTTCTGGGAGTTCCCTGCATCAGCACGGAGGTAGGGGGAATCCCCAGCCTGTTTGATGGCGGAAGGGACGGCCTGTGGTGCCGGGGACATCAGCTGTCGAAAGTGGCTGAAAATGACAAATATGCATCAGATGCTTCTGAAAGTAAAAATAGCACGCGAAATTATAAAACGACAAAAACAGAAGAATTGGAAAATATTGTAAATTCCATGGCAAATTCTATTATCGAAATGTGGAGTTCTCCGGAGAAAATGCTGGAATACTCAAAAAATGCAAGAGAACATGCAAGAAAAACCCATGATAAAGAGCAGAATTTCGCAAAATTGCAGGAAATCTATGCAAACATAGCAGGGAGGAAGGAATGAAGCTGATATTTGTCTCAAACTATTTTAATCATCATCAGTTGCCCTTCTGTGATGCTCTGTATGAATTGCTGGAGGGAGATTTCTGTTTCCTGCAGACACAGCCCATGGAAGAAGAGCGGGTGAAGATGGGCTGGCAGGCCGAGGAACGTCCCTACGTGCGCTACGCTGCGAAGAATTCGTGTGCACATAAGTCTGGGGGGGAGAAAACGTCCGGCTCTGAGTCGAACAGCAACGCCGTCACAGATGCGGAAGATTTTGAGAAACTATTGTTTACCGCGGGTGTGGTGATCTTCGGCGGATGCGATGACGAAAGCTATATTCAGGAGAGACTGACTGCCAGAAAACCGATCTTCCGTTATAATGAACGCTTATATAAGGAAGGGCAATGGAAGGCTGTTTCTCCGAGAGGCCTGTTGCAAAAATACAAGGATCACACCAGATACCGTAAGGCACCGGTGTATTTCCTGTGCGCAGGAGCCTATGTGCCTTGCGATTATCACCTGATCCATGCCTACCCCGGCAAAATGCTGCGCTTTGGTTATTTCCCGGAGACCAGGCATTACGAGGCAGGGCAGCCCTTCAATCACAAAGAACCGGGCAGTATTCTGTGGGCGGCCCGGATGATCGACTGGAAGCATCCGGAGCTGGTGGTGAAAACAGCATCTTATTTAAAAGAACATCTGGAAGAAAATACGTTTCATATTACCATGATCGGCGGAGGGGAACTGGAGGAAGAGACGCATCGCCTGGCAGAGGAACTCGGAGTGACCGATGTGATCACCTTTCCCGGTTTTCAAGGCCCGGAAGAAGTCCGGGCGGCCATGGAAAAGTCAGAAATCTATCTGGTCACCAGTGACCGCAAAGAAGGCTGGGGGGCAGTGGTGAATGAAGCCATGAACAGCGGCTGTGCTGTGGTGGCAGATCATATGATCGGAGCGGCTCCCTGGCTGATCCGTCAGGGAGAAAACGGCAGGATGTACCGGGACGGTGAGGAACAGGAATTATTTCGGACCGTGGAACGGCTTCTCAGGGATCCCGGAGAGTGCCGCAGACTGGGAGAAAACGCACAGCAGACCATTGCCGGGGAATGGAATGCCCGGACGGCTGCGGAAAGATTGATCGAACTGTGCCGGAAAATGAAGTTCTTGCCAGAAGTGTCAGAAGAACAGGAAATGCTGGATGCCGGCCAGGATGTGATGCTGAACATCACAACACCTGCCCCGGTGATTCCACAATTATGGAATGACGGCCCCTGCTCTCCGGCCCCTGTGATCCCGGAGCGGTCTATGTATAGGAGAATAAACAGTGAACAGTAGTGTAACCAAGCAACCGCTGATCAGTGTGATCGTGCCGGTGTACAATATCATACCGTATCTGCCCCGCTGCGTGGAAAGCCTGCGGACACAGACATACGAAAATCTGGAGATTTTGCTGATCGATGACGGTTCCACGGATGAGACACCGGCATTATGTGACCGGCTGGCAACGGAGGATGAGAGAATCCGCGTCTTCCATAAAAAGAACGGCGGGCCTTCTTCCGCCCGGAATTTCGGATTACAGCAGGCCGGGGGAGAATATGTGGGCTTTGTGGACAGCGATGACTACGTGGAGGCGGATATGTATGAGCGGCTGTACGGGGCAATCGAAAAGACCGGAATGCCCGTAGCGCAGGTCGGCAGAGATGAAATCGACAAAGACGGCAATATTTTACCGAATATCTGCGAGCCGGTGGCAACGGAACAGGTGATCCCGGCAGAAGATTTTCTGAAGGAACTTCTGATGCACCGCGGAGACTGCTCCTTCTGTACCAAGCTTTTGCGGAAGGACCTGTTTACCATAGAACAATTTCCGGTGGGGGCACTGAATGAAGATTTTCATTTATTAGTAAAAATGCTGACCCGGGAGGAAAGTGCAGTTCCGGGGATTGCATGCATTCCCGGACAGGCGTATCATGTATTTTATCGTCCGGACAGCAATACCAGAGACAAGAACCGGTTCTCCAGAGTATTCGCCGACAATATCGACAATGCGGACATGGTGCTTGCACTGGTGGATAGAAAATATCCGGAGCTGTCGGAAATCGCATTCCGGTTCGGCATTTTCCAGCGGCTGGATTATCTGCTGCACATCCCTATTGCACAGATGACCGGGGACAACGCATTCTACCGCAGGGTGGTGCGTGACTTGCGTCACGGCTGGTGGAGAGCCATGAAAAACCCCTGGCTTACCAAAAAGAACAAGTGTTATCATACACTGTTTGCCATTGCACCGAAGGGAATCCGGGTACTGCATAAGAAACTGAAGCACATAGAGTGATGCCCGACGCAGAGGCAGGATAGAACGGGCAACACAGCAACCATAGAATAAGGAATGAGTCACGTTATATGAAGAGGAAATTGGCATTTCTGGGAGCAATTCTCCTGGCGGCATTTATATTCACCTACGAGGGCAATACCTATCAGACGCATGCATTGGATGAAGAAGATCAGGCATGGATCGAAGAAGCACGAGGGGCTTTGCAGAATATAGTAGAAGACCGGGAAGTCATGGCACTGGTCTATCTGTGCGATGATCTGACGATCCGTGCGGAAGCGTCGGAAGACAGCACAAAAGTGGTCACCGTGCCCAGTGGACAGATGGTGGAGATCCGGGATGTGACAGTGGATGAAGATTATCAGGTCTGGGAAAAAGTATCCGCCGAGGTAAAGGGCAAGGTCTACGAGGGATATATCCCCCGGGATTATCTGGCATGCTCGGATGAACGTTTTCTGGAATGGGAAGAACTGTACGGCATGAATCCCGGAGCGGCGGTTATGCTGGCAGAGGAAAATGCCACCGGTGTCTATGCGGACATCGAGCAGTTTCCGGAGAGCTACCGGCAGGCATTGCAGGCTTTGAAACAGAAACATCCCAACTGGACTTTTGTACGACAGAATACCGGACTGGATTTCCAGACCGCAGTCAACAACGAACTGCAGGGCGGAAAAAGTCTGGTCTATAAGAGTTACGGGGATTATTGCAAGGAAGGACAGCACAGCCCCAACTGGTATTTCGCTTCGGAAGATGTACTGAAATTATACATGGACCCCAGAAATTCCCTGCAGGAGAATGCCATTTTCCAGTTTGAACAGCTGACCTACAACGCAAGCTATCATACGGAAGAAGCGGTAAAGAATTTCCTCGAGGGAACTTTCATGAACAGCAGTCAGAACGCACCGGAGACCTCAATGAAATTCTACCATATTTTCTGGTCCATCGGTGCGGAGGAGAACCGGCAGGTCAGCCCGTTCCATCTGGCAGCCAGAGTACTGCAGGAGCAGGGAGAGGGGACATCTCCGCTGATCTCCGGCACCTATCCCGGTTATGAACATTATTACAATTATTTCAATGTGGGAGCTTCCGGCAGTACCAACGAAGAAGTGATCCGCAATGGATTGAATTATGCCAAAGATCATGACTGGCATGGAGCCTACTACTCGATCCTTGGAGGAGCGGAAGTAATCTCCGCAGGCTACATACGTAAGGGCCAGGATACCCTGTATTTACAGAAATTCAATGTATCCCCCACTGCCAGCAATCCGGTATATACCCATCAGTATATGCAGAACATCTCAGCACCCACCAGCGAGGCACTGAGCATGAAGAAACTGTACGAAAGTGCAGGAGCACTGGAGAATACCTTTGTCTTCAAGATTCCGGTCTATGAAAATATGCCGTCCAGCCCCTGCCCGATGCCGACTTCCTCTACCAATGTGGTATTGCAGGTACCGTCGGGTTACGATGCTTCCACGATCTACGTGGACGGTATTGCCTATACACCACAGGTGCGGAATAACCGCCGTATCGTCAAACTGCCGAACGGAAATGCCCAGTCGGCGGTCGTGTACCGGTATAATGAGAACGGAGCGCCCATCGGCATGTATGTCTGGACCCTGGAATATCGTAACAATGCCTATGTGGCCACAGAACAGCCGGGACTTACGGATCTGCTGACCTACCATGGATTTTCCATCCGGATTACCGGAAAAGCGGGAATCCGCTTCAAGACCGGTATCAGTACGGACCTCAGAGCACAACTGCTGGGAAATGGTGTGAACGGTTATCATCTGAAGGAATACGGAACACTGGTCATGAACAATGCCAACCGGACAAGCTATCCCATGATCAAAGGCGGCGAAAAAGTCATCAGCGGACTGGCTTACGGTACGAATGCCAACGGCACCCATCAGGACAGTATTTATGAGACCGTGAGTGGCAGATACCGGTTCACTTCCGTACTGGTCGGCCTTCCGGCAAACCAGTATAAGGTGGAATATGCATTCCGCGGATACATCATCCTGAACAAGGATGGCAAGGACATTACCATCTACGGTCCGGTGCAGGCCCGCAGCATCTACGCTCTGGCACAGCAGGTCCTGAACATGGGAACCTATGCACAGGGCTCGGAGGCGGATACTTTCCTGCGAAAACTGATCAGTGATGCACAATAGTTAAGAATGAAAAACAGATAGGACAAAAAGATGAAAAGAAAAGCAACAAGATTTCTGGCACTGGCCATGAGCGCTGTTCTGGTAACATCCCTGACGGCCTGCGGAGATGGCAGTGATGAAAATGCGAAGGATGCCGTGACTCCCGTAGAGGCACAGCCGATGCTCTCAGAGCTGGAGCTGGAGATTCTCAATCTGGAGACAAAATATAATAAAGGAGAGTTTACCCAGGAGGATTATCTGTCATTGGCCGATGCCTACAACAGAGCGGGATACATCCGCAAACAGCGGGATATGCTGGAACAGGATTACCGGCTCTATGCGGATGAGGAAGCATTTGCTGCTCTACAGGAGCTCAGCGTGAATCTGGAGGAAGAGACAGAGGGGATCCGCAGCCGTGCACAGGAAATGCAAAATGATCTGGAGCTGACCGAGTATCTGAGTGAGAGTGTGAATCTCATCGACAGCGAGGACTGGTTCACCACCATGATGCCCAAACTGAAAGAAGGACAGCGAAACTACTATCTGGAAAGAGACAGTCAGCCTCTGCTCTATGTACAGACCGGCTATACGGAAGAGGGACAATGCTTCTCCAGGGTGTGGTATACCGGAAGTGACACGAAACGTTTTCTGAGCCAGGAGGGTGCAACGATCCGGCTGGTAACAGTGACAGCGGCCGGTGCGGACGGGAACATCGCGGATCCGGCAGAAACTGAGAATCCCGATGCCACACAGGAAACGGGAACCACAGAAGCCAGAGCCCGGGAAAATACAACGACAGAGATTTCGGATACAACAGCGCCTCTGGCAGATACACCGGAAACCATGAAGGACTGGAACGGTGCCTTCGAAGCCTGGAGCGTGGACAGCGCTACCGGGAGCATTACCCATGAACAGGGAACCATGCAGGGCGGTGTGCTCACGGGAGACTATACCTGTGATGTCCATACCGGAGAAGGTGCGCTGGATGTCTATTCTCTCTGGAGCAACCGGGAGGGCATGGAGTATATCACTTACACGGGAAGCTTTGATTCCGAAGGAAAGATTCTGACAGAGCAGCCTTCCGAAGAAATCAAGAAAAAACTGCTGGAGGGAACAGATTATACGGATCTGATCCTCTATGCCTATGATGCTACCGGTGAGAACTGCCTGTGGCAGGGAATCGGTGGGGGTATTACCGCAGAGGACTATCGCTTTGGCGGGGAAATGATCGGACTGGAGACCCGTCCGGAATACACGTCCTATGAGGTGACAGAGGATATGACAGCAGAGGACAATGCAAATACAGCAGAGGGAACCGGTGCCGCCACGGACGGCGGAGAGAACGGCAACGCAGCGGACAACACCAAGGGTGCCACAGACAGTGATACCCCGCAGATCCGTATTTTTGACGGAGAAGTACAATGGTTTGACGGAAAATACTGGGTCAGCGCCGGTGCGGTCAGAGAAATGGCAAAACAGGATCCTTTTGCGGCTTATGAAGAAAACCATGATACCACTGCATCCGGAAGCGTCACGGGAAGCATTACCGGCAAAATCACCGGCAGTGCAGATGGCAACAGTACAGCCGGTAACGATGGGCAGACGATCACCGGCAGCGGAACCGTGTCGGGAGACAAGACCGGCGGAAGTATTCAGAAACCTGCAGCCACCCAGAATCCCGGCACCACGCCAAAGCCCACGACCAAACCTGCTGCGACAAAGCCTGCAGTCACTCCGACCCCTGCGCCCACACCGGCTCCGACCCCGGAACCTGCGCAGGATGATGACGATGACGACGATGATGACAGCGGCAGTAGTGATTCCGGCAGTAGTGATTCCGGCAGCAACGATAGCGGAAGCAGTGACAGCGGCAGTTCCGGTGGAGACAGCGGCGGAAGTGATGTAGATATGGACTGGACGCCGGATCTATTGTAAGAAAGGATATTTTATACCAATGAAACTGACAGAACGAAAGAAAATGATATTGATCCACATCGCGTGGATCCTGGCACTGGCGGTGATCCTGTGGCCGCTGTTTACGATCGCAAAATACGATTATCCCTCTGCAGATGACTGGTCTTTCGGAAAATATATGTACCGGGCAATGCAGGCCGGAGAAGGAATCGCCGGTGTATTTCATGCGATATACCAGACATTGGCACAAAATGTGTGGGAAGCCAGATTTTCCATACTGATTCTGTCGGCTTTGCAGCCTGCGGCATTTGGAGAACATTTTTACCGGATCACCCCCTATCTGATGATCGGTTCCGTGATCCTGTCCCAGTTCCTGCTACTCAGAGAATGCATTGCGGGCCAGGCAAAGGAGAACCGCTGGCTGATCCTGCCCATCGGTATTCCCATGGCAATTCTCCAGGTGCTTTACTGCCCCTATCCGGAGGAAAGCTTTTATTGGTATAACGGTTCGGTGAATTACACTTTTGTGTATAGCTTGTCACTGGTCCTGCTGACACTGTATCTGGAAATTGCGCTTCGCGAGACCGGCAAGGCAAAGCGGGTCGTGCTTACCGTGCTGGCCTGCCTGCTGGCGATTCTGGTGGGTGGTAACAATTTTTCCACCAGCGTATCCACCATGTGCCTGTTGATCTGTCTGCAGATCTTATTCCTGATCTGTCGTAAAGATGCTTTTCGCCGGACCTGGATCGTGACTCTGTTAGAGACACTCAGCGTATTGATGTGTGTGACTTCTCCGCTGACAGCCACCAGACTCAACGGCAATTTTGGCGGCAGCACAGCCAATTCCCCTTTGATGGCCATCTGGCTGTCCCTGGAGAGAACTTTTCTGAATATTATCAGCTGGACGAATCTGAAGGTTCTGCTGTTACTGGTTCTGCTGATTCCTTTCTTCTGGAAAGCTGTCAGAAAAATGAGCTATGAGTTCCACTTCCCCGGCCTGTTTACTGCGCTGACCTTCGGGGTATATGCCTCCCAGGCTACTGCAACGATCTACGTGGACGGCACCATGGGCGGCGGCAGGCAGGGAGCTATCCTGTGGTATTTCTATGTGCTGTGGATGGTGGCCAATGTACTGTACTGGTGTGGCTGGATCGCAAAGCGGGTTCTGAAAGCGGAAAAGAGCGAAAAGGCAGACCTGTTGGCACAGAAATACCTCCTGCGTTATTTTGCAGTGACGGGGGCACTTCTGGCAGCAGTCGTTCTGTTCGGCAATGTCCAGAGCACCACCAGTTACCGTGCCTACCGCATGTGGAGAAACGGCTGGGCACAGGCCTACGGCGCCGGCTGGGAAGAGCGGATCACGGTGCTGAAGGATGATTCCGTGAAAAATCCGGTGTTCCAACCGCTGAATTATGTGGAACTGCTCATGTATACCGATCTGCAGCCTGAGAATGGTTATGTGTGGGTAAATACGGCCTGTGCGGAGTATTATGGGAAGGAATCTGTGACGGTGGTAGCCGGGACGACGGGAGAATAAAGTCATATAATAAGATTAAACAATGACAAAAATGTAAAATATGGACAATATAAGTAATAAAACCACATAGAAAACCCATATAATGAGATAAAAATGTTGCATTGTCTAACAAAAAGTGTATAATAAATAGGACACCGGACATGATATAGAGTGTGATAGCATGGATTTTTGAGCTTATCATACCATAAATAACGGAGAGGACTGGAACATATGACCAAATATATCGAGAACCTGAATTTGTACTTAGATGCAAGGAAGATCAAACAGACTTATCTTAGCATGAAGACAGGGATTGATGCCAAGAAGATGTCCAGAATTTTGAACGGAGTACAAGACATTACCGGAACGGATATGGAGAAAATATCTGCTGCTTTGGGTGAGAATACGGAATATTTTTTACGGGATCCGTTTCCAGTTCCGCAAATGTATGAGCAGGAGCCGGAAAAAGTCACGTTTTATGCAGGAGAGCCTGCAAAGGAACAGGAAAAGATAGCAAATACTTTATTGAAATTATTAGAAAATATAGACGAAGTAATGAGTGCAAAGGGAAGATTCTTAAACATATCGAGGTAGTATTTATTATATGAATATCGACAGATTACGGAAAATAATAGAATATAGTGAAAAAAACAGAACACAGATGGACAGTAAAGTTGCAAAGTTCTATTCTTTTACCGGAATCAGTGAAGACAAAGACATGCTGAATATTCTCCAGATCGTCCGGCCTGCATTGCGCCAAAGAGGGTACATTGTACTGGAAATACCGTTTGCGGATGAAGAAATCGGGGCACTGTGCTACCATGGAGATGCATTGGGATATATTTTGATCAATACATCATTATCCCGGGTAAATGCGAATTTTGCAATCTGTCATGAGATTTATCATGCATTTTATCCTCAGAATGAATTTAAAGCAAAAGCAGAATTTGCGGATGACTATTTTGAACATGAAGAGGAATATGAAGCCAATATTTTTGCAGGAATGCTTCTGATGCCTGAGAGCAGTTTCCGACAGATGTATCGTGTATTCAGGGCCCAATCGGATAATAATGAAATGGATACGCTGATCCGTTTGATGAACTATTATCAGGTACCTTATATGGCGGCCCTGATCCGGTGCTATGAACTGGGCCTGACAGAATCCGGTATGCTTACGCAGCAGTTGATGGAACTGGATAAGGCATCCATTCGGGAAAAAATAGAAAACCTGTGGCTGGACAGCAGTATATTGGATGCCAGCAATAAGGATGATTATATTGCTGTGGAACGTGTAGTGAAACGTATGGGAATGGAATACCTTCAGGAGGGATATCTGAACGAAAGAACACTCCGGATGGTTCTTCAAAATATGAACTCTCTTTACAGAGAAATAAAGGGGGAACATAAATGATAAAGGGGTATTCGGAAATTCCGGAAAACTGGGGGAACATAGCTCCATATGTGAATAGGGGCAGTCTTGTACAGAGCATTTTTTTGTCAAAGAAATGCTTTTTCTATGATGCCTGTTCTTTTCGCTATCATGCAAATCTGAAAGAACAGGATGCCGAAAAAATATTGGAATATATACGACAGGAGGACGGAATCATAGTGATCACCAGATGCATTCTTATGGAACTGGCTTCACAGAGCCATAGTCTGGAAGAGTGTTATGTCAGATATGTAAAAAAGATCGCTGATTATGGAATAGCGTTGTATGTTATTTATGAGGAAGAATTACAGGATATTATGGAAAGCTGCTTCGCTTCCAGACAACAGGTGAACAATTACCTGATCTGGGCAATCCGGATGATCAACAGTCCGGTAAGTACAATAGCAAAGACACTTCTTGAAGATGAGGGACTTCGAAATATAGTAGAAGAGAAAAGCAAAAACACTCAGGACTTTTACACGCGTTTTTTCTCCGGGGTGCGAAAAAATAAGGAAACAGGAGACAACCTTGGGGAAGAAATGCTTGCGGTATGCCTGCATGTTCTTGTGAAATTGCCGGAAGAAGAGGGAAAATTTTGCGTAATTACAGATGATAAAGGCGCCGCAGGTAAAATAGATGCCTCTTTCAGACGGGTGAACCGGAGATACCGGGGAAAACGCGTTATTCTGTTCAGCACCCCTAAACTGGTACAGGCATTATACAATGAAGGGATTGCAGCAGAAGCAGAGGAATTACTGCCAATATTGCATGCCGGCAACAATGGAATCATCAAAATCCTTGGAGCTGAAATCTACGATATAGACAATCGGGAGATTACATTGGACTGTGCAGAGGCGGCCCGGAAAATAGTGGAGAAGAAGATACATATTGCGTTGTAAGGAAGGCATCGGTGGAATATCGGTGCCTTTTAAGTAGGGGAACGTTCGATAAATCGAAATGTTCTTTGAAAAAAACATATTGTATAATAATTAAGAAAAGTCGCTAAGATTACATAGTCGAAATAGGATGTAATGGTGGTCAATAAAGGATAATTCTTAATTATTCTATATTTAATAACTAATTTTTTGCATATATGGTGAGGTAAAAACTATTATGATTTTTTTGACGGAAGAATATTGGAGCAATATGACAGAAGAGAATACAAACGACAAAGGTATTTGTTTTGAAAAGCTAGTAGAAAATCTATTAATTGCCGAATATGGAAAGGCAGTTTTCCAAGGAACAAGAGCATCATGGGATGGAAGTAAGGATTTTTATTATTATTCACATCAAAATAAGTATTGGGCAGAATGCAAAAATTACACTTCTAGCATAGATTTAAAAGTATTAGCATCCACCCTGGTTATGGCTCAATTATCTGAAATTGACACAATCCTTTATTATAGTTATTCTGCTATTAATGTAAATACAAAAGCAAAATTACTTTTAAGTGCTAGTAGAAAAGGAAAAAATGTCTACTTTTATGATGATACCGTACTCGAGCAGAAAATATTTCAATATTGGGATTGCATTGGAGAAATTTATTTTCCGGAATTTTCTAAAGAAGATATATCTTTTGAAAATCTGGAACATAATATTGAATCTAAATGTTTATTGTACGGAACTCCTTTAGATTTAGGTGCTGCTATAGCTGAGTATGAAGTAAAACATTTGACCCTATTTAAAATGTTTGAAATGGATATTTGCATAATAAATAGAACTCAATCAAACAACAAAATCAACTTTGGTTTTAAAAAGTTAGCGCAACTAAAAGCCCAATTCGATGTATATCCAGAGTATCAGTTTAGGTCAAAAACAGAAATTATATTAGGTCCTTATGAAGGTAAGGTTATTCGTTTATGGCTGGTACCGCTTAAAGAGAATTGTACACTCCCGAATCCTTGCATAAATGGTAAATCAATTGGACTTCCTAAGAATGTGGAATTTAAAGCTTTACAATCCAGGAGAAATAGCAGATTAATCGGAAAAAGTTATGATCAGATCCTTACTAATTTTAAGAAAAATGTATTATCTGATAATGTCAAACTTAAAATATGCGTTTTTTATGGTAATAGTGGAACGGGAAAGTCAAAATTATTTCAAGAATGCCTCAATAGTTCAAAGATTAGCGGATATGATATTGTGGAGTTTGGAAATTTAAATAATTCAAAAAGTTTATTATCAACACAGGATTTCATTCAAAAATTATTAGTTGCCATATATAGCATTTCTTTGGATATGCTTGAAGAAATCATTAAAGAAATCAAATTTCAGGGAAATAATGATTTGTTTATAAAAAAACAGCCTGAATATCACATGCTTGCAGACGTTTTTAGTGTCACTGATACCGTAACTATGCAAAAGTGGATTAATCAGTATATCGATTTAATTGTTGTAAAACTTGCAAAATGTAAATTTTTAATAGCTATTGACAATGTTCAATTTTTGGATAATGAAATTATTGATTTACTGGACTTTATATGCACAAAATTAATTAATATAAAACCATGTAATACAAAATTTTTATTTACTTTTAATGTAGATTATATAAAAAAAGATTCAAAAGCTTCTCAATTTTTAAGCCAATATACTTCTGATGATTCTCTTACATGCGCCGAACACATTACGGGGTTCAAGAGTTCTCAAGAATGTTATGAATTTCTGCAGGAATCATTTTCTATAGGTGAAGTTTTTCAAAGAAACGATATAGAGTATATTGTTAAAAATTTAAACAGAAACCCATTCTATTTAGAACAAATGATTTATTGGCTTCAAGAAAAGCAAGTTTTAGAGTCGAGGGAAGGATCATATAAAATAAGTGACCATATTGCATTTGATAAATTGATTCGAAATATTCCCAATACTGTTTATAAAATTTTATTAGAACGTTGGAATTACTATCAGAAAAATTATAAATCAGAGATAGAAAAAGTAACTATTCTTTTTTCGGCAATACACCTATATAATGAACTAACCAAAAGGGAGATTGATGAGTTAAAGATATCTTGGGAGATTATTACAGAATTAGAAAGTATGGGATTTATTACCATAGAAGATACTCTCTATCACACCAGTGTAAGTTTTCAGCATGATTTGATAGATAATTTTTTTGCAAAGATATATCCGTCGTTTTCGAAACAGGCAATAACGTATGAAAATAAAATGAATATAGTTTTAAGATGTAGTGATACTCGGAACTTTATGGGGAAACTCTATAGCGACGAAAATAATTGTTTGCTTACAAACTCACAAATCTCGGAGATACTTTCGGTACATGTTGATGGTCGACTTTGCTATGAGTTTTACTTGCTTGTTTTTGAAAAAATATTAGATAATTTTGAACATAATTACTCAGATAACAAAACAATGTGTATAAATAACATATATCAAGCAATGGTTTTTATTCATGATATTTTAGGTAATTATGTCATGGAAAAAAATACCGATAAACTTTTATATAAGCTAAAAAATATTCATGGACTTTTTGATTGCATTGAATATGGAAAATTGTTGCTTTATATCAGTGAAGCATATGATTCTATGGGAAAATATCAAGAGGCAGTTCGGTTAATTAAAGATTATCTGGATAATGCTTTTGGAAAGCAGATAGAAAAGTCATTATCAATAGAACAGCAAAAAATAATTTCTCAGATATATAACAGACTACATGTTTATTATAGGCATCAGGTTGCAACTCCTTTAGAAAATAAAGATATTATGGATTATTTAAATAAATCCTCGTATATTGCTAATAATATTCAAGATGCTGTGATGCAATATGTTAATTATTCAGACAGAGGTTATCTCTACTATGATCTTCCTCTCTCTGATAATAATCACAATAAAACTATACTATATTGGGAAAAGGCATGCAATATATATGAAAAAGGAAATGCAGAAGCCAAATATATAAATTATTTGAGAAAGAAAACACAGCTTTCTTTATTGGAGGGAGATAGCGAAAAAGCTGTTCACGCTGCCGAAAGAGGATTAGAGGAAATAGATATTAGTCCTTATGCATATCAACAGACTTTTTTCAAATGGTGGTTTTATCACGCTTTGGCAGAAGCGTATTTATTATGTTATAAAAACGAAAACGCGGAAGCTATTGAAAAATCTTTAGAAAGAGCAAATTTTTATTCTGATTTATTGACATCAAATAAGAGATTTTATTATTTACAATTAAAATCTGTGTATATGTATTATCTCAAGCGTTATGACAATGCTATTGAATTAAATAATGAAGCCATAAAGCTGGTAGAATCTAGTAATTACAAACTAAAAAAGGCTTCAATAAAAAAACAATTGAGCGAAAATGAATTTATTTTGAAATCCATATTAAGAGAACCTCAACATAATTTATATTCTCAAATACATACTACAGATGGACTTTTTAATTTGCCATGTATGTAGCATAACTATACCACCTTATTTTTTATTTGACTAAGAGGTAAAATATTACATTGTCTGTCTATGACAATATCATTTGAAATATTGCGTATTTTATAATACAGTTCGTTGTTGTATAATGACATAAAGGTATCTACAAAATAAATAAAGGGTATATTTGAATAAATCATCCTTGTAGAGATATAGTCACAAAGATTAATCTGGGCTATATCTCTTTGAGGTAATGTTATATTTTGCTGGTTTATAACAGACAGTCCTATAGAAGGCAAAAATTTTATATATTCTTCTGAATCTAATAACGTGCAAAAATTGTATAAATAGTAACCATACTGGAAAGGAAGACCTAAACTATTAATCCAACTTGTCATAGGACTAAAGCACTCTGAAATATTGATTTTTATTTTATCTCTATTTTTTGCATAAAAAGCTGCCTTTGAATCTTCTCTTAAGTATTTAAAATTTTCATATTTAGAATTGTGAGCATCCGTACTTCCTTTGTGGTATACAACAGAACGAGCAGCAACCCAGGTGTCAAAACCTAATTCTGCAATTTTTACAGAATAATCGTTATCACAATATATGTATGGCATAGAAGTATCTATACCATTTACTCTTTTAAACAACTCATGTGATGTAAGAAAAACTGCCCCACAGGCAGCTTGCACCTTTCGGTCTTCCAATGTTGATGGATGATTCGCGGGTAAATCCTTTCCTATATGTATTGTATTAAAATGATTATATCCCATTCCAAAATCCATAATTCTGTTGTTAAGAGGATTGATAATTTTGGCACTTACTACTCCAACATTTTTATGTTGATTATAACAGTCTAATAAATTATCTAACCATTTTTCCGTATAAAATAAATCAGGGTCACAAAAAAGCAGATATTCTTTTTCTGTTTGATGTGCACCAAAATTTATAGCTCCAGGCCAAAATAGATTTTCTGGAATTTTATAAACATCATATCGATCAAACTCGTCTTTCGGTAGGTTCACTTCATCGAAGTCATTATTGTTGGCGATAATTATTATTTGAGGCTTTTCTTCGATAATGCTCTCTTCTAATGTATGAATACTTAATCTAAGCATTTCTATATTTTTATGGAACGGAATGATAATTGCAACATTTTCTTTTGTAACCATAGCGCTTCTCCTCGTAGAATGAAACGAACTTCATTCAAAATCATATACTGTTATTGCAGCCACTAACAAATCATTTAAGGTCATAAAACATGGTATAATTAAGAATTATCCTTTATTGACCACCATAAAATTCCTCGGATGTTTATTCACCAGAATATCCTTCTGCTTAGCGCTGGACACATGGGTATAGATTTCTGTCGTGCTGATAGAACTGTGTCCAAGCATTTTCTGAATATAGCGGATGTCGACATCCTGTTCCAGCAACAGAGTAGCAAAGGAGTGTCGGAACATATGGGGAGTAATATGCTGTTCTATTCCAGCAAGATCGGCATAGCGGTTGATCATAAAACGGACGGACTGGTCAGATAATTTGTGCTTTTGCTTGTTGACAAAGAAATATCCACAGTCGGAAATATCTGCTTTGAATGAATCTTGATACAACATTAAGGCAGAAATAACCTCAGGGTTGCCAAGATGCAGGATGCGTTCTTTGGCTCCCTTTCCGTATATTAGAACAGTGTTATTCTCCAGATCGATATCCGACGGACGAAGGGAACATAATTCGGAAATCCGCATTCCTGTAGCGAATAACAACTCAATCACAGCAATATCCCGCAGGCAGCACCTCAACTGATAAGTAGAGGCTGCCTGATTTTTTTGTGCATAGAGTACAGACAAGAACTTTTGAATGGAATGAAAAGGAATAGTTTTGGGCAGGAGCTTGGCTTCACGGAAATGTACGTCCAGTTTGTCGAAAGGGTTCTGTACTAAAAGATCTGCGTACTCCAGATAATGGAAAAATGCTTTCAGACTGGCAATTTTTCGCTTGACGGACTTGGGCTTGTAGTGTTTATGCAATTCTGTAATATACAGATCCAGTGTATTTCTTGATAGAAAATCCATGGAGCTATTACAAAATACAGAATACTGGTTTAAATCGATCCGATATGCTTTCAATGTCTTGGAATTCAGACGTTTTCGATATTCGCAATAGCTGAGATATTCTGCAGTGTATCTGTTTAAAGTATTCATAAGTAAATCTCCTTTTTTCATCAAGTATGAATAGTTGTATCGGGTTTGTCTATTTGATATGTAAATCCGTTGCTTTCTTAAGAATTCATAGACTGATAAAGAAAAGCTTGTACTTATAGTCCAAATTGATTACAATAGAAAAGAGTATGCAATAAGATATGGTCTTATTAAAAAGCAGAAAATGAGGATATCAATATGCAACTTACAATAAAGGATAAAACATTCAATATATGGTCAAAGGAGCGGATATTATATACCATCTGCTTTTTCCTGTTCTGTGTGATCGATCAGAGAACCAAGACCGGTTCCGGTCTGGATGGCATCATAGAGACGTTTCGTGATATGGCCGGGGTGCTCATGGCCGTTATTATTATGTCACACTATAAGTGGGAAGAATTTATGGCATATAAGATTCCGTATGCTGTCTGGACAGGAATAGGTCTGGTGGCGGGGGCATTGTTTGTGGTATTGGGACAGCCTCTTGCATATTTCATGAACGAACGTGTGATGGTCAGTCTGGATGTTTTTCTCTTTGGCTATGTGGTGATCCATACGTTTATCAGTGTAGTGAAGGAAAAGAAGTATCCGAAACTGAACAGGGGAATGTTCGGGCTGTGGGTAGTCATGATGCTTCTGATGATCTTTTCCAGAAGCGATTATGTATGGCCATTTTGCTATTTTATTATGTTCGGATGTTTTTACCTTACGGATTTTACGGAAGAGGAGCAGGAGGACTTGTATCAGGGAATCATGAACGGGGTCATCTTCGCTTTTTTTGCGTTCCAGGCATTCTGCTGTGTGTTCCGGCCGTATGATCAGGTAAGATATACTGGAATCTATAATAACTGCAACCTGAATGGCCTGTTTTATCTGGTTGTGTTGGCAGCAGTGTTTGGAAAAATACTGTATGTGACGAAAGAAAACAAACATAAATTCTGGAGAGTGTATTACTGGCTTGGAGCAGGAGTAGTGTACTCGTTTATTTTTATGACGATTGGAAGAACTGTATGGCTGGTATCCTTTATACTCGGTTTGTTATTCCTTGGATTTTATCAGGGAGTGAAAAAGAAAAAACATTATTTTAGAAACGGGTTACTTCTGATGCTGTGCATATGTATGATGTTTCCGGTGACGTTTGGGATGACAAGGTATTTGCCTCCGGTGTTCCATCATCCGGTATGGTTTTGGGGAGAATGGAGTGAGCAAAAGGTGCATTCTTGGGATGCGTGGAATTCGGAAAAATACGTAGACATAAATGAAATAGTAGAAAGTGCAATCGGAAGAACTACAGTTATTACTGATAAAATTTTTGGAGCTAGTCCATTTGTTATAATGTCATATGCAGCTGAACTCACACGAGAAGAAAGAGCTGTCTTAAAAACATACGAAGAATATTCAAATCCTTTTATAGTAAGAAAGACGATTTATAATTACTACTTACACCATTTAAATTTTTTTGGACATCCACAATCGGAGCAGGGGTTCCAATTGGTGGCTGATTATTGGATAGGACATGCACACAACATATATTTGCAATATAGTACAGATTTTGGCATTTGCATGGGAGCGTGTTTTGTTCTTTTGGCGCTATGGAGTATTGTTCGACTAGCGATGAAAGAACAAAGAGGGAATATAGAAAGTGATACGTATTTGCTACTTCTGCTGATACCATTGTTGTTTGGAATGTTGGAATATTCATGGGGAAGTGGGGCAATAACGATTATTCTTGTATTTTTTGCGTGGAAAAGAGCAATGGTAATGGATATAAAGATGTCAGAAAAGAGAATGCTAGGATGAAAAACAATAATTTTTTAAGAATTCCAATTAATAGAATCATAGCACTGATTCTACTTGATATTATGTCTATTATAGTGGCTTCTGTGGGAGCCCTATATATTCGGTTTGATTTCAATTTTTCTTCCATTCCGGTTGGGTATTTTGAGAAACTTGAAAATATTATTGCATTTAATATTATAGTAACACTGGTTTTTTTTGCACTATGGAAACTTTACAAAAGCGTATGGCGATATGCAAGTGCAACTGAATTATTGAACATTATATTTGCCACGACATGCGCAGCAATAGCACAGGTGATTCTCTGTTATATATTAGATGAAAAGATGCCACGGAGCTATTACGTAATATATTGGGCATTATTATTTGCTATGACCAGTGCGATAAGATTTAGTTATCGGATTTTACGTCTAATCAATTCTAAACGAACGGAATTTACAGGACGAAAGAAAGCAAATAATGTAATGCTTATAGGTGCTGGAGCGGCAGCTAATTCAATCTTAAAAGAGATAGAAAGTAGCCAATATTTGAGCCTAAATGTCAAATGCATTATTGATGATCACAATGGATGCCATGGGAAATTTCTGCGCGGAGTACCAATTATAGGTGGAAGAGATAAAATTATAGATGCAGTTGGTGAATATAATATAGATGAAATTATTTTTGCAATACCTTCTGCAAATACGAAGACAAAAAAAGAAATTTTGGATATTTGTAAGGAAACCGGTTGTAAATTACGAACTTTACCGGGCATGTATCAATTAATTAATGGCGATGTGTCTGTTGCTAAACTAAAAGAAGTAGAAATTGAAGACCTTCTGGGAAGAGAACCTATTCAAATTAACACCGAAGAAGTGTTGAATTATGTAAAAGATAAAGTGGTATTGGTTACCGGCGGTGGCGGATCCATTGGAAGTGAGCTGTGCAGACAGATTGCCAGTCATCAACCGAAACAATTAATTATTGTAGATATTTATGAAAATAATGCGTATGAAATTCAGCAGGAACTGATTCGGAAGTATCCCCAACTGAATCTCGTTGTGCTGATTGCATCCGTACGAAATACAGAGAGAATTGATTCCATCTTCGAAAAATATCGTCCGAATATTGTCTATCATGCGGCGGCGCATAAGCATGTGCCTCTCATGGAGGTGAGTCCAAATGAGGCAATTAAAAACAATGTATTTGGTACATATCGTACAGCCCAGGCGGCGGATAAATACGGTGTGGAAAAATTCGTACTGATATCAACGGACAAGGCTGTTAATCCCACCAATGTCATGGGGGCATCCAAGAGAATGTGCGAAATGGTCATTCAGATGATGAACCGCCAGTCAAAGACCAACTTTGTGGCTGTTCGGTTTGGCAATGTGTTAGGCAGTAATGGAAGTGTCATTCCTCTCTTTAAGAAACAGATTGCAGAGGGTGGACCGGTCACCGTTACAGACCCCAATATTATTCGATATTTCATGACAATACCGGAAGCAGTATCTCTGGTATTGCAGGCTGGAGCTTATGCCCGGGGCGGGGAGATTTTCGTTCTGGATATGGGAGAACCGGTAAAAATTGTAGATCTGGCTACGAACCTCATTAAACTTTCCGGATACAAGCCGGGAGAAGATATTGAGATCAAGTTTACAGGACTGCGCCCCGGTGAGAAGATGTACGAGGAACTCCTCATGAGCGAAGAGGGACTGAAGAAGACTGCAAACAAGATGATTTATATTGGAAAACCGATTGAATTTGATGATGACGTTTTCAAGAAGCAATTGGACAAGATTTACAAAGACGCTTATGATGAGACGGATAATATCCGTGAGGACATTAAAGAAATCGTACCGACATATCAGGGTGTAAAGTAGAGGAATGCTATGAAAAAGACAACGAAAAAGATATTATACGGTGTTATAGCACTGGCAGGTCTGACGACAGCGGGGGTGAAAGTAGCATCTGCAATGCAGAAAAAGCAGTGTGCAGGTGATGAAAAGAACCCCTTTGAAGGAAAAAAGGTAATCTTCGTTAAAAACGAAGAAGATGCTGAAAATGCAGATGGAGTCAAAGGACATTTGCAGTCAGTGGGCAAATCCGATTATGCGCCGTCTTTTTATGACAAATACGTAAAGCGCTGCTTTGACATTGTATTATCTTTTGGTGGAATTGTGGCATTATCTCCACTATTGCTGGGAATTGCTGTGGCAATCAAGATTGATGATCCAGGGCCTGTGTTTTTTACGCAGAAGCGACTGGGGCAGAATAAGAAATACTTCCGTGTGTATAAGTTCCGCAGCATGAAAATGTGCACACCCCATGACACCCCGACACACATGCTGGAGAATCCGGAGCAGTACATTACCAGAGTGGGTAAATTCTTACGTGCGCATTCTCTGGATGAACTTCCCCAGCTGTTTAACGTGCTGGATGGATCGTTGTCTTTGGTGGGGCCCAGACCGGGATTGTGGAATCAGGATGTACTTACAGCTGAGAGAGATAAATATGGCGTAAATGAGTACAAGCCCGGAATTACCGGATGGGCGCAGATCAATGGAAGAGATTCTATCTCCATAGAAAAGAAAAGCGAACTGGACGGATATGGGGTTAGGCATAGCTCCCCGGCGTTTGATTTAAAATGCCTACTTGGAACAGTGACAAAAGTAGGTCATGACGATACTGTGGTAGAAGGTGGCACGGGAGCAATGACAAAAGCTTGTCGCAACTATACAGAAGGGAAAACAAAAGAAGAACTCATTGGTAATATTGGATTTGGAGAGGCGGTGGAAGTTGATAAAGCCTTGAAAAAAAAAGTTCTTATTACAGGCGCAGGATCTTATATAGGTCAATCCTTTATTGACTATGCAAAAAAATACTATCCGGAAAATTTTGAGATAGACGAACTGGACATGATGGGAGATGCGTGGAAAGAATACGATTTTTCTCAATATGATATTATCTATCATGTGGCAGGAATTGCACATGCTGATGTTGGCAATGTATCTGATGAAACAAAAGAAAAATACTATCAGGTGAACACGGATCTTACGA
>ERZ780212.1090-NODE-1090-length-23421-cov-3.307284_pt1 | contig 23421 bp, 19 predicted proteins | sample MGYA00511364_ERZ780212 | MGnify/ENA primary metagenome ERZ780212 (study PRJEB29588, sample SAMEA2147991) | human gut metagenome | biome: human gut; feature: human-associated habitat; material: faeces | place: Denmark | collected 2008/2010 ...
GTGGCGCTCATCGGCGTCATTCTCGTACCCCTGCTCTCCGGCCTGTTCGGTTAATCGCCCGCACGAATCCTTCGCGGCGTCCGCCCCTCTGGGCGGGCGCTGCGGGGAAGGAGGGTAAAGCCCATTGGATTTGATATGGCAGAAATTCACCGAATGGCTGAAGGAGCTGCTGATCAGCGGCATCATGGACAACGTGAACGGACTGTTTGACAACGTGAACAGCCGCGTGGCGGGCATCGCCGGACAGGTGGGCGCTACGCCCCAGGGCTGGAACAGCGGCGTCTACGGCATGATCCGAACGCTGTCGGACAATGTGATTTTGCCCATCGCGGGCGTGATCCTCGCCTTTGTCATGACGCTGGAGCTGATTCAGCTCATTACAGAAAAGAACAACATGCACGACGTGGACACCTGGATGTTCTTCAAGTGGATATTCAAGACCGCCTGCGCCGTGCTCATCGTCACCAACACATGGAACATCGTCATGGGCGTGTTCGAAGCTGCTCAGAGCGTCGTCAACAGCGCGTCGGGCATCATCATATCGGACACGTCTCTGACGTTCAACGAGCATATCGCGGGATTTGAAGCTGCGCTTGCGGAAATGGAGGTCTGGTCGCTGCTGGGGCTGTGGCTGGAGTCCGTGGTCGTGCATCTTTCCATGTGGGCGCTGACCATCTGCATCTTTATCATTATCTACGGCAGAATGATCGAGATTTACCTCGTCACCAGCATTGCGCCCATCCCCATGGCGACCATGGCTAACCGGGAATGGGGGCAGATGGGCCAGAATTACCTCAGAAGCCTGCTGGCGCTGGGGTTTCAGGGCTTCCTCATCATCGTCTGCGTGGCGATCTACGCGGTGCTGATCCAGAACATCGTGGTGGAGAGCAGCGTCTCGGCGGCCATATGGACGTGCATGGGGTACACGGTGCTGCTCTGCTTCACCCTGTTCAAAACCAGCAGTCTCGCAAAGTCAATTTTCAACAGTCATTGACGGAGGTAAACCAATATGGCATACGTCCCCGTACCCAAAGACCTGAACGCGGTCAAGACCAAGGTGCTGCTGAACCTGACGAAGCGCCAGCTCGTATGCTTCAGCGCAGGGGCGGCGCTGGGCGTGCCGCTGTTCTTCCTGCTCAAAGCCCACACCGGCGTCAGCACGGCGGCCCTTTGCATGATGCTGGTCATGCTGCCCTTCTTCCTGCTGGCCATGTACGAAAAGAACGGTCAGCCGCCGGAGAAGCTCATCCGCAACATCGTGCAGGTGTGCTTCCTGCGCCCCAAACAGCGCCCGTACAGGACGAACAATTTCTACGACCTGCTGAACCGGCAGGATATTTTGGATAAGGAGGTCTACGCGATTGTCCACAAACAAAAACCCCGCAAGAAAGCTCACACGAGCCGAGCGAAAGCAGATCGACGCGGCGATTGCAAGAGCAAAGCGTCAGGATAAGCGAAAGAAGTCCGCCCAGGACAGCATCCCCTTTCAGCGGATGTACCCCGACGGCGTGTGCCGCGTGACGGACAATTACTACACGAAAACCGTGCAGTTTCAGGATATCAACTACCAGCTCAACCAGAACGAGGACAAGACCGCCATTTTCGACGGCTGGTGCGATTTCCTCAACTATTTTGATTCCTCCATCCGCTTCCAGCTCTCCTTCATCAACCTCTCCGCCACGCGGGATACCTACGCCCGGCGCATCGCCATCCCCTTGCAGGGCGACTGCTTCGACAAGCTTCGCACCGAGTACACCGGGATGCTGCAAAGCCAGCTTGCCAGAGGCAACAACGGGCTTATTAAGACCAAGTACCTGACCTTCGGCGTGGAGGCGGACAGCCTGAAAGCCGCAAAGCCCCGATTGGAGCGCATCGAGACGGATATCCTCAACAACTTCCGCCGTCTGGGCGTGCAGGCGGAAGCCCTGAACGGCATGGAACGCCTGCGCCTGCTGCACGGGATGCTCCACATGGACGAGCCGCAGCCCTTCCGCTTTTCGTGGGACTGGCTGGCTCCCTCCGGGCTGTCGGTGAAGGACTTCATCGCGCCCAGCGCCTTTGAGTTCAAGACCGGCAGCAGCTTCGGCGTGGGCAGCAAGACCGGCTGCGTATCCTTCTTGCAGATTTTAGCGCCGGAGCTCAACGACCGGATGCTGGCGGATTTTCTGGATATGGAAAGCTCCCTTATCGTCAGTATGCACGTCCGGTCCGTGGATCAGGTGAAAGCAATCAAGACCATCAAGCGCAAGATCACCGACTTGCAGAAGATGACCATTGAGGAGCAGAAAAAAGCGGTGCGTTCCGGCTATGATATGGATATTATTCCCTCCGACCTTGCCACCTACGGCACGGAGGCGAAAAAGCTCTTGCAGGAGCTGCAAAGCCGCAACGAGCGTATGTTCCTTTTGACCTTCCTTGTGGTGAACGTGGCGGACAACAGGCAGCGCCTCGGCAACAACGTCTTTCAGGCGGGCTCCATCGCCCAGAAGTACAACTGCCAGCTCACGCGGCTGGACTTTCAGCAGGAGGAGGGCTTCATGTCCGCGCTGCCGCTGGGGTATAACCAGATCGAGATCCAGCGGGGGCTGACCACCTCCAGCGTGGCGATTTTTGTGCCGTTTACCACCCAGGAGCTGTTTCAGGACGGCAAGGAAGCACTCTACTGCGGGCTGAACGCCCTTTCCAACAACCTCATCATGGTGGACAGAAAGCTGCTGAAAAACCCCAACGGGCTGATCTTGGGTACGCCCGGCAGCGGCAAGTCCTTCTCCGCCAAGCGTGAGATCGCCAACGTGTTCCTCGTCACAAACGACGATATCATCATCTGCGACCCGGAGGCGGAGTACGGACCGCTGGTGGAGCACCTGCACGGGCAGGTGGTGAAGATCTCGCCCACCTCCACCGACTATCTGAACCCCATGGATTTGAACCTGAATTACAGTGACGACGAAAACCCGCTGAGCCTGAAATCCGACTTCATCCTCTCCCTGTGCGAGCTGATCGTGGGCGGCAAGGACGGCCTCATGCCGGTGGAAAAGACCATCATCGACCGCTGTGTGCGCTCTGTCTACCGGGAGTACCTGAGTGACCCCCGCCCGGAAAAGATGCCTATTTTAGAGGACTTGTACAACGAGCTTCGCAGGCAGGACGAAAAGGAAGCGCAGTATATCGCCACGGCGCTGGAAATCTACGTCACCGGCTCACTCAACGTGTTCAACCACCGCAGCAACGTGAATATTGAAAACCGCGTGGTCAGCTTCGATATCAAGGAGCTGGGCAAGCAGCTCAAAAAGATCGGGATGCTGGTGGTGCAGGACGCGGTGTGGAACCGCGTCACGATCAACCGTGAGCAGCGCAAGTCCACCCGCTACTATATCGACGAAATGCACCTTCTTTTGAAGGAGGAGCAGACCGCCGCCTATACGGTGGAGATATGGAAGCGCTTCCGCAAGTGGGGCGGCGTTCCCACAGGCATCACCCAGAACGTCAAAGACCTGCTCTCCTCCCGCGAGGTGGAGAACATCTTTGAAAACTCCGATTATGTGTATATGCTCAACCAGGCTTCCGGCGACCGGCAGATTCTGGCGAAGCAGCTCAACATCTCGCCCCATCAGCTCTCGTATGTGACCCAATCCGCCGAGGGCGAGGGGCTTTTGTTCTACGGCAGCGTGATCCTGCCCTTCGTAGACCGCTTCCCCAAGGATACGGAACTGTACAAAATCATCACGACAAAATTGTCCGACCTCTCCGAACAAACCGGGGAGGAAGCGAAGGACGCCATTACAGAGTAAGGAAGGAGAAAAGAATATGGATAACCACCTTATGATTTTTGAAAGCGCAGATTTTGGTCGGGTACGTTCCGTGCTGAAAGACGGTGCTCCTTGGTTTGTTGCGGTTGATGTGTGCAAAGCTCTCGGATTGAACCAGGTTACGCGCGCAATGTCCAGATTGGACTCGGATGAAGGTGGGTTACTTGAAGTACCCCACCCCCAGAACGCCGATAAGACGATTGAAATAAATGCAGTAAGTGAAGCCGGACTCTATCATTTGATCCTTTGTTCCAAAAAGCCGGAAGCGAGAGCCTTCAAGCGCTGGATCACCCATGAGGTCATTCCCTCCATCCGCAAGCACGGCGCGTATATGACGGACAGCCTGTTGGATGCGCTGGAGGCGCACCCCGAGGCTGTGCCGAAGTACCTGAACCGCCTGCGCAGCGAAAACGCCCGAAACCGTGAGCTGAACCGCCGTCTCCGGCTTGCCCTCCCCAAAGCGGAGTATTACGACGCCTTTGTTGACCCTGCGGACTGCACCAACATCCGCACCACCGCAAAGGAGCTGGGCGTTCCCGAAAAGCAGTTTACCCGGTATCTGGAGGAAAAGAAGTATCTGTTCCGGGACAAGAACCGCAAGCTCTTTCCCCGTGCGGTCAAAAAGAGCGCCGGTCTGTTTCTGGTGAGGGACTTCTACACCGAGCGCGGCAAGCTGGGACACTATACCCTCATCACCCCGGCGGGCAAGCGGCATTTTCTGGAGAGAACGGATGAAATTCTGTTTGAATAACGCTTTTAATCCATCAGCAGTCCCATCAGGAGGTGATGAATATGGCAAAACGCTCGCCAAGGCTGATTTTCACCGAGGAAGAACGCACCCTGCCGGAGCTGGAACGAGCTGTCCGCAAGGCGGACAGGGCGGCGGTTAAGCTGGAAAAGGCCGAAGCGAAAATTCCCAAGAAAACCGTTAAGGTCAAGGAGCGCATTGTGGATGCCGAAAGTGGCACGGTCACAACGCGCCTTTTCTTTGAGGAGGCGGACAAAAAGCGTCCGCCCTCCAAGCTGGCGCACGCCGCAAGGAAGGCGCCGCTGGATACCGTCCGCAGCGCAGTCCACCGCAAGCTCCGGGAGGAGGGCGATGACAACCCCGGCACGGAGGCGGCGAACACCCTGACCGAGACGGCGGAGCGCACTTGGCGCATTGCGGAATCGGCGCACCGCTCCCATGCGGAAAAGCCCTACCGCAGGGCGGACAAGGCGGAAGCCGCCGCAGACAAAGCCAATCTCAAGGCGCTGAACAAACAGTACGAGCAGGAATACGGCAGGGCTTCCAACCCCTATTCCCGTTGGCAGCAGAAACAGGCCATTAAAAAGGAATACGCCGCCGCAAAAGCGGGGAACGGCGCGAGGAATACCGTCAAAGCGTCCGAGACCACCGCAAAGGCGGCAAAGCGCGCCGCCGAGGGAAGCAAAAAGGCCGGCAGCTTTTTTGTCCGGCACAAGAAGGGCTTCCTCATCGCGGGCGGTGTCGCCGCCGCGATACTGCTGCTCATGACCTGCATTTCCTCCTGCTCCACGCTGTTTCAGGGCGGGGTGTCCGGCATTGCGGCCTCCACCTATCCGCTGGAGGATGCGGATATGCTGGCGGCGGAAGCCGCCTACTGCGCCATGGAGGACGAGCTGCGGGAATACCTGAACAGCTACGAACGCACCCACGATTACGACGAGTACCACTTCGACCTGGACGAGATCGAGCACGACCCCTATGTGCTCATTTCCATGATTACCGCCCTCAAGGGCGGAGAATGGACGATTGACGAAATAGGCGGGATTCTGGAGACGCTGTTTGAAAAGCAGTATATCTTAACGGAAACCGTCACCACGGAAACCAGATACCGCACCGAAACGCATATCGGCTATTACACCGACGAAAACGGCAATCTGCAAAGCTACGAGTACGAGACGGAGGTTCCCTACACCTACTATATCTGCCATGTGGAGCTGGAAAATTTCAACCTCTCCCATGTGCCGGTGCATATCATGTCCCACGATCAGCTCTCCATGTACGCCGTGTATATGAGCGTGCTGGGCAACCGCCCCGACCTGTTCCCCGGCTCCCCGTATGTGAACCGGTACTACCACACCCAGTATGAGAAGTACGAGATACCCCCGGAAGCGCTGGCGGACGAGCAGTTCGCCGCCATCATCAAGGAAGCGGAAAAGTATCTGGGCTACCCCTATATCTGGGGCGGCAGCTCGCCAGACACCTCCTTCGACTGCTCCGGCTTCGTTTCGTATGTCTACAACAACTGCGGCCTGCATTGGAGCTTCGGCAGGCTGGGCGCGGAGGGGCTGCGGCAGATATGCGCCTATGTTTCCCCAGCAAACGCAAGGCCCGGAGACCTGATCTTTTTCCAGGGAACGTATGACACCACTGGCGCATCCCACGTCGGTATTTATGTGGGAAATAATACCATGCTGCACTGCGGCGACCCCATTCAGTACAGCGACATTACTTCATCTTACTGGCAGCAGCATTTCTATCAATTTGGCCGTTTGCCATCACCATAAGGAGGAACTATGAACCCGAAAATCAGCAAACTCAAAGCGGAACGGGTAAAGAATGACGGTAAAATCGCCATGCTCCAGTCCCGTAACCGCGAGATCGACGAAGACATTATCAAGCTGGAAAATGAGGATATTGTCGGCCTTGCCCGCGCCACCGGCATGACCATGGAAGAGCTGGCGCAGTACCTCATGCATATCAAAAAGGGCGGTTCGCCGTTTTGCAGCACACAGAAGGAGGATATGGAAAATGCATCTGAAGAAAACTAAGAAAACCCCGCGTATGTTCCGCATGATTGCGCTGATGCTCAGCCTTGTGCTGGTGTTTTTCACCATGACCGGCATGGCGCTTGCGGAAGAAGGGACAGACGTGTCCGATGCCGCGCCTGACAGCACCCTTGAAATTGTGGAGACAGAATTGGAGGTAGAACCCGAACCCACAGAAGAACCTCCTGCCGAGACTCCCGGTGCAGAGGAAACGCCGGAACCCACGCCAGAGCCGGAAGAACCCTCTATCCCACCGGAAACCACGGACGCCCCTGCGCTGGAACCGGATTATGAGCTGGACGCGGAAATCCCGACTGGCTGGCACAATGCGCCGGTTACGATCACCGTTCGCCTGATTGATAAAAACAATACCGGCTGGGTCAAAATCGAGGCTGCGTTCAGTAATGAGGATGACGCTGAACGCTTTGATGTAACGGAAGAATGGAATGAATACGGATATTGGGAGCGCACGATGCCGGATAATGGCACCGTGTATTTCTTTGTCACCGATCCGCTGGGCGTCGAGCATGAGCTGTTTCTGGACGTGTACTGCATGGACTTTGAAGCACCGGTGATTCGAGCTGGTATCAACGGTACACTCCTGCGCGTGGAAGCCAGCGATGCGCTTTCCGGCATTGCTGCGGTCTTCGTCAATGACGAGTTATACACGACCCTCGAAAATGGTGAGCTGAACGTCCGCATTGATAACCTGACGGACAACGCCTATCTCTACATCGACGCGCTGGACAATGCCGGGAACTGGACGGACTATGTTGTACTTGCCAATCCGTTCTACGAAGAAGAACTGGAACCGACGCCCACACCCACGCCGGACACCGGCGATGATGAGCACGACGAGCATTGCCCCACAGACTGCGACTGCCGCAAGAATAATACGTCCGGCAGCAGCTCCGGCAGCTCATTCGGGGGCAGCAGCGGCGGTGCATCCTCTGTAAGTGGCGGCAGTAAAAATGCAGGCTCGTCTGCACAGACCCCGGCATCTTCCGAGGCTCCGGCTCCCACCACGGAACCCATCACGAAAGAGGACGGCACCGGCTTTACGCAGAACGTCAATTCCGTCACGCGCGATCTGCTTTACGACAAATACAGCAACAAGCAGTTTATTACCGTTGAGACCCGCAACGGCGAGACCTTCTATCTGGTGATCGACTACGATAAGCCGCTGGACGAGGACGGAGAGCGTTACGAGACCTATTTCCTGAATCTTGTGGATGAGGCCGACCTGCTGGCTTTGGTGGAGGGCGACAAGCAGACGCCGGTCTGCTCCTGCACGACGAAGTGCGAGGCCGGAGCCGTCAATACCTCCTGCGAGGTCTGCAAAACGAACATGACAGAGTGTACCGGCAAGGAGAAGGTCGTGGAAAAAGTACCGGACACCACGTCGGAGCCGGAGATTGAGCCGGAACCTGAAAAGAAATCCAGTGGGGGCGCTGTGGCGCTCCTGCTCCTGCTGCTTCTGGGCGGTGGCTTCGCGCTCTATTGGTTCAAATTCCGCAAGAAAAAGCCGGATGCCAAGGGGCCGGTCGATCTGGATGATTACGACTACGGTGAAGAGGACAACGGCGAGGAATACGAGACGGAGCCGGATGAAGGCGAGAGTGCAGATGCGGCGCAGGATGAAGAATAAGAGGTAATGATTATGAAAAAAGCGTACAAGTTGGTAATTTCGGAGAAGCCCTCTGTTGGAAAATCCATCGCCGCCGTTCTTGGTGCCAATGAGCGCAAGGACGGCTATTTTATGGGCAGCGGCTATATCGTGTCCTGGTGTTTTGGGCACCTGGCCGAACTGGCCGAAGCCGCTGCCTACGATGAAAAGTACGCCAAATGGCGCTACAACGATCTGCCCATCCTGCCGGAGAGCTGGCAGTATTCCGTTGCCAGAGACAAAGCCAAGCAGCTTGCCCTGCTCAACACGCTCATGCACCGGGAGGACGTGAGCGAGGTCGTCAATGCCTGCGATGCCGGGCGCGAGGGCGAATCCATCTTCCGCACGGTCTATATGCTCAACAAATGCGACAAGCCCATGAAGCGCCTGTGGATTTCGTCTATGGAAGATACGGCGATCCGCAAGGGCTTCGAAACGCTCAAAGACGGCAGCGCATACGACAATCTCTATGCGTCGGCGCTCTGCCGCAGCAAGGCCGACTGGCTGGTAGGCATTAACTCCACGCGGCTTTTCTCCGTTCTTTATCACCGCACGCTGAATGTTGGGCGTGTGGTGTCTCCCACGCTGGCGTTGATCGTGCAGCGGGAAGCGGAAATCGACGCTTTCAAGCCGGAGCCGTTCTATACAGTTACGCTAGGGCTTCCGGGGTTTGATGCTGGCAGCGAACGCATGAAGAATAAGCCGGAGGCCGAATCCTTGCAGAAAGCCTGCGGCAGTCAGATGGCAGTGGTAAAGGCGGTCGAGCGCAAGGACAAAGCTGAAAAGCCGCCTGCCCTTTACGACCTCACCACCTTGCAGCGCGACGCCAACCGGATTCTTGGCTTTACCGCCCAGCAGACGCTGGACTACCTCCAGAGCCTTTATGAAAAGAAGCTCTGCACCTACCCCCGCACCGACAGCCGGTATCTGACCTCGGACATGGCAGACGGTTTGCCTGTACTCGTAAACAATGTAGCTGCGGCAATGCCGAAGGTGGGCGACGTCCCGATTCCTGTAAACACCGCGCAGGTCATCAATGATAAAAAGGTCTCCGATCACCATGCGGTCATTCCCACCGCCAATTTCAAAGAAACCGCGCTCACCGGACTGCCTACCGGAGAACGTGCTGTTCTGGAATTGGCTGCCTTGCGCTTGCTCTGCGCCGTCGCGCAGCCCCATGAATACACGGAAACGGCGGTAACGCTGGAATGTGCCGGACACAGCTTCAGCACAAAAGGCCGCACGGTCACAAGTCCCGGCTGGCGGGCGCTGACGGAAGCATATCACTCCGGCAAGGGTGAGAATGAATCTTCGGATGCGGCAAAGGCACTGCCGCCCGTGGATGAAGGGCAGACCTTTACGGTTCATTCTGCCGCCGTCAAAGAGGGCAAGACGACGCCGCCCAAACACTATACCGAGGATACGCTGCTTTCTGCGATGGAGGTTGCCGGTGCAAAGGAAATGCCCGAAGATGCTGAACGCAAGGGGCTTGGGACGCCTGCCACTCGCGCGGCCATTCTGGAAAAGCTGGTGGCCACCGGCTTTGTGGAACGCAAAAAGAGCAAAAAGACGGTAAGCCTGATTCCGACCCACGCCGGTATCTCCCTGATTACCGTGCTCCCGGAACAGCTTCAATCGCCTCTGATGACCGCTGAGTGGGAACACCGGCTCAAGGAGATCGAGCGCGGCGAAGAATCCCCGGAAACCTTTATGCAAGGCATCCGCGATATGGTCTGTGAGCTGGTCAAGACCTATAAAACAGTACTGGGAGCCGACGTGCTGTTTCCGTCCGGAAGAACGGTCGTCGGAAAATGCCCGCGCTGCGGCAGTGATGTTACAGAGAGCAAAAAGGGCTATTTCTGTGAGCGGAATGACTGCCATTTTGGCCTTTGGAGGGATAACCGTTTTCTTGCCGCGAAGAAGATCAACCTGACAAAGAAAATGGCGGAGGCGCTGCTGAAAGATGGAAAAACGTATGCCAGCGGTATCTTCTCGGAGAAAACCGGCAAGACCTATGACGCTTATATCGTTCTGGAAGACGACGGCACGAAGACAGCCTACCGGCTGGAATTTGAAAGAGGGAAAGCAAATGGAAAACAGTATTCATAAAATGCGTGCGGCGTACCTGATCCTGTCGGCAATTCTCACCATGCAGGGCGAGAACGCTCCCGCTTTCAGCGCACATTGCGACACCATCGAGCACCTGTGCGAAACCGTTATGTCCGTCTTTGAGAAGCTGGGGTATCGGGATCGGACGGTTTTGGGGATGCGCCTGGGTTTCAATCCCCATAAAGGATTTGTGCCCACGAAAGTGTGCAAATATCTGGAGATTGCGACTGCCTTTGAAATGACCCTTGCTTCATCGGCCAGCCGTCTTTTTCACAGAATCTGCCGCAGATTTGCCGCTTCTATGCTGGAGGCAGATCGATGAGACTGGAGCCTTCGGAGCGTGAGACCATCATCCTGTTCTCGGATGCGGATGATACCGCCAGCGTGTACACCTTCGATAAAAAGCTCAAAGCGCGGCTCAAGGAGCTGCATCGGCGGCAGCCGGACAAAATCTACCCGGACAGCAAGGGACGCTCCGGCTCTGCCTGCTTCATCGTGCCGAAAAACTGCATCTCCATCCGGGAGCCGTACAGTGAAGAGCGCCGCCGTGCCGCCAGTGAGCGTGCCAAGCAGGCCGGGTACAAGCCTCCGGTCAGGGGCACCACCCCAAAATCCGAATAAGCTTCATGCCCCTGCGAGGATTCCCATGTCCCCGCAGGGGCGGACCATATGCAGGGATATAAGTCCCGGAAAGGAGCGAATATGGCAGAAAAGCAGTCCAATAAGGACAGGCTCAAAGAGATCACCGACAACATTGAAAAAGGAATTCAGGAGCTGTTTCAGAGTGAGAAATACAGGCAGTATCTCCGCACCATGAGCCGGTTCCACAAGTACAGCGTCAACAACACGATGCTCATCTATATGCAGAAGCCGGATGCCACCGTCGTTGCCGGTTTCAATAAATGGCGAGATCAGTTTGGGCGCAATGTGCTGAAAGGCGAAAAAGGCATCAAGATCATTGCCCCGACGCCGTACAAAAAGAAAATCGAAGAAGCAAAGCTCGACCCGGACACCAAGCTCCCCATGCTGGATGCTGACGGCAAGGCCATCATGGAAGAAAAGGAAATTAAGATTCCGATGTACAAACCGGTCACGGTTTTTGATGTGAGCCAGACAGAGGGCAAGCCCCTGCCGCAGCTTGCCGCCGATCTTACCGGCAATGTGCAGAATTATGAGGTCTTCATGGAGGCAGTGAAGCGCAGTGCGCCGGTGCCGGTCTTCATGGAGAATATGACCGGCATGGACGGCTATTACGATGATGAAAATCAGCGCATCGCCGTCCACGCCGGCATGAGTGAGGTGCAGACGGTATGCGCGGCAATCCACGAAATTGCACACTCCCTTCTGCACAGTCACTCCAAAGAGGCCAATGAGCTGACACCCAGTTGGAAAGTAGTTATGGTCAGTGAAGGTGGCACGAAACACGATTTCAGCTCCGGCTTCAAAACCGAGGCAGAAGCAAAGCATTTTGCCGAAGCGGAAAACTGGCACTACCTGGATGAAAACCGGTTTGAATGGCGTTTGGAAGTTGAAGAAGACTTGAGTGCTGTAAAGACCGCAGCACTCTCCCGCAACACCGAGGAAGTACAGGCCTTATGCTCATATTTTTATAATGCTTATTTTTATCATTAATTTTATAAAACCTCACTTTCTATGCTATAATCTAAGCATTACTGGGTATAATTCTGTTTGGTTTAATTTTTGAAGCCCCCCAAAAAAGGAGTTCGCCCTGATGCAAGCAAACTATCAAGATGCTGTCGCTGCTATATTATTTCATCTCAAGCAGCAAGGCAGTTCTCTGAGTAAAATTCATTCACATGAATCTTGCTACCATATGTTACAGCGTTATTTGGAATTAAATGATATTCCCTTTTCAATGGAAGCTGCTGTTGATTGGAATGAGAATCGAAAGTTCAATCTATGTTATGACACATATATCAGCTATAGAAATGCCTTATTCATGTTAGCGCCGGGAGTGCACAGCCAATTTGGGTCGGGAAAAAAACAGCCAATTTAAGCCGGAACGGTGAGCCAATCCTTTTGAGGATGCATTCAGTTTCCTGCCATTTTGGTTTCACCTAAACAAGCGAACTGGGTTTAAAATGTACAGCCAACAGCCCAGTATGGCACTTGAATTATTCTTTCATTTCCGCCGCGGGCTCAACGGCTTTTACCTTGCCGGTCTGCAGGGAGATCGTCTCCAATTTCTTCCCACGGAAGCTTTCGCCGCGCAGCTTGAACACCGTAGCATCATCAAAGATGCGGTCCAATGCGCAGAGCAAGGTGGCGTCCTCGTTGAAATCCTCGCGCCACAGCGCCGGATTTCTGTTGCTGGTGAAAATCATGTTGAAGTTGCCTTCCTTGTTGTAGCGGCGGTCAATCAGATCAAAGAACATACGGGTACATTCCTTGTCGAACTCGCAGCGCCCAATCTCATCAATAATAAGACAGCTTGGACGCACCAGAGCGTTGAGACAGGAGTCCGCCTTACCACTACGCTTGGCTGCGAGGAATCTGTCCCGTAATTCCGAGGCTTTAATGAAATAGGTCTTCATACCATGCTGGCAGCAGGCGTAGCCAAAGGCCTGTGCCAGATGGGTCTTACCCGTTCCGGCAGGGCCAATAAATGCCAGATTTCTGTGTGAATGGATGGCACTGAGGGATGGCAGTGCCTTTAGACGCTCCACATCACGACCCTTCAGCAATGAGAAATCGAAGTTTTCAAATGTTCTGGGTGCCTTTGTGGGTAAACGGCTGAGCCTGAGCAAGGTGTGCACTGTGGTCTGCTGCTTCTTCTCGCTGAGATAGGTGAACACACGCTCCACGGCTGCCATCTCAGTTTCGGACAGTTCATGCTCCTCTGCATAAAGCGCAAATTCCTCAGAAGAGAAGTCCAACTTCAGCGTGGCAGCTGCTGTTGCGAACTTTTCAAATACCGTTTCCGTCACAGTAATCCCTCCTCGTCATCAAAGTCAAACTTTGCAAAGGAAAGGCTGCCGGCAGGCTTTGGCAGCTGCCGGATCTGTGTTTTCACCGGAACGGTGGGCTGCTCTTCCGGCTGGGCTTCGTATTGCCCCTCGCAGAAGCTGTCACGGCGACTCCATGTGACATCGTGAGTGGCAAGCAGCGCATTCAGGTCCGTTGAGTAGATGCAGATCGTGTCGCCGCTGCGCATAATGCGGGCCATGCGCCCGGGATAACTGTACGGCACACCGAAACGCCGTCCCTCATAGTTGACAAAGCCGTCAAAAGAGATCCTACGCTCTGGGCAAAGAAAGAATTGAATCTCCTTGCTGTCTGGCAACTCACGCAGTACTTTACTGCAAGCCGCGTCATGTAACTGCTGTGGCATACCGTCTACGACGCGGTGGTAGATGTTGTTCTGCGCGTGACACCACTCCAGTGCCTGCCGGTTGAGATCTGTTACATTGTAGAATACCCGGTCAGCAAGGAAATTCTCCTTCACGAATCGCACAAGGCGTTCTACTTTCCCCTTTGTAAAGGGTTGATAAGGTTTGCAGAGCTTGGTGTCAAATCCTACTGTCCGCATAAACGCCTCATAATCCTTCTGCCACACAGGATGGCCATTCAGATCACGGCGGAGGACAACGCTTTTCATGTTGTCTGTCAACACATACCGAGGGATGCCCATGTACTGAAATGCGTGGATCATTCCTATAAAGAGGTTTTCCTGCTTGGCATTGGGAAAGAACTCAATATAGCGCTCTCCGCAATGGTGGCAGATCATAGCGAAGCAAGCTACGCGGTAGGTCTGTCCATTGTAGTCCAGCACATCGGTAAAGCCCCAGTCCATCTGGTAAGTCTCACCGGGATCTGTGGAATAACGGCGACCCCGGTTGCCCTGCGGTGCAGCCTGCTGCCGCTTGGCAGGAAGAAGATACTTATGGGCAGCGATGTAGTCCTTTACAATGGTCAGCTTACCATCGAAGCCAGACTCCTGCAGACGCTTCAGGATGACTGTGGAGTTGCCGACACCCTGCTTTAACAGCGTGTCAATGATTCCGCTATAGCCGGTGAGCTTGGTGATCTTGTGTTTTCTGACCTCATCGCTTCGGCGGCTATCCCGAAAGCCGTTCTTTTTGAGCCGGCGCAGCTTTCCACGGGAGATGCCGGTACGGCGTTCAAGCTCGGCTAAGTTGATTTGCTCCAGAGAGAAGGAATCTCCCTGTGCTGCTTTCATTTCTTCTATGGCCTGTGCTATAATCGGTACATAGCCATTACCACTTGTCTCTTTCATTACGCTCCTTTCCACTGGGCTGTTGGCACTTTCCAGTGTACAAGGTTTGCAAGAACTGTGGTAGTGGCTTTTTATTTCCGGCTACATTTGGCTTATTTTTTCCGGCCCGCAGTGGCTATCTCCGCCCGGCCCGAACATTCAGATTAGAACACTATCTGCTAAAAGGTGAAATCAACATCCCCTTTTGCAGGTCTGTTAACTGTTTCTATTGCAAAAGCGGGTTATCTATCGGTTTTACAAATCTACTTGAAGAAATGAAAACTGCCCCAACCGTATCTTTGGGGCAGCATGCATATGAACGTTATTTGGTAGTGTACAGGGAATTTTTCAAGCACGCCATAGAAACAGGCATCACTGATTCTTCCCAAATAGTGGTCGATCATGTGATTGGGTTTTGGGAAAAAGTAGTAAGCAAACAACCAACTCTGGCCCAAAGGCAGCATCAAACATCTGCAGTTACAACGTTGATGAATTATCTGGCAGAACGTGGGGATGTTCCGCGCTGCTATCGCATGGTCTTACGTAATGGGAATGCAGACACCATTACCAAAACAATGAAACTCCCTTATGCAGGCAGTGTGATTCATCCAAGCATGAAACTCGAAAAAATGGCTGACGGATATCTGGAGGCTCTTGGAAAATGGCAGTATAAAGCATCATCCAAGAGGCTTTATTCGCATGATCTCCTATGGTATTTTATATTCTTGGAGTTTAACCATGTTGATCATTCCGATGAAACTGTAACAGTGTGGAGGGACTGTCTCCCGGATGACAGCTTAAAAGAGCGCCGGTACCATACAATTGTAATGTTTACACGTTATCTACAGGGAAGCACGGTGGAGATGAGGGTCATTCCTCGTATATGTTCAAGTAATACCCTGCCAGAATGGAGCCTATCGATTTTAAACAGATTTATAGAAAGCCGATGCCATGATGGAATGACAGAAAAAACGCTCGCCATGTGCAGGGCATCCGGCTACCGTTTCTTTAACTACCTCAAAATTACAGGGGTACAATCTTCTGATGCCATAACTTCTGAAACCATCAAAGAATTCCATGTAAAAGATGAACATGCTACGCCGGAAAGCAAAAATGCTTATAGTATAAAAGTCCGCCAGCTGTTGTCTTTTATGGCTGGCGAAGGGCTTATTTCTCAAAAATTAGTTTATGCAGTTTCTTCAAGCAGTGCGCCACGCCGCAGCATTGTAACTGTCCTCAATGATGAAATGGTTGCAGGGATCTACAGATTCCGGGAAAGCGCATCATCGCCTCTTGAATTCCGAGATATAGCAATCGTGATGCTTGGACTCCGCATGGGCATACGTTCTTCGGATATACTTTCCTTGCAGATTAGTGATTTTAACTGGAAACAAAAAACCCTTTCTTTCATTCAGAAGAAAACCAGGAAAGCTATTACACTTCCTGTTCCAAATGATGTTGGCAACTCGGTTTATAAGTATATCTTTCGTGGCAGGCCCAAATCTGGAGAGGATGGAAACGGCTATGTATTTATCCATCACCTGGCACCCTACGTCAATCTAACATCAAATTCAGCTACAAGGAATGCGTTGCAACGCATTCTGTCTGTTTGTGGTTATGAACTGCCATATGGACAGGGATTCCATATCACACGGAAAACATTTGCTACCCGGTTGCTCACTGCCCACAACAGCATCTATGATATTGCTGACGCCCTGGGGCATGCACGTAAGGAGACATCGGAAGTATATCTTGAAAGGGATGAGGGCGGCATGCGCCTCTGCCCGTTGCCTTTTGGAGGCGTAATAGGACTATGACATATATATATAAAAGTGGGCTTAAATCTTATATTCTAGGACTCATAACTCAAAAACGTGCAGACGGCTTTGCCTACATTTCGGAGGAGCAACTTTTCAGGCAACTTGATAACTTTTGTATGGAATATTTTCCTGATGCCAGAACAATTACCTATGACTTTGCCGCCAGATGGTCCTCAGCCCGGCCTTTTGAAGGAAATGGCTACCATAACAGGCGGATTTCTGCATTGAGACAGTTGAGCCTGTATATACTCTCTCTTGGGAAGGATGCCTATGTACCAGACTGCTTCTTCTGGAAAGAATACAAACCCGCACTCTATATCCCCTCAAAGGATGAGGTGGCCGCATTGTTCCAGGAAATGGATGCGCAGGAATATTGGAGCCACAGCATAGTACGCCGGCTGGAAAAAGAATGCAGGATTATGTTCTTGCTGTATTTCTGCTGTGGATTGCGCCTTTCAGAAGCTCGCTTTCTTAGACGATGCGATGTTGACCTGGAAAGAGGCATTTTGACTGTTTTGAGTTCCAAAGGAGATAAAAGCCGCCTTGTATACCTACCGGCAGATGGAACCGTAACCCTTATGGAGTATATGAAAGAGCAGAAGTCTGTTTACCCGTTGTGTGAATGGATGTTTCCCGGCTGGAATCCCGAAAAGCCTATATCCAGTTCCGGTGTGGAGCAATGTTTTAAACGTTATTGGAGCAAGCTTCCGATCTCAAAGTCCCTGGACAGACATCCAACTCCGCATTGTCTCCGGCATGCATTCGTGGTAGAGAGGCTTAACAATTGGATGCTCCAAGGGATTGACACAAATGAGATGCTTCCATATCTCAGCCGCTATCTTGGGCATAAGGGCCCAGAGGAAACCTACTATTATTATCATTTGGCAGACAAGGCCTTTGACGTCATCCGAAAAAAGGATAGCCTGTCAAGACGTATAATCCCGGAGGTGGTGCCGTATGAGGACTAGAAAATCTCCTGATAAGAATCTGTTTTTTTCGAAGACCTGGCCTTTCCTTAATGAATTCCTCATCGGGCAGTCAGGGCGAAGCCCGGCAACGGTGGAGTCATACAGGGATTCCCTGACCATATTTAAGAATTATCTGGTTAGAGAACTGGGAAGATCCATTGCGGACTTCCAATTCTCGGACTGTACCAAGGAGTGCATTTATAACTTCCGAGAGCAGTTGCTTCGCACCGGGAGCCAGCCATCAACAATCAATGTGCGGGTTGCGGCAATCCGTTCCTACCTGAAATACGTGGCAGATACAGACATCTCTGTACAATCGGTTGCCCTGGCAGTGTCGCAAATAACACCCTGCAAGAAAATTCAGAAGGAAAAGGAAATCCTTAGTGAACAGGCATTGTCTGCAATCCTTGCAGCCCCTCCCTGTACTAAAACAGGGGTGCGTGACCGGGCTATTCTCGTGCTTCTGTATGATACTGCTGCCAGAATCAGCGAGCTCCTGGGGATACGCCTTTGTGATATTGCCTTAGATACCCCATATCCCAGTATCTTTATAACCGGTAAGGGGAACAAGGAACGTACAATACAGCTCTCGGAACAGTCTTCCTCCCATCTGCGTGAGTATATCCGGGTATTCCACCGTGCATCAGCCAAAGATGACTATCTGTTTTTTACGACCATAAAAGGCGTGACAGGCAGGATGTCTCCTGGGAATGTACAGCGGTTAATCAAGAAATATGCTGCCCAAGCGAGAAACTTAGGCCTTGACATCCCCCAATCTGTCCATCCACATATGTTCCGCAGGACTCGTGCAACGAATCTGTACCAGGAAGGGGTGGCTATTGAACTGGTGTCCACTGTACTTGGACATGCAAGAACGGACACCACAAGAAATTATTATGCCAAGCCATCCGTGGAACAGCTCCGCAAAGCCCTTGAATCTGTGCCAACCCCGGCTAGTGATGAAGAACCGTTATGGGTTGACAGTGAAGAAGAGATGGCCCGGCTTTGCGGGCTGAGATAACCATAATGCAATCTATGTTGTTATCAGGATTCCCATAGAATTCCGGAATGCGGCCATCAGCGCTCCGGAATTCTATCCTGCTTTACATTGGGGAGGCATTGCCCATTTTTTCTTATTCATGGCTGGGATAGCAATGGAAACTATTTAATCACACAAATTTTTAGTACCGGATTGGCTTGCAATAGATGGGCAGTTTTACAATAACGCGACATTTCCTGAATAGAATTATTTTAATGCCTTGTGCGCCTTTTTATAACTGAGCGGGCAAAAATCGACTTATATTTTTTCAAAGCCTTCCCGGATTTTTTTAATCTGTTCTGTTCGCCAGGCAACTTGCATCAGTCCATCTAAATGCCCTGCCATTTGCTCGGCTTTTTTCAGCCAGAACTCTGCGTGTCGTTCCATCCGCTCACGGTTTTCCGGGGGTACAATACGGCAAGAAGCACAGCAGTAACGGGCAAACGCTTTATAGCACATATAGCGGTCAGCGAGGTCTTCTGAATTGCGGTATTTCTTGAAAAAAATGCCCAGTGCAGGTTTAACCTGTTCCATACGCTTTGTCTTTATTCCAATTAGAATCTCCCATTCCAATGTGCCAACATACATCCCTGCCCTGCCCAGGTATTGTTCTTCCGCCTTGATGCGTTGAAGTGTGTCCCATGCATCATCAAGCTTATCCTCATAATAATATAGTCTAAGTTCTGCCATAAGCTGATTGCGCTTTGTATTAGCGAATTTAGTGCTTCCTTCTCTACGCCAGCGGCGCAGGACAGTCCATGCGTCAGGAATCTGCCCATTTAGGCGATAAGCTGTCACTAAATCTTCGAAATAAACACTGTCATCATAGCTGGGTGACTTATCTATCTGGGAGGCAAATGCCTCCTGGGCTTTTGCCAGCGCTTCTGCATCTTTACCACAGGAAGAAAGGAAAGAATATTCAGATTCCAGTACCATGCTCTTGGAGCCGCCAATCTGCTGCGAGTCCTTATAAGGGCCAAGCTTATCTAACATAGATTGGATTTCTGCCCGTGGCAAATGTAAATTCATGGCAACCTCAAACAAGTCTATAAGATTGTAGAACTGGGTGGTAGCATCCAGGCCATTAAGCTGCTCTGCCTTAAAAAAACAGGACAAAGACTTTTTTAATTGATTATCTCGTCTATAGCAGCTGCCTTCCCAATAGAAATTCATACATTGCGCTGACAAATCTCCTTTCTGCCTTGCCAATGATGCTGCCTGAGAAAAAAGAGCTGCGGCCTGTCCATAACGGCATTGACAATATAATTGATATCCGTCATTATTCAATTCATCTATATTCTTTTGTTTCTGCCTTCGCACCTCCGCTTCATCCAACCGCTTCCATCGTTCTGCATCACCCCTCATATCGGCGGCACTCCTCCATTACTTTTTTCAGCTCGTCCTGGAGTCCTAGTAAAATGTGCATGTTGACGCCAAGAGTAGAAAGCACGTCCTCCTTTGCGGACACATAGCTATCAACTGTCTTAAACTTATTGCAGATGCTGGCTCTCTGGGAATCATTCAAGTGTATCTCCGTCAGGCCTGATAGCAGTGTATGTGACAGATAGAGTTCTTTCCGACGGCGTATAAGCTCTTCAATACGGGCATTCTTAATCCGGCCTCCTTCAATTAGATGGCTGGTAATCTCATTTACTAATTCGTCTGGTGAACTAGACCTGCCGCTGTAAGAAAAGGTGAGCCGGTCCCCAAAGTCAGCGGGTTTTCTTAGCGTGGAATGTGTATCCCAGAGTGCGAAAACCGGTCGTTTATCCCCGCTCATTAAAATTCCGCCAACTTCCATCATAACGTTGGGGTTCAAATCACTGATTTCCGCTATAAAACACTGTGCAGCGGCGATATGTGATTTAACGTTCTCTACTAAAGTGTCTGCATTGTATTTATCCCTGGCCAGGCAGACCTCAAAACAAAACGGAGCCTGTTCAAAGACCCGGCGGACAGCTAACTCTACGGATCTGTACTCGTCGGCAAAAGGCGTGATCATAAACATAAGGATATGTTTACTGCCGTTAACTATATTGCTGGCGTTTTTCACTTGCATATCTTTTCGCAGTTTCAAGAGTTCATCGCGTAAGTCGAGGTTCTCATGTTGCGTTTCTATAAGCATCGTCATGATCTGGGCAACATTGTCATGCACAATACTCATGTTGCGTTCGTCCAGCCGGTGAGAATAAATCAAGGCATTATTGTAAAGCAACGTCATCACCGTAGAAGTTACGACGGAATCCAGATTTGCTTTTGAAAGAAGCTGGATAAGGGTATTCCGTCCATTCAAAGCCAGCTGCACAGGCCGGTTATGAATACGTTCCTGTATGCTACGGAACGCATCGCCAAAATTCATGCGCAAAGAGGGCGTGTTCAGGAGATCCTGCAATTCCCTGTCTGTCTTGGAGACTTCTGTTTCAATAATGACAGCTGGAACAGCTTTCGGGGCATAAAGCTTCGTGTTAAGCACGATATTTAATCCTAGGTCATGGTTAAGGTGGTAACTCATCCGTTCTTCCAAACGCCGGAATTGCAGCCGCTCTTCTGCTGAAAGCTCATCAAAAAAGATCCCTTTGTCCAATACATTGAGTTTTTCCAGTGTAACTTCCGGATGGTGCTCCCCGTATTTTTCCAGAAGCTCTTCATCATAATTGCGTCCTGCATTGATGACAACGAGACCCTTTTCGTTTGCCATACGATAATACTGTGCCGCACTGTCATAATGGGAAAAGTAGTAGATAGGGTTTCTGCCTTCTATCAAAGGGTTCATGGGGATATACCGTTGCAGTGATACATCTCCCTGGTTTGTCTCAAAAAGCAAAAGATCTGCAACCTGGCTAAAAAAGTCTTCATTAACCATGGCCATACCCTTCAGATGGTCATGATGCCATTGGTTAATATAGGAAAACTTATCCAGACGGTTTTCTGCAAGGTATTCCAACCGTTCAATAATCTTTACACCTAATTCAGCCTGGATAACTTTGAATGCTGTGTTCTCCTGGTTGATGTTGTCACGTCCGGCAGTGGGACTCAAGTCAGGGCTATCCACAACGCCGCGCACAAATTTTGCCCAGGTAGGAAGTAAAGAGGTATCTCCTTCCTTAACAAGCATTTTCCGTACAAAGATGTCCAGCGTACCAGTAGAATTCAGGCCAGCCAAATGCTGATTGGAAATATACAGAACTCCCTGTGCCCGATAGTCCTTACCCTCTACCTGTTTGTTAATGTTGATTGGGAATACATCCATAGACATGTCAGGGAAACGCCGATTGACAAATGTGCTGTAGGTATCCATTTCCTGCTCCGCAGTTTGATATTCCTTATCCCAAGGAGCGAAAATTGCATTAACAGGGCCAGTGCCATTTATTTTGACAGGAACTGAAATAAAGTCACAATAGCGGCGGATGATTTCTTCCAGCTTTTGCCGATCCAGTAAATAGGTAAAATCCGGGCGCACAAATACCGTGACAGCGGTGCCGACCTCTTTTCTGTCTATCAAAGAAAGCTCACACTCAGTTGAACCATAATTAACCCACTGATATGCAGTATCTGAGTTGACTTTATGGGTTTGAACGCAAACTTTGCTTGCCACAAGAAAAGAGGACAGCATCCCAATTCCAAACTGGCCAATCAGTTCCTCGGAAAACATATCTTCTAGTTCCCCTTTGGAGATACCAGTACCTGTAGAACCAATAACAGATAAGAAGTTTTCAATATCAGATTCGTCCATTCCAATTCCGTTATCCGCAAAAGTAATGCTTTTTTCTGAACTGTCATAGGTAATAGAAATCTCCCCTTGGTAAAAAGATTCCTTTAAAGCCTCGCGGCGAACAATGCTGTCATGTCCATTTTGAATTAATTCTCGGACAAAAATATCTGAAGTGCTATAGAGACCATCTGCTAGCAAACGAATAAGTCCTTCAAAGTTCGTTTTCATAGTAATTGTTCTTGTTTCACTCATAATATTTCCATCCTTTCTGTATCGTCTTAACAACCTGCACACCATAAAGGAGCTATCCCTCATAGACATTTTTTCTGAGTAGGCAAGTAGAGCAACTATCCTTAAAATGCATTATACCTGATAATGTGCATCTTTTCAACAGAGAATGTGAAATTATGAAAGGGAAACTAACAAATGAGCATTATTGTATTATGGGCATAATGCTTCAAATGCAAATTTCAGCATTTGAAGCAGAGAGCATTTCCTACGCCGTCTGTGCCTATTTTGGCATTGAGACCGGCGAGAACAGCTTCGGCTATATCGCCACCTGGTCAAAGGGCAAGGAGCTGCCGGAGCTGAAAGCATCGCTGGAAATCATCAACCGCACGGCATCCGGCCTGATTACAGACATCGACCGGAACTATAAAGCGCTGATGAAGGAGCACGGTCTGGATAAGGAGCCGGAGAGCCTTGCTGCCGAACCCGTGCAGGAGATCACGGTGCAGGAGCCAGAACCGGTCAGCGCACCGGACAACGCCTGCATCCCTGACCCCGCCATCTCTGTTGAGAGCATGAACGCCTACGGCTACACCGATGCCAATATGCTGCCGCTGACAAAGGAGCGTGCGCTGGAGCTTATGGAGCGTGACGTGACCGTGTATATGCTTCACACGGACAACACCGAGGCCATGGCGTTCGATGCCGACGAGATTCGCAGCTTTGACGGAATCTTCGGCGTGGAGGCTTCCGAATGGGAGACGGTCAAAGACCGCTTCGTGCCGCAGGACTATGAGAAAGCGTTCCTTGATAACCCTGCCGACAGCTTTGCCATCTATCAGCTTCGGGATAATGATAATACGGCGCAGCTTCGCTTTATGAACGCCGAGTATCTGGAGAAGAAGGGGCTTTCCGCCCAAAAGGAGAATTACGCCGCCGTCTATGCGGGCGGCCTCTACCATAGGGGCGATACGCAGGACAGGTTGAACGAGCTGTATGAGACCTTCAACATCCGCCGCCCGGAGGATTTTCGCGGTCAC
>ERZ780212.1091-NODE-1091-length-23413-cov-13.544139_pt1 | contig 23413 bp, 17 predicted proteins | sample MGYA00511364_ERZ780212 | MGnify/ENA primary metagenome ERZ780212 (study PRJEB29588, sample SAMEA2147991) | human gut metagenome | biome: human gut; feature: human-associated habitat; material: faeces | place: Denmark | collected 2008/2010 ...
TCAACCAACTCTATGACTTCAAGAACAATTATCTCTATCTGGAGGTGAACGACCGGCTCTACACTCCCTTCTATGACTTTCTGGTTCGTTGAGCAGGAAGTTCACATCCTTGTAACGCTTTGTACACATCCTTGACACAGGTTGTGCACATCCTTGTGACAGGAAAACTACAAACTGAAGGCATCAGTTCTCTTTGAGTATCTTCATCGCCATGTCCATATACCGTGTGATGTCGGTCGTAAGCTCGCGGTTGTACACGTCGCAACGCTTGCGGCCCAGTCGTACGACGATGGCATCCAGCTGGGGAATGGCGATGATGTACTGCCCCAGCATGCCGCGCAGGTAGGGACAGCGCATGCCGTGATAGTCCATGACCCATGTCTGGAAGCCGTAGTAGCTGAGCGTGTCCTGGCCCCACTGGTCTTTCAGGTACGAGGCGGGACGCATCAGTTCGTCCATGTAGGCTTCGGATACCAGTTGTCGGCCCTGCCAGTTGCCGCGGTGCAGCAAGAGGCGGGCAAAACGAGCCACGTCGCGCGCCGTGGTGTGGAAGCAGCAGAAAGCCTTCTCGTCGCCGTCTTTCTTGTCCAGCAGCCAGTAGGCATCGCGTTCGGCCTGCATCGGTTTCCAGAGTTTCTCTTCGGCATAGTCGCTCAATGTCTGCCCCGTGGCGGCTTCGATGACGAAGGCCAGCAGCTGCGTCTCGCCGCTACGGTAGGAGTATTGCACACCGGGTTTATCTACCACTTCCAAGCCTGTTACCAAGTCGTATAAGTCGTTGCCGTAGTAACCGTGCGTGGTGACGGAGAAGAGCGAAGCATACGCCTCGTCCCATGCCATGCCGCCGCTCATGGTGAGCAGGTGGCGCAGGGTGACATCGGCTTGCTTTCCTTTATTATATATAGGTATATAGCGCGACACGGGATCGTCCAGGCTGTGTATTTTCCCTTCGTCGAGGGCAATGCCGGCCAGCAGTCCCACGATGGTCTTCGTGGCAGAATAGATGTTCGAGGTCAGGGTGTCGTTCCACCCCTCGCGGTAGCTTTCGAAGACGATGCTGTCATGACGGATGACGAGGAACGATACGGTGTGCAGGTTGTCCAGATAGCGGGCATCCTCCTCCGTCAGTTGGTAGCGGTTGTAGTCGGCAGCGAGGGGCCAGTGCCAAACGTCGTCGGGATTGTGGTGTACCGTGTGGCGGTGGAAGGTTTCGAGGTCGTCGATGACGGGCATCCAGTGAATGAGTGCCTGACGGGCGTAGTAGGGCAGGGAGACATAGACAATGGCAAGCACTGCTGCCAGGGCGATGAGCAGGCGGAGGATATTTTTCTTCTTTGTTTTCATAGACTTTAAATCATTTCATCACATAAGACAGGTTTGATATTCAGATAAGGAATTCCGTGTCCTCTGTGGTGATTGCAAAGATACTTTTTTCTTTCATCCGTTGTACGGAAAGAGCAGTGTAAATATACTTCCTTCGCCGGGGCAGGAACGGACATCGATGCTGCCGCCATGCTGGTGCATAATCTGACGGGCCAGCGTGAGGCCGATGCCCGAGCCGCCGGGCTTGGTGGTGAAGAAGGGAACAAAGATGCGTTCCTGCACCTCGGGCTCGATGCCCGTGCCATCGTCCGTCACACGGAGGAAGAGGCGGCCCGTGGAGGTGACACCTGCCGAGAGGGTGATACAACGGGCTTCGTTTTCGCGGGCATTCTTGATCAGGTTGATGAGCACCTGCTCCACCTGTCCTTTGTCGGCCAGGAGGCGGAGCGGGGCAGGGGGAGGTGTGAGGCGCAGGTCATTGTCCTCGGTCTGCATGAAGCGGACGACGTCTTCCAATAGGGCAGTAGCGTCAAGAGGTTGCATCAGGGGTGGGGGCAGATGCGACACCTCCCGATAGCTGCCTACGAAGCGGGTCAGTGCGTTTCCTCGTCGGGCAATGGTGGCAAGCATCTGGCGCATGTCTTCCTTGTCCTGTTCGTTGCCTTCCAGTCCTTCCACCTGCTTGCCCAAGAGCTCGGCCAGGGAGACGATGGGGGTGACGGAGTTCATGATTTCGTGGGTCAGCACCCGTATCAGCTTTTGCCAGGCCAGCGTCTCCTGGGTATCGAGTGCCGAATGGATGTTCTTTAGGCTGGCGATGACCAGCTTCCGTCCTTGCAGGATGAATTCCAGGCCCGACAGGGCCAGTTGCGTGCCTTCCTCCTGCCGGTGTACCTGTATCACGTGGAGCGAGCCGGGACGCAGGTCGCGCAGCAGCTGCGGCAGGTCGGGATGGAAGAGACGGAGGTCGTCCACGGTCTTCGGTGCTTTCAGTGCCCAGGTGTCTTCCTGCTGTTCGTCTACGGCGGAGGCCAGCAGGCGGGTGGCGGCCTCGTTCTTCCACTCGATGTTGCCTTGTGGCGTATAGACCAGTACGGCCGTGTCGATGTGGTTGGCCAGTGCCTGGAAGTAAAGCAGACGTCCTTCCTTGCGTTGCAGGTTGGCACGGTAGTGCTCCAGTGCTTCCTGCATGCTGTCCAGCAGTTCGGGTGGCAGACCGCGATGACCGCCTGCATGATTGTTGCTGAAGGTTTCGGGAAATTCGGAGTAACGTACAGACTGCACGAACTGCTCCATGAGGCGGGATGTGTGCCGCATGTACCGGCAGACAGCCCAGGCAATGCCCAGCGTCAGCAGGGCGGCCAGGCACGTATTGATATAGAAACCGTGTACCGCCATCCAGGCCGTGAGGAAGCACGAGGCCAGCAGGGCGGCGGTGAGCAGCAGGGGAGTATGGGTCCAGTGGCTTTTCATATGCTTAACTCCTGACTCATTACAATTTATACTTCTCAATCCTTCGGTACAGCGACGTCCGCGTGATGCCCAGCATCTCGGCGGCCAGGGTGATGTTGCCATTGCACAGGCGGAGCACTTCGTCGATGCTTTCGCGCTCGATGCGCTCCAGGTTGTAGCGTTCCTTCTCGTCCAGCGGCTCGTGCATCAGGCGGCTTTGCAGGTGGAAGTCGCGTGCGGCAAGCATCGGGCCGGAGGAGAGGATGACCGCCCGCTCCACGGCATGTTCCAGCTCGCGCACATTGCCCGGCCAGCGGTACTGCTGCAGCTGGCGGCGTGCCTCGCGGCCGATGCCCTTTATCTCCTTGTGATACTTGCGGGCAAAGCGTTGCACGAAGAAGTCGGCCAGCAGGAAGAGGTCGTCGCCCCGTTCGCGCAGGGGAGGCAGGCGGAGTTCGATGGTGTTGATGCGGTAGAGCAGGTCCTGGCGGAACTCGCGTCGGTCGATGGCGGCATAGAGATCGGTGTTGGTGGCACAGATCAGGCGTACGTCCACGGGATAGGCAGCTGTGGAGCCCAGGCGCGAGGCACGCCGCTGTTCAATGACGGAGAGCAGCTTGGCCTGCATGGGCAGGCTGAGGTTGCCTATCTCGTTCAGGAAGAGCGTGCCGCCTGTGGCTGCCTCCATGCGTCCCGGCTTGGAGCGGCGGGCATCGGTGAAGGCACCCTTCTCGTAGCCGAACAGCTCGCTCTCGAACAGCGGTTCGGGGATGCTGCCCAGATCGATGGCTACATAGGGCTTTGTGCGGCGGGGCGATTGCTCGTAGATGTAGCGGGCCAGCAGGTCCTTGCCCGTACCGTTCTCGCCCAAGAGCAGGAGGTTGGCATCGGTGTCCGAGCACTTGTGCACGGTCTGCAGCAAGGCCTGCATGGCGGCCGACTCGCCGATGATGTGCGTCGGTTCGGCAGGTGCGGCCAGTGCTTCGGCCCGTTGTTCGAGGGTTTTCTTCTGTTCCTTGAGCACCTTTACCTCGTGTCGGCTGAAGCTGAGTTGCAGGGCGGCGGATACGGTAGCCAGCAGTTTGTCGTTCTGCCAGGGTTTGGGGATGAAGTCCGTGGCTCCCTGCTTGATGGCCTGCACCGCCTTTTCCGTATCGCTGTAGGCGGTGATGAAGATGACCACCGCCTGCGGGTCGAGTTTCAATATCTCTTCCAGCCAGGCAAAGCCTTCGCGTCCGCTGACGGCATCGCGGCGGAAGTTCATGTCCAGCAGGATGACGTCGTGTCGGACGCGCGACAGCAGGGGCAACATCTCGCGCGGGTCGTCGAGGGTGGTTACCTGTTCGGCCAGCGGACGCAGCAGCATCTTCAGGGTGAAGAGGATGTCTTCGTTGTCGTCTACGATGAGTATTTTTCCTTTTTTCATGGGGGCTTTGTTTTGCACCACAGATTACACAGATTGGCACAGATTGTTTTTTCTCGATAATCATTAAATCTGTGTTCATCTGTGTAATCTGTGGTGCCTACAAAGATACGCATTCTTTTCCGATAATCCAGTGTACGCCAGCGTGCGATTAGTGTACGGAATCGGACGTTTTTCTTCGATGAGTGTATAGGTAATGTTTTGATTAATAATTTATTATATGTTTGGCATACATGTTGCACTTCTTTTTGTGATAGAACATACTCCTTTTTTGAGGATGTTTCAAAAACTGAAAGATGCTATTCAACTCCCCTCCTTCTGGAAGGAGGGGTGCCCAACGGGCGGGGTGGTAGGCTGTCACGATTGACTATCAATCAATGCTTTATGTTTTCACCTACCACCTCCCCCTATCGGGGACTCCTCCTTCCAGAAGGAGGAGAGCTTGAGAAACCTTTGTTTTGACACACCTTCTGGGAGTAAAACTACTGATGATTATGAATAAGCTCTTTCTAACTTTCATTATGTTTCTCCTGCTCTTCCTCGCTTCGTGCCGGCAACGTCGTCCGGGCATGAGCCGGGAGGAAGCGGCAGCCGAACTGTTGGCGCAGGCTGCCGAACAGGGAGCCCGTCGCCAACAGGCTGCTGCTACGCTCGACACCTTTGCCGCCGACTACCGCCCGCCCGCAGGCATCAAGCATCAACCGACCATTATCCGTACGGGTGCCAAGGTGCTCAACGTACCCGCTGCCCTGAAGAATGTACAGGCGTTGAAGCCCAACGCATTGGGTATCCTTTCTTTCCATCCCACGGGTTACGAAGGATATGGCCTCGGTGCGGAGTTGAGCCTCGTGGACGACGGCTGGCTGTTGGCGGACTACGAAGGTATCTGCCTGCTGGACAAGGACATGAAGCTGCGCAAGGTGCTCTTCAGGAATGATGTGGAAATCAGTGAAATGAAGATGGGCAACGGCATCGGATATGGCATACGCAGCAAACGGCGTCTTAGCCAGGTGGGCTACGACTCTTCCACCCGCCAGCTTCGCGGACTCTATGCCGGTCAGGAGACTGAAGCGGACGACCGTCTCCGCTATGAATATGCTGTGGCTACTCTGCCCTGGGACGTGCTTGCAGAAGCCGCCGAACCGTGGACACCCGACCACCTGCCCAGCAAGCTGCCCATCGGCAGGACGCAGGGCAATGCCTTTGCCGTCACGGCTGGCGGCTGGCTGATGACCGAGCCTTTCAGCTCGCGACTCTGCACCTTCGGGCAGAAGGGCGACACGCTGTGCCGCTTCACGGTGAGCGATGCCGAGGACTACGTGCCTACTTACACCTACCGAAGCGGTGAGAATACTGACGTCTATTATTATGTCGGGAAGCTCCGCCTGCGTATGGCCTACGACGACACCGTTTACGAGCTGATGGATGCCTCCACGCTCAAGGCCGTCTGGCGGCTGGACTTCGGCCCCCTGAAACGCCCCACGGGTAAGTACGTGGTGGGTAGCCTGAATAACAGCCTCGACGGATATTACCTGGTCAACAGCTGGATAGAAACAAACAGATACCTGTTGGTTCAACTGTCGCGCAGCTACGATTCGCCCAATGCCCGCACCCAGGGAACGGTGACGCTCCATACGCTGGTGTACGACAAACAGACAGGCGACTTCTTCAGCCTGCCCGGAAAGACCGACAAGGAAGGCCGGTATACATACGCCAACCTGCCTTTCCGGGTAGAAGGGAAGGATATTTCTCTTCTGCCTTCGTTGACGGCAGGAGGCAGGGCCGCCACCCTCTTCAAAGGAAAGCGGCTGAAAGAGATGTTGCCCGACCTGCCTTTGTCGAAGCAGGTAAAGGATGAGGAATTGGTTGTAGTACGGATGGAATGACGCTAAAGTAGGGAGTTAAGGTGGAATCATGTTACTGGATTCATGGAATCTTGTTACATGATAGTAGGAATCCTGTTACTTGATTGTATGTTTTCTGTAGGATGATGATGGCTTGAGTATAGGGAAAAGACAAGGTAAGCCGGGCAGAAAGACAGGAACAAGGTAGGGATGTGGCAGAATAAGAGTGAAAACAGTATATTTGTAAAACCCGAATAAAAACAGAATTATGCTAAGACATTACATCAAAGTGGCGCTTCGGCTCATCCGCCGGAGCCTGCTGTTCTCCTCCATCAACCTGATGGGGTTTGTGCTGGGCCTGACGGCGGCCTTCCTCATTTACCTGTGGGTGGTGGACGAACTGACGCACGACGACTGCTTCCGCGACGGCAGCCTCATCTATCGTGTGACGGAGCTTCACCGCGAAGCGGGCGGAGAGATTAAGGAGTCGCCCCGCCTGCCGCGCACACTGGCCATGGACTTCCGGCAGAAGTTCCCGCAGGTGGAGGACGCGACGGCCATCAAGTACGGCGATCAGTACTCCTACGAGGCAGAGGGCGGAAAGAAGATGACGGTGACCGAAGTTTACGTGGACAGCACCTTCTTCCGTTTCTTTACCTTCCCCGTAGTAGAGGGTACTCCCCAGCGTATTAACGAAAATCCGAACAACGTGGTTATCTCCGCCGAACTGGCCCGCAAGTTCTTTGGTTCGGGCTCAGCCGTCGGGCAGAAGCTGACTTATTCGTTCGGCAACTCCATCAGCGATGTCTATACGGTGGTGGCCGTGGTGGACATTCCCCGCAAGAGCCACATCCGCTTCGAGCTGGCCATGCCGATGGAGGCATATGGCAGAGGGGGCGTAAGCATCGATTGGGATACCTTTACGGAAAGTATGCACGTCTATATCAAGATGAAGGAAGGGGCTGCCATGCTCCGCAGCGAGGCGCAGGCCATGAGCCGTCTGCTGGCCGACCGTGGCGAGAAGAACGTACGCCTCGGCTTCCAGCCCTTGCACGACATCTATCTGCATACCCGCTTTGCCGACCCCGACGTGAAGCAGCACGGCAACCTCTCCACCGTCTATCTGTTCATCGCCCTGGCGGTACTCGTCATCTTCATGGGAGCATTCAACTTCACCACCCTGTCCACCGCCCGTGCTTCGCTGCGCTACAAGGAGGTGGGCGTTCGCAAGGTGACGGGAGCCAAGCGCCGCGTGCTCATCGGGCAGTTCCTGTCCGAAGGAATGGTGCAGGCATGCATTGCCTTGGTGTTGGCCATGGCATTGACGGAGCTGACGCTGCCCCTGTTCAACCGGGTGATGGAGACCGACCTTCGGCTGGAGGCCAGTTGGAGCGTGGTGCTCTACATGCTCTTCGGCATCGTGGGCGTGGGTTGCCTGGCGGGCAGCTATCCGGCCTTCTACCTGTCGTCCGTCAATCCGTTGCTGGCCTTCAAGGGCGGGCGCAAGACGGGGCGCAAGGGCGGGCTGATACGCGGACTGGTGTGCGTACAGTTTGTCATCGCCCTGGTGCTGATGCTGCTCACGGGTATCGTCTTCAAGCAGCTGCACTACATGCAGAACAAGGACATGGGGTTGGACAAGGAGAACATCGTTTGCATTTATACCAGCCTCTGGTATAACGTAGGCGACTTCAAGCAGGAGCTGCTGCGCAATCCCGACATCAAGGGTGTCTCCATGTCGTCGCCCATCGAGAACTTCGGCGAAGGCACCAGTTACAAGGACGGCAGCAAGGTGGAATGGACCGATGTGGACGGCCGCACCGACTCCCTGCGCATGGTGCAGCTGTGGGCCGACGGCGACTTCGTGAAGACCTTCGGCATGCAGTTGGTGAAGGGCAAGCTGATGGATGACGACTTCGACAACTACTGGGACAACGGCCTGACGAAAACCGCCGTCATCAACGAGACGGCCTGGCGCGCCATGAAGGTGGCCGACCCCATCGGGTTGGAAATCCGTCCGGAGTGGGGCGGTCCGATGCGTATCGTGGGGGTGGTGAAGGACTTCAACTTCCAGTCCATGCGCGAGCAGATCAAGCCCGCCTACATCTGGTACAACCCCGAAGCCCTGAGCTATCTGTACATCAAGATAGCTCCCGAGCGACGGCAGCAGACCCTGGCCTTCATCAAGGAAAAGTTCGAGGAGTTTGCCACACGCGACAACACCTTTATCAAGGATTTCAGCTACCAGTTTTTCTCCGACAAGCTGAACCAGAACTACGCCCGCGAACACCAGCAGAGCCGCATGCTGCTGTTCTTCACCGTGCTGGCCATCCTCATTGCCATGATGGGTGTGTTCGGCCTCGTGGCACTCTCCACCGAACAGCGCACCAAGGAGATTGGCATCCGCAAGGTGAACGGCGCGCACTCCGACCGCATCGTGCGCATGTTCTGCCGCGAGTACCTGGTGTGGGTGGGTATTGCCTTCATTGTGGCGTGCCCTGTGGGCTACTGGCTGATGCGCAGCTGGCTCAGTGAGTTTGCTTATCAGACACCCATCAGTTGGTGGCTCTTCCTGCTGGCCGGTCTGCTGACGGTACTTATTACCCTGCTCACAGTCGTAGGGCAGACGTGGCGCAAGGCGTCGCAGAATCCGGTGGAGTCGTTGAGATACGAGTAATATAACGGTTAGCGGTTAGTGGTTAGCGGTTAGTATGCCATCCGGATGACCACTAACCACTAACCGCTAACCACTAACCACTAACCGTTAACCACTAATCACTAACCACTAAAAAAAACTTGGAAATGAATAACGTAATCAAGGCCGTGGGCCTGACCAAAATATTCCGCACCGAAAGCGTGCAGACAACCGCATTGAACGAAGTGAACCTGGAGATACATCCGGGCGAGTTTGTAGCCATCATGGGGCCATCGGGCTGTGGCAAGTCCACGTTACTCAACATCATAGGCCTGCTGGATAATCCCACCTCGGGCGAACTGTGGTTCATGGGACAGGAAGTCTCCCAATGGAAGGAAAACGACCGTACCGACCTGCGCAATGGCAACTTGGGATTCGTTTTCCAGAGCTTCAACCTGATAGACGAACTGACGGTGTTCGAGAACGTCGAACTGCCGCTGCTCTATGCCGGCATACCCGTCCGCGAACGGGTGGAGCGCGTGAACCGTGCCCTCGACCGCATGCAGATTACCCACCGTTCGGAGCACTACCCGCAGCAGCTCAGCGGTGGCCAGCAACAGCGTGTGGCCATTGCCCGCGCCATTGTCACCAATCCGAAAATCATTCTGGCCGACGAGCCGACGGGTAACCTCGACTCGGCCAACGGCAAAGAAGTGATGTCCCTGCTGAAGGAACTCAATGCCGACGGCGCCACGGTAGTCATGGTGACCCACTCCGAGGAGAACGCCCGCGAGGCACGCCGCATCATCCGCATGATGGACGGTGTCATCCTGACGGAAAGCTCGACGAGGTGACGGAGGTTACTTCTTTCGTGCAGCCACAGCCAGTATTACCCCCAGCGCCACGCCCAGCAGGGCGGCGAACAGCACGCGCATCTCGCCCGGTAGGAGGAAAGTGATGGTGTGGGCGGGGAACCAGAAGAAGGGGATGGTCTTCTTGAACACGAAGTTCCATTGCACCTGCCAGTTCAGGTTCTTCATGATGTCGCCCATCGGGATGGGGGTAAAGAGGCCGCGCAGAGTGCCGCCCGTCGCCAGGATGTGCGTGTCTGTAATTTTATGGAACGTCATGAAGACGGGTGCGAAGATGCTGTTCAGGCAGACGGAGATGGCGAAGGCCAGCAACACCTTGCTCAGGGTGACGGGGCCTGCCATGATGGCGGCAGGGTCATCGACGCCCAGGTAGCCTGCTGCGGCAGGTACGCCTGTGGAGAAGACGATGAATGCCAGATTGATGCCCATGCCCAGCACGCCCCACACGACGGCACGAGGCAGAACGCCAAACCCCTTGCGCAGGTACTGGCCCGTGCTGATGCGCAGTCCCAGCAGCTCGCCCAGCGTGGAGAGGACGGCAAACTTCAGGAAGCTCATCACCATGCCGTGTTCGGCATTGAACGACTGATAGCCCGCATACAGGCTTGAGGAAAGGACGAAAGGCGCGAACAGCGCCACTACAATCAGGCAGAAATAGAAATCGGTGCGTTTCATGGTTATTAGGTTGTATTTGTACATTTTGGTTTATGGCGGCACAATGTACTAATTTTTATGAATTCGGCAAATCTTTGTTCGCTAAAAATGCTATTGTAAAAGATAAATGTCTATCTTAGACTCCGTTTTGTTACTAAACCGATATAATCATGAAAAAATTAGCTGTTCTTTTTGTCGTGTCGGCGGGCTTGTGTATGGCTGCCTGCCGTCCTGCCGCACAGAAGCAGGAGGGCGCTGTACCGCAGGAAACGTCTGCCGTTTCCGATTCTGTAGTTACATGTAGCGGCCGCCTGGTGATGGGGCACGAAGCCTATTCGTTCACTCCCTATGGCGATACCTTGTCCTATTGGGTAGTCGACCGTTCGGGCGAGCTGAAGAAGCGTTACGAGGAGGCTCTTCCGGCCGGTGCCGAACCCTACACCCCTGTTTCCGCCGAGTTGAAGGTGAAGATGCTGGGGCCTTCGTCCGAAGGCTTTGCCGCCGAATATGATGGCGTGGTAGAGGTGCAGGCGATTATTCGCGTGGGCGAGTAGGTTCGCCGCCTGCCTTTCGGGCTAGTTCGGCACGGATGCGGCTCAGCGACTGGGGGGTGATGTAGAGATAGGAGGCGATGTGCTTCAGCGGTACGTGTTGCAGCAGCTCGGGCATGCGTTCGAGCAGTGACAGGTAGCGCTCCTTGGCCTGCGTGGCCCCTTCGTTGATGAGCCGCTCCTCGAACACCAGAAACTCTCGTTCGAACATTCGCCGTCCCAGGTTGGCAGCTGCTGCCGACGAGTGGAAGAAGGCCTCCAGCTCCTGCCTGCCGATGCGGTAGAGCAGGCTGTCGCTCATGGCCTCGATGGACGTACCCGACGGCCTTCCGCCCATATAGCCGCGGGTGGAGAAGAGCGATTCGCCCGTGGTGGCAAACCAGATGCTCACGTCCACCCCGTTGCGCAGGTAATAACCGCGCCAGATGCCCTGGCCTATCAGATGGAACGAGGTGTTGAGCTCGCCTTCGCGCACCAGCATCTCGCCGCGGCGGTAGGTCACGGGTTCCATCAGCGCCAACAGGGAAGCGGCGTCCTTGCTGTTCAGGTTGTATTTCTTGCTGAATATATCGACGAATTTTTCCATATCTCTTTATTTTCGGTTTCCGTAGGAGGTAATTCTTAGAAGGGGGCGAAACAAAGGTCTCTGAACTCTCCTCCTTCTGGAAGGAGGAGTACCCGAAGGGGGAGGTGGTAGGTGAAAACATAAAGTGTTAATATAGAGTGCCGTAAAATCTACCACCCCGCCCGTTGGGCACCCCTCCTTCCAGAAGGAGGGGAGTTAAAATTGCCTCACTTCATTTTGATACACCCTCGAGTCAGATATTATAACTAAGTTTCAACATGTCCTCTTCAGATACCTTTGTTTTGACACCCTCCTGAAAATCACTAACTGTTATTTATTTTTCATTATGTTTCATTCTCCGAGTTTCTCTTTCCTCTTTCTGCCGCGGCAATAGATGGTCAGCACGAAGAGCAGCGTCAGCGTCTCGGCGGCAGGTACGGCCAGCCAGATGCCGGGTACACCCATCACGGCGGGCATCAGCCAGAAGCACAGCAGTACCAGGATGAAGCCGCGCAGCAGGGTGACGGCCATGGCGGGACGGTCGCGCTCCACACTCTGAAAGTAGCCGATGGACACGATGTTCACGCCGAAGCACACGAAGCCGGCGGCAAAGAGCGGAAGTCCCTCCACGGCGATGCGGTAGGCCGGATAATGGGTGTCGACAAACATGCCTACAATCTGCTCGGTGAAGAACTCCGTGACGAGGAACACCACCACGCCGCACACCACCGCCGTCCACAGGGCCAGGCGGAAGGCCGACCGCACCCGCTCGGGTTGTGCCGCTCCGTGGTTGTAGCTCAGGATGGGCTGTGCCGACTGGGCGATGGCGTTGTATATCATAAAGATGATGGGGAAGAAGTAGCAGGCGATGCTGAAGGCCGCCACGCCGTCTTCGCCCAGGTAGCGGATGAAGACATAATTGCCCACGAACATCATGGTAGCGATGGCTGCTTCGCACAGGAAGGTGGAGAGGCCCAGGCGCATCATGTAGCCCACGTTGCGCACCGTCAGCCGCAGGCTCTTCAGGCTCAGTTTGATGCGCTCCAGGCGGATGACATGCCGGCGTTGCAGGAGGTAGAAGAGAATCATCAGTGCCCCGAAGATGTAGCCCAGGCTCGTGGCCAGTGCGGCGCCGAACATGCCCCACCGGAGGACGTAGATGAACAGCCAGTCGAGGAAGATGTTGATGAGCGCGGCCACGATGTTGCACGTCATGGCATAGTTGGGCGAGCCGTCGAGCCGCACGAAGAACATGCCCGAGCTGAGCAGCGCGCTGAACACCAGGAAGGGCACGAACCAGTACATGTACTCCACGGCCAGCGAGAGCAGCCGATCGCTGCTGCCCAGCAGGCGGGCCACCTGCTCCACGTTGCCCAGGATGGCCGCGGCATAGGCAATGAGCAGCAGGGACGAGACGATGACGGCCTGCGTCACGTTGATGCGAGCCACCTTCGGCTTGCCGTGCGACAGGTGTATGGAGGCCACGACAGACGCCCCGATGCCGAACATCAGTGCTACGCCCGTATTGAGGAGGAACAGCGGAGCGGTGATGTTGACCGCTGCCAGCGCGTCGCTGCCGATGCCCTTGCCCACAAAGATGCCGTCCGTAATGATAAAGATGGCCGAAAACACCATGCCCAGCACGGTGGGTATCAGCAGCTTCCTGAACAGGGTGGGGATGTGCATGCTGCCGAAGTCGATGCTGTCTTTCAGCGGAGTGTGATTGTCGTTTTTAGTTGTCATAGCTTTTGGGGTTTTGCGGATGCAAAGGTAAGGTAAAGTTGGGACAGAGTGATGAACAAATGGTAATTTGTATGATTTTGTTTCGCACGTGTAAGGAAAGATGCTGACTTTTTTGTACTTTTGCGACTTCATTTTTTAAATCAAGAAAAAGACCGTTTATATATGAAGTCGGATATCGAAATAGCTCGCAGCATCGAGCTCAGGAAAATCAAGCAGGTGGCTGAGGGTGTCGGCATACCTCGCGAAGAAGTGGAAAACTACGGCCGTTACATTGCCAAAATTCCCATCCATCTCATCGATGAGGAGAAGGTGAAGCAGAGCAACCTGATTCTGGTGACGGCCATCACGGCCACCAAGGCCGGTATCGGCAAGACCACTGTCTCCATCGGCCTGGCATTGGGATTGAACAAGATTGGCAAGAAGGCCATCGTGGCCCTGCGCGAACCCTCCTTGGGTCCTTGCTTCGGCATGAAGGGCGGGGCGGCAGGCGGCGGATATGCACAGGTGCTGCCCATGGAGAAGATCAACCTGCACTTTACGGGCGACTTCCACGCCATCACCTCGGCCCACAACATGATATCGGCCCTGCTCGACAATTACCTTTACCAGCATCGGGCCAGTGGCTTCGGACTGAAGGAAATCCTTTGGAGGCGTGTGCTCGACGTGAACGACCGCTCCTTGCGCAGCATTGTCACCGGCCTGGGGCCGAGCACCAACGGCGTGACACAGGAGTCGGGCTTCGACATCACGCCCGCTTCGGAAATCATGGCCATCCTCTGCCTGGCGCAAGACCAGGATGACCTGCGCCGCCGCATCGAGAACATCATCCTCGGTTTCCGCTTCGACGGCACACCCTTCACGGTGAAGGACTTGGGGGTGGCCGGTGCCATCACCGTCCTGCTGAAGGATGCCATCAACCCCAACCTGGTGCAGACCACAGAAGGTACGGCGGCCTTCGTACACGGCGGTCCCTTTGCCAACATCGCCCACGGATGCAACTCCATCCTGGCCACGAAGATGGCTATGACCTTCGGCGACTACGTGGTGACGGAAGCCGGCTTCGGTGCCGACCTGGGTGCGGAGAAGTTCTACAACATCAAGTGCCGCAAGAGCGGCCTGCAACCCAAGCTGACCGTTATCGTGGCTACGGCCCAGGGGCTGAAGATGCACGGCGGCGTGAACCTCGACCGCATCAAGGAACCGAACCTGGAGGGATTGAAACAGGGCTTCGGCAATCTGGACAAGCATGTGCGCAACCTGCGTTCCTTCGGGCAGACTGTCCTGCTGGCCTTCAACCGCTTTTCCAGCGATACGGACGAGGAGGTGGATGCTATCCGCCGCCATTGCGAGGAGGAGCTGGGCATCGGTTTTGCCATCAACAGCGCCTTTGCCGAAGGAGGCGAGGGAGCAGTCGACTTGGCCCGCCTGGTGGTGGAAACCATCGAACGACAGCCTTCACAACCCTTGAAATATACGTATGAGGAGACTGACAGCGTGGAACGCAAGATCGAGAAGGTGGCTTGCAACCTCTATGGAGCCAGTGAGGTGACCTATAGCATGCACTCACGCAAGATGCTGAAGCTCATCGAACAGATGGGTATCACCCACTATCCTGTCTGCATAGCCAAGACACAATATTCTTTCTCGGCCGACCCGAAGGCTTATGGAGTGGCCGATCACTTTGAATTCCACATCAAGGATATCGTCATCAACCATGGAGCCGAGATGATTGTGGCCATTGCAGGCGACATTCTTCGTATGCCGGGCCTGCCCAAGGTGCCCCAGGCAGAGCACATCGACATTGTGGACGGGTTGATAGAAGGGTTGAGTTGAAGCATCCGGTATAAAGAAGCTGCACCCAAATGGGAAGTAAGTGTCTGAAGAAACACTCTCCCCATTTGGGTGCAGCTTCTTTTTATTTGTTTTTATCGGATCAGGTCCGATGACGGAGTATGGCCGGAGCGGCTGGTGGTGCTTTCCTCTGCACTCTTGAAGTCTATCTGGTAGAACTTTTCTCCGTCATAGATGGTATTGACGCGGATGTTCACCCCTTTCTTCCCTTCCAGCAGGGGAGCGATGGCGTCGAGCTTGTAGGACACGATGGCCGAACTGGGTACCAGCGGAGAATCTTCGTTGGCGTTGTGGCGGAACTCCAGTGTGAGGTAGTCCGGATTGTCATTCCCGTCTGTCGAGGCTTCGTTGATGACCAGGCTGAGCATGTGTTTCTTCTCCGTATTCTCGCTGCTCATGAACTGGCATTCGATGTTCAGATAGTCTTTCCGTGTGAGCCACATCTGTGTGATGTTGATGCGGTCGTCTCCGATACTGTCTTCCTTCTCGGCCGGCATGTTATAGATGTCTTTGGTCAGAATGTCCTGTATCCAGCGGATTTTGGCATTATAGTCATAGCCGGGCATCTCTTCGGGCAGTTCGTCAAAGAACACGAAAGCCCGCTGGCCGTCCGTAGCCTTGTAGCCGCGCAGGCTGCTCATGTCGCCGGGGAAGAGCTTGCTGTTGTCGTCGAGCAGCACGTAGAAGTCGCCTTCATCCTGGCTCAGGGTCTGTATGGTCCCTACAGTGAAGAGGGGAGTATCGTTATCGTCGTCCAGACACGACTGGAGTGCGGGGACGATGGTGAACAGGAATATCCACATCCAAAGTGTGGCAGCATGAATTTTTTTCATAAGCAAAGTCTGTAAAAAGTTGAAATGTTACGTATATATAACGTAGCAGAGTCGGAAATACTGCATCCTTTTCTGTTAAAAAGATAAAAGCCCGTTTTTCTTCCTGTGCGATGCAGTATTTTTGCGCGCGTTGCATTTAATAGATAAACACGTGTTGGAAAGAATGGAAGAACTACAGTTGGCCGAACAATGCAGGCTGGGCAACAATGTTGCCCGGCGGGAATTGTATGAGCGTTATGCGGGGCGGATGCTGGCTCTGTGCATGCGCTATACGGGCAACCGTGAAGAGGCTGAGGACCTGCTTCACGACGGCTTCCTGAAGCTGTTTTCTTCGTTCGGCAAGTTTGCCTGGAGGGGCGAGGGCTCGCTGAGGGCCTGGATGGAGCGGGTGATGGTGAACGTGGCGCTGGAACATTTGCGCCGTAACGATGTACTCAGCCAGTCGGCTGCTTTGGACGATATGCCGCTGGAGGCCTATGACGAGCCTGAGCCTGATGCGTGCGATACGATTCCCGTACAAGTTTTGATGCGTTTTATCGGTGAACTGCCGGCCGGTTATCGTACAGTCTTCAACCTGTATGTGATGGAAGGCAAGTCGCACAAGGAAATTGCCGCCCTGCTGGGCATTAACGAGAAGTCATCTGCCTCTCAGTTGGCAAGGGCCAAGGCTGCCTTGGCCGAGAAGGTAAAGGGATGGATGAAAACGAATGGATAACTCTTTTATGAAATAAAGATATGAAGGACGAATTGTGGTTGAAAAAGATAAAAGACAGACTGGACGATTGCCAGGAGCCTCTTCCCGCCGGGGGATGGGAACGTCTGGAGCGTGAGCTGGGACAGACCGGGCAGTCGGTCTCTTCCTCTCCCCGATCGAAACGGATTGTCGTCATGAGACGATGGTCCGTAGCGGCTGCGGCAGCTTTGCTGGTAGCCGTTTCGGGTATCAGCTTCTGGCTGTTGCATAGTCCTGCGGGCGAAGAAATGCGGCGGGCCGAAGTTCCCGTTGTCCGTCCGTTCGACAGAATGCCGGAGCCTGCTGTCGAGGATGAGGCGTTGGCTCGTGTGGACGAACCTGTCTTGCAGGAGAGGAAGCCGGCTGTCGTTGCTTCCAGGGAAAGGGGACATGTGGAGCAGGTAAGGTTGGAAGAAGACCTCTCTGTCGTTCAGGACGACGAGCCTCAGAACATGTCTGTTGCTGGCAAGTCTGAGGAAAAGGAACGTGCGGCGGAGGTTGTTGTCCGTTCGGAAACTCCGCATGAAGAACAGGTTCCTGCAGTGCAGAAAAAGAAGAAGACAAGTCTGGATGAACCGGTGGTGTTGCCCGAACCGGCCCGGAAGAAAAATAAGGGATGGGCTTTCGGCCTGTCAGTCGGGAACAACGGTCCGTCATTGGGAAATGACGGTGAACGGGATATGGTAATGGGTGATGTCGGAGGAGGCATGCAAGGAAGCAACATCAATCTGAGTGCTACGACCAATGGCGTGATTGTCATAACCAGCGAACAGGAACTGACGTTCAAGGACGGAATGCCGTACGTGCACCAGCGTGGAGACATTCCTGCATCGGCCGACCATCGTCAGCCTGTCAGTGTGGGTTTCTCGGTGAGAAAGGAGCTGGGCAAGGGATTCTCTGTGGAAACGGGCCTGATGTACACGTACCTGTCTTCGGATGTCTATATGAGTGGCAGCCGGAACAAACAGGCACAGAAGTTGCATTATATCGGCATACCGTTGCGGGCTAACTGGAATTTTGTGGATACGCGCCGTTTCATTGTCTATCTGTCGGCCGGCGGTGCCGTGGAGAAATGTGTCTATGGCAAGTTGGGGCACGAGAAGCAGACGGTGAAGCCCGTACAGTGGTCGGTACTGGGAGCCGTGGGTGCACAATATAATTTGTCCCGCCGTTGGGGATTGTATGTGGAACCGGGCGTTTCCTATTACTTTGACGACGGTTCGCTCGTGCAGACCATCCGTAAGGAACGGCCCTGCAGCTTTACAATCCAGGCGGGACTGAGACTCAGTTATTGAGTGCAGTACGTCAGTTGACCACTACCACCGGAAAATATTCGCGGAAGAGTGCTTCGGCGCGTTTCAGTTGTTCGGGGCTGTTCTCCTTGACATCTTTCAGCCGGTAGTCCCATCCCATGGCTTCGTATTTGTGTACGCCCAGCCGATGGTAGGGCAGTATCTCCACGCGTTGTATATTTTGATAGTCCCCGAGCGTTTCGCCCAGTTGGCGGATGTCCTCTTCCGCATCGCTGTAGCCGGGCACCAGCACGTAGCGCAGCCAGAAGGGGCGGTTGTGCTCCTCCAGCCAGGCGGCGGTGCGCAAGGTCTGTTCGTTGCTTCGTCCTGTGAGCCGACGGTGGCGTTCGGGATTGATTTGCTTGACGTCGAGCAGGACAAGGTCCGTCAGTCCCAGCAGTTCCTCCACATGGCGGTTCCAGATGCCTCCGTTGCTGTCCAGACAGATGTGTATGCCTTGTGCCTTCAGCTCGCGGAAGAGAGGTGCCAGGGCTTCGGCCTGCATCGTGGGTTCTCCGCCGCTGAAGGTGATTCCTCCCCGTTTCCCATAGAACGGCTTTTGGCTGACAGCCATTTCCAATATTTCTTCCGGCCTCGTCTCTTTGCTCTCCCCTTTCAGGTCAATGGTGTCGGGGTTGGCGCAATACAGGCATCGGAAGGGGCAACCTTGCAGAAAAACGACGAGCCGGAGTCCCGGCCCGTCAAAGGTTCCCATACTTTCGTAGGAATGAACTTTTATCATAAACTGATTACATTCTTTCGTGGAACGAACGGCTGATGACCTCCAGCTGGTGTTCGCGGCTCAGCTTGATGAAGTTTACGGCGTAACCGGATACGCGGATGGTGAGCTGCGGATACTTCTCGGGGTGCTCCATGGCGTCTTCCAGCATTTCGCGGTTAAGCACGTTCACGTTCAGGTGGTGGGCACCCTTGGTGAAGTAGCCGTCCATCATCGTTACAAGGTTCTCGACACGCTCCTCGGCCGTGGGGCCCAGTGACTTGGGAACGATGGAGAACGTATTGCTGATGCCGTCCTGCGAGTCGCGGTAGCGCAGCTTGGCCACCGAGCTCAGGGAGGCGATGGCACCGTTCTTGTCGCGTCCGTGCATGGGGTTGGCACCCGGAGCGAAGGCCACGCCCTTGGCACGTCCGTCGGGGGTAGCGCCGGTCTTCTTGCCGTACATCACGTTGGAGGTGATGGTAAGCAGCGACAGGGTGGGGCGTGCGTTCTTGTAGACGGGCAGCTTCTTCAGCTCCTCGCTGAAGTAGTACACGAGGTCCACACCGAGGTGGTCCACACGGTCGTCGTTGTTGCCGAAGCAGGGGAATTCACCTTCGATGTCGAAGCCCTCGGTCAGGCCGATGTCGTTGCGGCGGGCAGTCACCTTGGCATACTTGATGGCCGACAGCGAGTCGATGGCGATGGACAGTCCGGCTACGCCATAGGCCAGGTTGATGCGCGGGTCGGTATCTACGAAGGCCATCTGGGCCTTTTCGTAATAATACTTGTCGTGCATGTAGTGGATGATGTTCATGGCCTCGTTGTAGACACGGGCAATTTCGGTAAGCACCTTCTTGTAGTTGGCCATCACCTCTTCAAACTTCAGTTCGTCGCCGGTCAGCACGGGGATATCCTTCACCATCACCGTTCCCGTGTTCTCGCAGCGTCCGCCGTTGATGGCCAGCAGCAGGGCCTTGGCCAGGTTGGCACGGGCGCCGAAGAACTGGATCTGCTTGCCGATGGCCTGGTAGGACACGCAGCAGGCGATGCCGTAGTCGTCGCAGCCGCGCACTTCGCGCATCAGGTCATCGTTCTCGTACTGGATGGAGCTGGTGTCTACTGAAACTTGTGCGCAGAAGTCCTTGAAGCCTTCGGGCAGGTCGGGACTCCAGAGTACAGTCATGTTGGGCTCGGGCGAGGGACCGAGGTTGTAGAGTGTCTGCAGGAAGCGGAACGAAGTCTTTGTCACCTTCGTGCGTCCGTCGTTGAAGCGTCCGCCGATGGCTTCGGTCACCCATGTGGGGTCGCCGGCGAAGATGTCGTTGTACGACTGCATGCGCAGGTGGCGCACCATGCGCAGCTTGATGACAAACTGGTCGATGAGTTCCTGTGCGAAGGTCTCGTCGATGAGGCCGTGTGCCAGGTCGTATTCAATGTAGATGTCGAGGAAGGAGGAAACGTTGCCCAGCGACATGGCGGCACCGTCCTGTTCCTTCACGGCAGCCAGGTAGGCCATGTATACCCACTGTACGGCTTCCTGTGCCGAAGTGGCGGGACGGCTCAGGTCGAGGCCGTAGTATTCGCCCATCACCTTGATTTCCTTCAGGGCCTTGATCTGCTCGGACACCTCTTCGCGCAGGCGGATGCGTGCGTCGGTCATGGGTCCGGTCAGGTTGCGCTTGTCGGCTTCCTTGGCTTCAATCAGGCGGTCCAGGCCGTAGAGGGCCAGACGGCGGTAGTCGCCGATGATGCGTCCGCGGGCGTAGTTGTCGGGCAGGCCGGTAAGGAAGCCCAGCGAGCGGAACGAGCGGATTTCATCGGTATATACGTCAAACACTCCGTCGTTGTGTGTCTTGCGGTAGTGCGTGAAGATGTCTTTTACTTTGTCGTCCACTTCCACACCGTTTTCGCGGCATGCCTTGGCCACTACGTTGATGCCGCCGAAAGGCTTGATGGCACGTTTCAGCAGTTCGTCGGTCTGCAGTCCGACGATGAGTTCATTCTCACGGTCGATGTAGCCGGCCTTGTGTGAAGTGATGGTGGATACTGTGGCATTGTCCAGGGAGCGGACACCGTTGTTTTTTCTCTCTTCTTCGAGTGCTTTCAGGCAGATGTCCCACACACGCTTGGTGCGTTCCGTAGGTCCCTGCAGGAAAGATGCGTCTCCGGTATAGGGAGTGATGTTCTTACTAACGAAATCGCTTACGTTGATTTCTTTGCTCCAAAGCCCGTCAATAAAGGTCTTGTTCAATTCCATAATATTCAATTTGTTTTTTGATGGGTTAAAGAAATGAATTCTTTTGAGCGCGCAAATTTACGCCTTTTTCTTCATATAACTGTCATATTTATGCTTGTTTTTATGCTGAACAACATAAAATAGCAAGATGTAGGTATCTTATTAAACAGCTTTTCTTATATGTATGGTATCTCATCGTTTTTTGTTTCTGTCATTAAAACTACTCTACAGGGTAGTGGAAGAGTTGCGGGAAGTATGGAACTTTGCAGCAGAAATTAAAAAGCTACCATACAATGAGATTGATGAAAGTATTTTTATGGATGTTTGCTGGTATCATGCTTCCCGTGGGCTTATCTGCACAGACAGTAAGCGGAAAGCTGATTGACGAGAACAGCCAGCCGTTGCCTTACGCCAACGTGGTGCTGCTGTCACTGCCAGATTCGACATTTGTCACTGGAACCATCAGCGGTGAAGACGGATCTTTTACACTGGAGGCAACATCGGAAAATCAGATAGTGAAAATATCCTCTATAGGATATAAGACTGTATGTAAGCCGGTATCTCCGGCCAATATCGGTATCGTACAGCTCGTTTCGGATGCACAGATGCTTGGTGAGGTGGTTGTAAAAGCCAATCTTCCTGTGACACGCATGAAGAATGATGCCTTGGAAACCAACGTTCAGGGTACAGTTCTCTCGAAAGCCGGTACTGCCGAAGATGTATTGGCGCATATACCCGGTTTACAAAAAAAGACTGATGGGTTTGAAGTGTTGGGCAAGGGTTCACCGCTTATCTATATTAACGGTAGAAAATTACGTGATATCGCTGAACTGGACCAACTGACATCGGAGGACATTAAAAGTGTAGAAGTGGTTCGCAATCCCGGTGCCCGTTATGATGCAACTGTAGGGGCAGTTGTCCGTATCCGTACTGTCAAACGACAAGGAGATGGATTTGGAGTGAGTTTGCGCAGTTCCTATGATCAGTCCCAGAATTCAGATTTTGTAGAGCAAGCCGATGTAAACTATCGGCATAACGGCCTTGATGTTTTCGCTATGGTCCGTTTTGATAAGACAACCGCCTTGCAAAACGATATTCTGGAGCAAACAGCCTTTACCGATACCCTATGGACACAAAAGAATTATCAGCACTCTAATACCGATTCTCGCAATATAGACGGGCGCATCGGATTCAATTATGATTTTAATGAATATCATTCCATCGGTCTGCGCTATGATTTGAGCAACGTCCTGCACACAGATATGCATTCAGCCTTCGATAGCGAAATCTGGGCAGATGGATTGCCCTACGATATCTTGCATAGTTCCATCGTTGCCAATGCAAAATCACAACCGGAACATCAGCTTAATATTTACTATGCAGGACAAATAGGTAAAGGAGAACTTACCTGGGATGCCGACTATTACGGCAATACTTACACGCAGTATACTCTTAATACGGAGAATAGCCAGGACCATGAAGACCGTACCGTCACTTCCGACAACAGAGTGGATAATCAGCTAGCTGCTACCAAAGCTTCATACACGCATCCTTTGTGGGGAGGAAGTTTCTCGGTGGGAGGAGAATATACCTATACCAACCGGCATGATGATTATGTAAATCAGGAAGGATATGTACCTACAACTTATACCCGCATTCGCGAACAGAATCTTGCCGGATATGCACAATACAGCCATCCTTTACCATTCGGTCAGGCAAACATCGGCTTGCGATATGAGCATGTAGATTTTGATTATTTTGAAAATGGTACATTTGTACCCGGACAAAGTCGTGTCTATGATAATGTCTTTCCTAATGCATCTGTGAACGGGCAGTTGGGCAAAGTACAATTCCAAGTCAGCTATGCAGCAAAAACACAGCGGCCTAACTACAGCCAGTTAAGAAATAATATCACTTATGCCAATCGGTTTACATGGCAAACGGGAAATCCACTTCTGAAACCAAGTATCACCCACGATGTAACCACTGTTGGTGTCTGGCGGTTCTTGCAGGCAATGGTCAGCTACAAAATGGTTCAAGACTATATTCTTTATTGGGGAACACAGGTAGAAAATCAGTCGGCTACTACTTTGATTAACTATGTCAATCACGACCGTTTACCGAGTCTGACAGTAATGCTGGCAGCTTCGCCTACTATTGGTATATGGAATCTTAATGCCAGCGCAATTATGATGAAGCAGTGGTTTTCGTTGGATGCTGCCGGTCAAAAAAGGACTTATAACAATCCGCTCTTTATAGGTTCATTAAACAATACTTTTACTCTCCCTGCCGGATTCTTGTTGACAGCCGACTTCAGTTATCAAAGTTGTGGGCAGGTCCAGAATATCACTCTTAAACGTCCACAATATACACTCAATATAGGCTTGCGTAAATCCTTCTTGAACGATGCGCTCAGTATTGAAGCACGTGCCAATGATTTGTTGTTAGGTTGTAAGCAGGAAGCACTTCTTTATATGGAGAGTTCACAGATGAAAGATTTGTCTTGGAGTGATACACGATCATTCAGCCTTACTGTCCGCTACAAGTTTAATGCAGCCAAAAGCAAGTATAAAGGTACAGGAGCAGGACAGGATGCGATAAACCGTATGTAATTTATGACAACATCAATTTCTTATATAAATCTCTCATGGGCAGTTGTAGGCATCATCGATAAGGATGGCCACA
>ERZ780212.1093-NODE-1093-length-23400-cov-2.785136_pt1 | contig 23400 bp, 17 predicted proteins | sample MGYA00511364_ERZ780212 | MGnify/ENA primary metagenome ERZ780212 (study PRJEB29588, sample SAMEA2147991) | human gut metagenome | biome: human gut; feature: human-associated habitat; material: faeces | place: Denmark | collected 2008/2010 ...
TGCATGTGTTAAGCACGCCGCCAGCGTTCATCCTGAGCCAGGATCAAACTCTCATTAAAAAGTTTGTAAATCCTATGTCAGAAATCATACTAGCTTGTATTTTTCCTAACCATCTTTACTGTTATTGGTTTGTTAGATCTTTGATATCATCTCTGATCCGACGTTCTTGAAATTCTTGTTTGGAATTTCAGGGTTGTCATGTTGTTAATTTTTCAAGGTTCTTTGTGTTTTCGCCTCTCAGCGACAACTTCTAAATACTATCACATTCATCTCTTAATGTCAACAACTTTTTTCATCTTTTTTCAAGTCATTTCGTCAGCTCTTATGAACTGATTTCGTATCATAACCGGGTGATTATATAACGAATAAATCTCAAAATCTGATGCTTTACAGATGTTCCTGACACCGTCTCACGCGACAGCTTTTATAAGATACCACCATCATTTGGCAAAGTCAAGCACTTTTATTGAATTTTACACGAAATAATTTTGGCCACAATACCAAATGATACTGTGGCCATGCTCACCGCTATTATCGTGCTTTATATGATTGAATATTTTCTTCTATATATACTCCAGTGCCTGCTGTATATTTGCGACACCTACCACCTTCATGTCTCCAAGGTCTTTCATCTTCTTCACATTGTCCAGATTGGATCTCGGTATGATACAGGTCTTAAATCCCATCTTTGCGGCCTCGCGTACTCTCTGCTCAGCACCTGACACTCCACGCACTTCGCCTGAAAGTCCCATCTCTCCAAACATGACCATATCAGAAGGTATGGCACGGTTCTTGAAGCTTGATACAAGAGCAAATACTATTCCCAGATCTGCCGACGGATCATCAAGGCGCATACCTCCGGCTATATTCACATATGCATCACAGCCCGCCATAACTATGCCGCCTCTCTTCTCAAGAACAGCAAGCAGAAGATTTACCCTGTTGTAGTCGAGTCCCACGCTTGTTCTTCTTGGCAGGTTGAAGCTTGACTGGCACACCAGAGCCTGGATCTCAAGCAATATCGGTCTTGTTCCTTCCATTGTACATACTACTACAGACCCGGATGTGTCATCAGGTCTTCCATCCAGCATAAGCTGTGACGGATTCTTCACCTCTGCAAGTCCGGTTCCCTTCATCTCAAATACACCGATCTCATTTGTCGAGCCAAATCTGTTCTTTACTGCACGAAGGACTCTAAACCCGGCATTACGCTCGCCCTCGAAATAGAGAACTGTATCTACCATATGTTCAAGGGTTCTTGGGCCTGCCACGGTTCCCTCTTTGGTAACATGTCCTACTATGAATATGGCGATCCCTGTCTGCTTCGCCATCCTCATGAGTCTGGCTGTAACTTCCTTTACCTGGGATACACTTCCCGGTGCAGACTCCACGTCATCCGTAACTATGGTCTGTATGGAATCTATAACAATGACCTTTGGAGTGTCCTTCTTGACATACTCCTCCACATCCTCGAGATTGTTGACACAGAGAAGCAGCATATCCTTTGTAAAATTTCCGATACGCTCTGCCCTCATCTTTATCTGTGAAAGGGACTCCTCACCTGACACATAAAGTATCTTCTGTCCCATCTCTGACATATTCCTGCACATCTGCAGCAATATGGTGGATTTACCTATACCCGGATCTCCTCCCACCAGCACAAGGGATCCGCTCACTATCCCGCCGCCTAATACTCTGTTTAATTCGCCTATTCCTGTGGTAAAACGCGTCTCGTCGGTGGTCTCCACCTCCAAAATGCTTGTAGGCGCCACGACAGCCCTTCTACCGGACTGGCTCTTGGCGCCTACTGTCACTTTCTCCTCGCAAAATGAATTCCACGCTTTACAGCCGGGGCACTGCCCCATCCATTTTGTCGATTCGAATCCACATTCCTGGCAAAAAAACACCTGTTTTCCTTTTGCCATAAATATCTCCTGTGTATGCTATATTAGTCAAATGCTCTCTTAACATCAACCTTGACTGGTCTGCCCTCTTCAAGATCTACACTTATACTCATCTTGCCACCGAGGTTGGTCTTATTCTTGCCGACATATACATCATCTACATGAACCTTGTATTCTGTCTCAGGCTCAAGCTCAAGTGTGATGGACGCATTCTCTGGTCCTTCCACAACAAATGTCACATCGTTCTCATCAGCTTTGAAACCGTGTACAGCTGTTCCTGGTACTGACTCGTATACGAACATCCCGTTCTTCTCAAGCTTTGTGATCTCATTGAATGTCTTTATCTTGTAGATATCTCCCTGGAACTCAAAACCATCCTTCTTGGTCTTTGCTCCAAGCTCATAATTACCAAATTCTAATGACTCCCCCTGTGCATTTATCAATTCATTTACTACTGACATTGATCTTATCCTCCTGTTATTTTGTATGATCTGAACTCTATCGCAATAATATCCTGATATATATCAATAATCTCTGTATACTATCCGTTAGTGATTTTCATTATACAGTAATGCATCCTTTTTTTCTACAAAATTATGCATTTTCACCAATATTTCATATTAATTTCTACTGCTTAATTTTCCGCACTTGGCACTACTGTATATCATGCTCACATCACAAATATCTAATCCGACATCATTCCTCTGTCTTTTGTTTCGCTGTAAGTGATATTTTCTCAGTGGTTTTTCCGTCGGTTTCCTTCTTTTTCTTCGTTGACACTGTGACTGTATCACCTTTTTTGACATCACCTCTGAGCATCGCCTCCGCAAGCACATCCTCCACATATGTCTGGATAGCCCTTTTGAGTGGTCTTGCTCCATACTTCTTGTCATAGCCTTTTCCAAAGATATATTTCTTTGCATGGTCGGTGAACTTGAGCTCAATATCCATCTGTGTCTGGACACGGTTCTTAAGTTCCTTTAACATAAGTCCGGTTATATCCTTTACATTTGCCTCACTCAGGGCATGGAACACGATTATGTCGTCTATTCTGTTCAGAAACTCCGGCTTGAAGGTTCTCTTGAGCTCATCCATTACATTGCTCTTCATCTTCTCATGTTCCTTTGTCTCATCGCTTACCGTGACAAATCCAAGCTGCTTAGGGTCAACTATACCCTGTGCCCCTGTATTGGAGGTCATGATTATGATGGTGTTCTTGAAATCCACCTTTCTTCCCTGGGAATCCGTTATATGTCCGTCATCAAGTACCTGAAGGAGAATGTTGAACACATCGCTGTGAGCCTTCTCTATCTCGTCAAACAGCACAACAGAATACGGATTGGTCCTGACCTTCTCACTGAGCTGTCCGCCCTCCTCAAAGCCTACATAACCCGGAGGTGAACCTATCATCTTGGACACGCTGTGCTTCTCCATGTACTCCGACATGTCAACTCTTATCAGGGCATCCTCACTTCCAAATACTATATCTGCAAGAGCCTTGGAAAGCTCTGTCTTACCGACACCTGTAGGTCCGAGGAACAGAAATGATCCCATCGGTCTCTTCGGATCCTTAAGTCCGACTCTGCTTCTCTTGATAGCACGTGATACGGCTGTAACAGCCTCCTCCTGGCCAACTACCCTCTTGTGAAGTTCACTCTCAAGGCGTTCAAGCTTCTTTGACTCCTTCTCCGTGAGCTTGCTCACAGGGATCTTGGTCCACACGGACACAACATCCGCAATATCGTTCTCCTGAACTGTGATATTTCTCTGGCTGGAAGACTGCTTTCTTGCATTCTTCTTTGCAAGCTCCTTCTGTCTCGCGCTCACCTCTGCCGCCGCCTCTATATTGCCAGCCATGAGTGCCTTCTCCAGATCGTCGTTGAGCGTTGTAAGCTCAGCCTCCACAGCCTTTTTCTTCTCATAATTATGTCTGTCCGATGAGAATCCGAGCCTCTTTCTGGAGCATGCCTCATCCATAAGATCTATGGCTTTGTCCGGCAGGAATCTGTCTGTTATATATCTGATGGACAGATCCACCGCAGCTTCAACCGCATCATCGCTTATATCGACATTGTGATGCTGCTCATAGCATGGTCTGAGTCCCTTGAGTATCTCCACTGCCTCATCCCTTGTAGGCTCATCCACGTACACCGGCTGGAATCTTCTCTCAAGGGCCGCATCCTTCTCTATATACTTCCGATATTCGTTCAGAGTCGTAGCACCTATCATCTGGATCTCGCCGCGTGACAGGGACGGCTTCAGTATATTGGACGCATCTATTGCACCCTCGGCACCGCCTGCCCCTATGAGTGTGTGAAGTTCATCCACAAACAATATGATATTGCCATCCGATATGACCTCTCCGATGACCTTCTTTATCCTGTCCTCAAACTCTCCTCTGTACTTGGAACCGGCAACCATGCTTGAAAGGTCAAGCGAAAGAAGCCTTTTACCCTTTACAGTATCTGGCACTTCATCGTGGGCTATGAGATATGCTATGCCCTCCACAACAGCAGTCTTTCCAACACCCGGCTCTCCGACCATACATGGATTGTTCTTCATTCGTCTGCTGAGTATCTGCATGACTCTCTCTATCTCTTTTGTACGTCCGATGACCGGATCCATATTGCCCATCCGTGCTTCCTGTGTCAGATCTCTGGAATACTGATCCAGTGTAGGTGTGGATGTCTTGCTCTTATTTCTCGACTTTTTCAGTGCTGCATATTCTCTCTTTGCCGTATTCGCATCGCTTCCACAGGCCAGAAGTATGTCTGTGTACACCTTCTGGATATTTACATTCTCTGATGCCATAAGCTTTACAGCTACACAGTCTGTCTCCTTTATAAGTGCCAGAAGGATATGCTCTGTTCCCACCTCCTGGGAATTGAGTCTTCTCGCCTCATACTGTGAGTCATCGAGAATCCTTCTTGCGCTCATCGTATATTTGTCTCTCTCCCCTGTGACTACTCCACTGGGTTCCAATGTATACTTCAACGCATCTATGATCTTAACTATATCCAGACCATTCTCGTTCAGAATACTGTACGCTGTTGTATCTGCTACAGATGCCAGTGCAACGATAAAATGCTCGCTTCCGACAAAATTCTGTCCAAGCTTCCTCGCCACCCTGTTTGCCTCTTTTATAACTATGTCAGATTCTTTGCTGTACGGTAATTTCATTCAGTCCACCTCAAATCTAAATAATCTAGGATTTTATGCGCTTCATTATAGCATATATATTACAGGAATACAAAAGAGGTTTTGAGACAAATTCTCTCAAAACCTCTTCCGTAAATATATATATCTATAGATTACTGCTCGTCAATAGCTTTACCTATATCGTGTCTCATATACTTGTTGTCAAATGTAATCCACTCTGTCGCAGCATATGCATTTGCACGTGCCTCGAAGAGATCCTTGCCCTTCGCTGTCACACCAAGTACACGTCCGCCATTTGTCACAATCTGATCACCGTCAAACTTTGTTCCGGCATGGAATACAAAGTAATCATCCTTGCCGTCAAACTTCTCAAGCCCGTGTATAGGATAACCCTTCTTATATGATACAGGATAACCGTCTGATGCAAGAACGACACAAACAGCCGCATTGTCCTCAAACTGAAGATCTATCTTATCAAGTGTTCCATCAATACATGCCTCCATGACATCGATGATATCATTCTTCATACGTGGAAGAACTACCTGTGCCTCAGGATCGCCAAATCTTGCATTGTACTCAAGAACCTTAACACCGTTTGGTGTCATCATAAGTCCGCAGAACAGAACTCCCTTGAATTCTCTTCCCTCAGCCTTCATAGCTGCCATAGTTGGCTTGTAGATGTTCTCCATGCAATACTCATCTATCTCTTTTGTATAAAAAGGACTTGGTGAGAATGTTCCCATTCCACCTGTGTTGAGGCCCTGATCTCCATCCTTTGCTCTCTTGTGATCCTGTGCTGATGTCATAGGCTTGATTGTTGTTCCATCACAGAAGCAGAGAACCGATACCTCACGGCCTGTCATAAACTCCTCTATAACCATAGTGTTGCCCGCTGAACCAAAGTGCTTGTCAAGCATGATCTCCTTGACGCCTGCCTTTGCCTCCTCAATATCATTACATATGAGAACCCCCTTGCCGAGTGCAAGTCCGTCAGCCTTTAATACTATTGGAAATGCAGCTGTCTCAAGATACTTGAGTGCCGAGTCTGCATCTGTAAAATTCTCATAAGCTGCTGTAGGTATACCATATTTCTTCATGAGATCCTTTGAGAACGCCTTTGATCCCTCTATGATCGCCGCATTTGCACGAGGTCCGAATGCTCTGATCCCTGCTGCCTCAAATGCATCGACCGCACCTGCAACAAGCGGGTCATCCGGCGCTACAACAACCAGATCGACTGCCTTATCCTTTGCAAATGCAACCAGCTTATCAAAATCCATCACACCTATATCAACGCACTCTGCAAGTGCTGCGATACCTGCGTTGCCAGGTGCACAATATATCTTGGATACTTTATCACTCTTTGAAATACTTGTAACTATAGCATGCTCTCTTCCGCCGCTTCCTACTACCAATACTTTCATGATATCCCTCCTGCCACTTGAGTTAATAATAAAATACTATACTTATCACTGCTATATGTAACCCAATAAATTATTTGATTACCATTTTATGTCAATGTAAATTCTATACCCTGTTGCAATTATCGTATCTTCAGTTATATATTGTTTCTTAAACAGCCCTTTTTCGCACATTCTTCTATAGACTATATTCACACTCTTTACATTAACACTAACATCTCTAAGACCATTTTTTATCAGTCTTTTTTTAATTGCATCAGCAAGGCTCTCCATTCCAGCTTTATTACTGGAAATACAATAACGTCTAAGGTCCCTCCATTCTGAATCATCCCAGCCTCTAAAAATCTGTTTTTCTTTACCGCGTGGTGCGTATGTAGCTGTTACATAATCTCCCACTCGACGATCCATCTTTCCATCATAGACAAACTCTGTGTCATTGTAATAATCATTAATTCTAAAATCTATTTCATCATCATAATATATTAGACCTGAAAGACTGTCTTTCCCTTCTCTAGCTTGCTCATCACATAAAGACATCAAATTTCCTATGACGCGCCTACCTATATTCTCACTATCAATTCCAAATTCGTATGAAACTCTTTTTTGGTCTGCAAGTTTCTTTTCATCAGACATTCTTCTTAGTTCATCTTGAAACATTTTGAATTCTCCTCATTTGGTCAATATACACTCACTTACTCTTCTACAACTGCAATTCCATCTTCAACATGTACTTTGCCATGGGCGATCTTGTCTATAACCGCAGGCAGAAGCTTCCACTCAGCCTGTTCCATCACACGCTGCTGCAGAGCTTTCGGTGTATCACCATTCTGTACTGCAACTGCCTTCTGCATGATGATCGGACCTGTGTCAGTGCCTTTATCTACAAAATGGACCGTAGCTCCCACTACCTTGACACCTCTTGCAAGGGCTGCCTCATGAACTTTAAGTCCATAGTAGCCTGTTCCGCAGAATGCCGGTATGAGTGATGGGTGTATGTTGACTATCTTATTCGGATATGCATCTATCACTATCTCAGGTATGACCACAAGATATCCTGCGAGAACTATAAGATCCGCTCCGGTCTCCTGAAGCTTTGCGAGAAGTGCCTCGTTGAATTGAGCTCTGTCCGCATAATCCTTAGGGCTTACGACCTCCGCTGCTATTCCCACCTTCTTCGCCCTCTCAAGAGCAAATGCATTCTTATTGTTGCTTATGACCGCAACTATCTCCGTATCTGTTATGACTTTATTATCTATGGCATCTATGATGGCCTGAAGATTGGTTCCGCCGCCTGATACCAGAACTGCAACCTTTAGCATAAGTCTACTCCCTTTTCACCAGCTACAACTGTACCGAGAACAAATGCCTTGTCGCCGGCAGCTTCTATAGCTGCAATAGTCTTATCTGCGTCTGCAGGGTCTATAGCAAGACACATACCAACTCCCATGTTGTATGTGTTGTACATCATATGCTCATCTATATCGCCTTTCTTTGCGAGAAGCTTGAATATAGCCGGTACCTCATATGAATCCTTCTTAACCTGAGCACGAACTCCGTCTGGAAGCATTCTTGGGATATTCTCATAGAATCCACCACCTGTGATGTGACTGCATCCCTTGATCGTAATGCCTGCATCCTTCACTGACTTGAGAGCCTTTACATAGATTCTTGTAGGCTCAATAAGTGCCTCACCGAGTGTCTTGCCAAGCTCGTCGTAATATGTATCAAGAGATTCCTTTGTCATCTCGAAAACCTTTCTTACAAGTGAGAAACCGTTGCTGTGCACTCCACTTGAAGCGATACCTATAAGTGTATCTCCAGGCTTAATGCTCTCTCCTGTAATAAGATCCTTCTTCTCAACAACACCTACTGCAAATCCTGCAAGGTCGTACTCATCCTCAGGCATAAGTCCCGGATGTTCTGCTGTCTCACCACCTACGAGGGCAGCTCCTGACTGGTTGCATCCCTCTGCAACACCGCTTACTATAGTTGCAATCTTCTCAGGATAGTTCTTGCCACATGCTATATAGTCAAGGAAGAAAAGTGGCTCTCCACCAGAGCATGCGATATCATTCACACACATTGCCACTGCGTCGATTCCGATGGTGTCATGCTTGTCCATAATATAAGCGAGCTGAACCTTTGTTCCGCATCCATCTGTTCCTGACAGAAGTATAGGCTCTTCCATATCCTTGATCTTAGCGAGACTGAAAGCTCCTGCGAATCCACCAATTCCGCCAAGTACCTCGGGTCTCATGGTTGTCTTGATGTGCTTCTTCATAAGCTCCACAGACTTGTATCCAGCTTCAATATCTACTCCGGCATTCTTGTAATCCAATTTCTTATCCTCCTGTTATCTGTTTTGTACAAGGTGCACCGGCACCTTTTCAAATATTCCAATAAATTATAGATTATATCGAATACTTTGTAAAGATTGAGATGATTACAAATTGATAATGTGGTGAACGTGTGGTATAATCACAATATATTGTGATTATAGCTATCCGCAATATATAACAGTCGATTATACTACAGCAAAAGCAGTTACTAAAGGAGCACCCGCATGACCAACAACAGATTGAACATCGGTATTTTTACATGTCATATTGATAACGATTACGCAACAGAGGTTTGCAAAGGAGCTGAATACGCAGCAAAGGAACTTGACTGCAATCTCATCGTATTTCCGGGCATGTTTCTGAATGCCTCCTTTTATGATTCTGCCAATCAACTGTATGATTACCAGTATAATTCGATTTTCTACTATGCACATCCTGAGTGTCTGGACGCACTTATCATCTCCGTCGGAGCTATATCATCTCTGTTATCGGAGAAGGACATGAATTCTTTCCTTTCCCATTTTGATGGAATACCTATCCTCACACTGGAGGAGAAGCTTCCGGGATATCCATGCATCAGAACAGACAATTCAAGAGGAATGAGGGATGCCATAGAACATCTCATAAAAGAACACAAGAGAAAGCATATATGCTTTGTTGCCGGCAAGGAGGACAACACCGACAGCAATCTCAGGCTTAAGATATACAGGGAGGTTCTCTCTGAAAATGGTCTTGGCGTTGAGGATCGCATGATAATACACGGCGACTTCGCAGAATACTGTCAGGAGGAGACTGCACAGCTTCTGGATGCCAACCCTGATGCGGATGCCATCGTATTTGCAAATGATCACATGGCAATAGGCGGTTACGCAGAGCTCAAGGCCAGAGGAATACGCATAGGAGAAACCATGTCGGTCATCGGTTTTGACGATTCACCATCTTCAGTCAACATGGATCCACCACTCACAACAGTCAATATCAATTCCTGTGAGCTCGGTTTCCGTGCAGTGTATGCGGCGGTGAGACTTGCCCAGACCGGCAACATGAAATCCGAGGCTTTGGATTCCCGACTTATAAACAGAGTGTCCTGCTGCTGTCATCTGTGCACAGAAAGTGACCTGATGAAGGATGGCAGACATTTGCTGGATCTGGATATACCAGACATCATCGATATTCTTGATGGCCGTCTCTTCGGTGAGATTGCAGATTCATTCTACGCATCCAAGGTCATGTCCGCCTACAACAGGATACTCATTGATATAGTATCCGTGATCAAGAGCGACATAGATACGGAGTACCCACAGAACAAGATCATCGATGAACTCAAATGTATTCTCGAATCTGACCTGACCGATTTTTATTCTGTCCAGAAAACAGCATACATGTTCCGTGAACTGGCTTCCATCTTCTCAAGCTGTAAATTGTCTGCAGCCAAGAGTCTCCAGTTCAACAGACTTAACACGACCATAACCAACACCATATCACTCTTCATCTCGAATCAGCTTTACAACACGATATACGAGAACAAGATGATGGGCTGGTCATCAATATACATAACCCGTGACACCCTGACATACGGCGAGGATCTTGGCAAGACATACACATCCATCCTCCACAAGCTTCAGGGGCTGAATTACGAAGGAGCTTACATCTACACCTACGACGATCCTGTGCGCATCACAGACACGGGAAGCTGGATCGTTCCAAAGTCAGTCTTCCTTCAGGCTTTCTTCAACCCGAACAATTGTCAGGTGCTTTTCGGAGAGTCTAGAAGGGTTCCTTCTATAGAGATTTTTGACAACGAATATACATACTATGACAAGCGTTTTACATCCGTCATAGTTCCTATATTTACAAACGAGGATCAACACGGAGTGTTCATATGCAACACAGATGTGGCTCACTTCAGTTCCATATATTCCACCAGCCTGCAGCTCGGTGCAGCACTGAAATATATGTCGCTGCTCCGTGAGCAGAACATCACGCAGGAACAGCTCAGGATGTCTCTGAACGAGATCCACGAGAAGAACGAGCTTCTGAACCACCTGTCGACATCAGATGAGCTGACGGGTATATATAACAGACGTGGATTTATGGAGCGGGTTGAATACTATATCAACATTCCGTCAAACTGTGGAATGAAGGCCATACTTCTCTTCGCTGATATGGATTCACTGAAAGTTGTAAATGACAAATTTGGACACAAGGACGGTGACTTCGCCCTCAAGAACATCGCGAACATCCTGTCCCAGAGTTTTGGTCCACATGATGTCATCGGTAGAATAGGCGGCGATGAGTTCGTATGCTTTGCATTTATAGACGACTCCGATTACGTCACCGAAGTGCAGCGCAAGATCAAGGATTTCTCAGCCGAGCTGAACGCAACCTGTGGCAAGCCATACTTCATAGAGATGAGCGTTGGTGTTACTGAATTTGTCTGCGATGGAGAACAGACCATCGAGGATCTACTCTCACAGGCAGACACGGCACTTTACTCAAACAAGAGATACAAGAGAATGTCCATACTGAAGTAATCTTCAGTATCAGAACAAAGATATATACATAAAGAGAGACAGATATTTATTTCGACTGAAATAGATATCTGTCTCTTTTTGTCCTATAGGTCTTTTTTCATAATCGCCAGGCTGTCTATGCCTGATCCAGCGCTTCATTGAGCTTCTCTGTTCCCGGCAGGACAAATCTGCCCTTCTCGATGATCGGAACTTCAGTTCCATCCGGATGAACGGAATATATTCCTCCTATCTCATCGTAAGGTATTGTTATGTCTGTATGGCAGTTGAAATACGCCTTTGACACATCTGTTTTTCTCAGAATAGAACACTCATTGTCCTTTGCCGCGATCTCCTTGCCATCAGGATTGTGGAGCACATTTTTCTCACTCCAGCTATAGCATGTATCTCCCACAGCAAAATGCGGTCCCATCTTCTCAACTATGAGGATAGGCAGTTTATACACTATGTCATATTTGTTTGCCATGACGTATGCTGTCGTATTTGTTCCTATTGCAAACTCTCCTATAGGAAGTGTATCCCTTCCGCCCAGAAGATTCTCCTTTATATACGCCTTGTTCTTCTCCGTATCCGGATAGTTGTCACATGTATAGTCCGCTATTTTTCCATCCTCAAATGTAAGCTTGAGATTCACATATTTCAGGCCGTCCAGGAATACTTCACTTACGTTTAATATTCCGTGGGTTCCGGTGAGCTTCGGTGAAGTGAACACCTCTCCAACAGGTATATTCACATCGGCTACGCAGTTCTCAAAGTTGGTCTCCTTCGATGGATCTGTCATCTCGTGCATCATAACGGTCATATCAGTCACATTTGCTCCCTGACCGACAACCCTCACGTGTTCAGCCTTATCAAGCTCATCTATCATACTCTGATGGATCGCCCTGAACAGATCATTGTCCAGTGTGTTGATCCTGACAGTATCCCTGAATATATCTCTGTATCTATCTCCGATCTCCGGCACAGGGTATGCTATTATAGTGAAGCTGCACTGATCCTGGGCTATATATTCATTTACGATCTGTGAACTCATTGTGCGGTATGAGATCGCAGCCTCCTGCTGTTTCTTGTCGAGCACAGGATTCAGTTCACTGTTCTCCGGCTCAAATGGGTTCTCGCCGAACACCTCGACCACCGCAGGACCCGCATATACTGAAGCCTCATAGGCCATATTCTTGTATGCCTGTCTGAGCACCTCCAGCTTTCTCTCCATGAGCTTCTTGTCCATGAAGAGTGCCTCATCCATCCTGTGATCGTACTCGAGCTGTCTGTTAGGAACGCTTGACGAATAACCTATCCTGTGTATAAGTCTCCTGTTGATCCTGTTTGCCGCATATCGGTAGCATATCGGCCTCAGACCCATCTGCTCAAACTGCAGTATCGCGGCTCTTATCATCCTCTCCTGTCCAAGGAAATATCGGATATTTACAGTTTTCTTCTTCGAGAGATCTATTCCGGCAGCCTCGAATCCCAGTCTGTAGCCCTCGGTGAATGTTCTTGCCATGGCCTCTATCTCTGAATCCGGCAGGGTACTCATGAAAATCGCCGTGTCGATCTCATTTTTTCCAACATACTCTCCATATCTGTACAGATACGTGACATCGCCCAAATCGCTGTTCATAATGATATCCGTCGCAAATGTGAGATCAGGGTCAAGCTGCTCTCTTATCCTGTACGTGATCCAGAACTCGGCATAATCGTTCTCAAAATAATACACAGCGGATTCCAGATCCTTCACGGAAAAATCATCCTGAAACATGAAATATATCTGGACAAACAGCTCCGCAAACAAAGTTATGTCAACCACTCTGCCCTCAAATGCGTACACTGTCATTCCTCTTATCTCGTTGTACACAAATCCCAGAAGCTGGGCGATGCGCTTTATCTCCTCTTTGTCACGGGTGTAATCCTTTGAAAACTCACCCATGATATATCTGTAATTTGCATAGCTTCTATTGTAGTTGTCTCCCAGTATGTCATTGTACAGCCCATGGTTCATCGCCTGAAGCTGATCAAGGCTCCTGTCTGGCAGTGCGTCATTTTTTACCAGTTCCAGAACATCTCCTATTCTAGCTATAAATCCGGCAACATGACTGAAATAATCTCTGTACGGCTCCTTTACCAGTGATTCATGGATTATCTGTCTCACACGTTCCATGATAAGCTCATAGCGCTCTTCTATATCATCATATTCTTCTGTAAGATTCTTATAATAATTCATCGCATGCCCTTTCTATAATCCCATCAATAAAAATATAACAGACGCTCCAAGAACTATAACATTAAGTATGATCGCCATCTTCTTGTTTGTTATACCTCCGTTGTCCGCCCTGTAGCCTATGGCCGAGAATACCAGGCCTGTAAATGCCATCAGCATCGCGCTGACCATGAGGACTCCGTACACCCTCTGTACCTTTCCCTGGGTAAGTATGGATTTTATGATGGATATGACCACAAACACTCCGCCAAATCCGCCCAGAAAGTATCCAATTATGGTGTCCGTCGGCAGACCCGGTGTCGAAACTTTGAATTCCTTACTTCTTTGCATGATATCTCCTGATAAGTTTTGCTGTAACGTAATATATACAATATCCTATGACTCCACCAAGCGTATTCATGATGATGTCATCGATGTCGAACACACCCAGTTTGGTTATGTACTGCACCGTCTCTATGGCAAGTGTAAATCCCAGAGAGTACAGCAGAGCCTGTACAAATGTCGTGTTCTTATTTCTCGCCCATCTGAGCAGCATACCAAACGGTATAAATGCGATTATATTGCCATAGAGATTCAGAAATACACTCATTGGCAACATCTGATCACCGTATGTGATAAATCGCTGTATTTCCTGCAGAGGGTGAAGATTGTATCTGCGTTCATCATATCCCCCTCTGCCAAACATATCGCTGAAAATAAGAAAGTAAACGATACAGATTATATAAAGCACAAACAACACAGAGCACACAGCCCTGAGTTTTTTTCTATCTATCTGCTTCAAAATATTACTCCTGTCAGGACAGGTCTGCAGCTTTACGCATCTCCATTATTCTGTCAAGAAGCATGTCTGCACACTCTTCCTTTGACATCATCGGAAGTTCACTGATACTGTCCCTTGTAATGAGAGTGAGAACATTGGTGTCAACACCAAATCCCGCCCCTGCGACCTTTAAATTATTTGCCGCAATAAGATCTATATGCTTTGAATCTATCTTCTTCCTTGAATTCTCTATGAGATCCCTCGTCTCCATTGAGAATCCGCAGATGATCTGATCCTGTATCCCCTTTTCAATTCTCTGATTTCCAAGTGCAAGCAGAATATCCTTCGTTCTCGAAAGCTTGATGCTCATGTCTCCATCAGCCTTCTTGATCTTGTGTTCTGCCACCTCTGCAGGCCTGTAATCAGCCACCGCAGCAGCCTTGATGATCACGTCCTGCTCTGTACTTCTGTCCATGACAGCCTCATACATATCCTGAGCCGATGTTATGTCAACCACATTGACAAATCTCGGCGGTTCTATCTCCACCTTGCCTGTGACCAGGGTGACGTCCGCCCCTCTGAGCATGGCCTGTCTGGCAATGGCATATCCCATCTTGCCTGTGGAGTGATTCGTTATATATCTGACCGGGTCTATGGCCTCACGGGTAGGGCCTGCCGTAACCAGAAGTCTCACCCCGGCCATATCCTTTTCTTTCGCTATGGCCTTAAGGATATAATCCTGAAGAACCTCCGCATCAGGGAGCTTGCCCTTGCCTGTGTCTCCACATGCAAGGTATCCAGTTGCGGATTCCACTATCTCATATCCATATGACTCAAGCTTCTTTATATTGTCCTGTACTATAGGATTCTCTATCATTCCGGTATTCATGGCCGGTGCTATGATCTTAGGACATTTTGCCGGCATGATCGTTGTGCTGAGCATATCGTCTGCTATTCCCCCCGCTATCTTGCCGATTATATTGGCCGACGCAGGTGCCACCATGAACACATCCGCCCTCTTTGCCAGTGCTACGTGCTCCACGTTGAACTGGAAATTCCTGTCAAATGTATCGACCAGGCATTTGTTGCCTGTGAGCGTCTCAAATGTGATCGGATTGATAAAGTTTGTTGCGTTCTCCGTCATGATGACATGCACATCCGCATGCTTTTTCACCAGCATACTTGCCAGATTGGCTATCTTATATGCCGCAATGCTTCCTGTGACTCCGAGAACTACTGTCTTTCCTTTTAACATACTGTGTATTTTATCCTTTCTTCAAAGGCTGTATTCTATAACTCAGCTATAAAGTTGTCAATCAGTCTCGCCTTGCCGAACTTGACTGCCATTGCACAGAGTACATGTCCTTCTGCCTTCTCTATGGACTGCATGGTATCCATGTTGACCATCTCTACATAGTCGATAGTTGCAAGCGGTTCAGCAGAGATGAGCTTCTTCATCTCACCAACGATCTTCGCTGCGTCTCTCTCTCCGTCAGCTATCATGTCCTGACCAAGCTTTACGGCCTTGCTGAGAACTACTGCAGCCTTTCTCTCCTCTGGTGTGAGGTAGATGTTTCTTGAGCTCTTTGCCAGTCCGTCCGCCTCTCTTATGATCGGACAGCCGACTATCTCTATATCAAAGTTCAGATCCTTGACCATTCTCATGATGATGGCAAGCTGCTGGGCATCCTTCTGTCCAAAGTATGCTCTGTCAGGTGTAACTATATTGAAGAGCTTTCCTACAACTGTACATACACCCTTGAAATGTATTGGACGTGTAAGTCCGCAGAGTGCATTTGGAAGTCCTGTCATGTTGATGAATGACACGAAGCCGTCTGCGTACATCTCCTCAGGCTCCGGATTGAATATGATGTCTGCACCTGTGCTCTCACAGAGCTTTGCATCAGCCTCAAGATCTCTTGGATAGCTCTCAAGATCCTCGTTTGGTCCAAACTGTATAGGATTTACAAATACGCTTACAACTGTTCTGTCGTTCTGCTCCACTGACTTCTTGATAAGACTCTGATGTCCCTCGTGAAGATAACCCATTGTAGGAACAAGACCAACTGTAAGTCCCTGCTTCTTCCACTCTTTAACCTGCGCTCTTACCTCATCTATCTTCTTTAAAATTACCATGATCGTTTTCTCCTTTAGTATAACTTCTCTATTACTTCATCGTCTATCTTGTATGTGTGCTCAGGGCCCGGGAATGTTCCGGCATTTATCTCATCGATATAAGCCTTAACCGCACCTCTCATAACATCGCCCACATTTGCAAACTGCTTTACGAACTTTGGAACAAAGTCTGAATACATGCCAAACATATCCTGATTTACAAGCACCTGTCCATCGCAGTAACGGCCTGCGCCTATTCCTATGGTAGGGATGCTTACTGTCTCTGTGACTATCTTCGCAAGCTTCTCCGGTACGCACTCCATTACGAGCATGAATGCGCCTGCCTCCTCAACAGCCTTTGCATCCTCTATGAGCTTCTTGGCTGCAGCCTCTGTCTTGCCCTGCACCTTGAATCCGCCAAATGCGTTGATGGACTGTGGTGTGAGTCCAAGATGTGCACATACAGGTATGCTCGCCTTGACTATGGCGCTTATCTGCGGACACATGTCCTGACCGCCCTCAAGCTTCACCGCTCCGGCACGTCCTTCCTTCATGATCCTTCCGGCATTGACAACTGCGTCATACACGCTTGTCTGATAGGACATAAATGGCATATCTGTGATAACAAGAGCATTCTTTGCGCCCCTTGCCACCGCTGCACTGTGATGTATCATATCATCAACAGTTACAGAGATTGTGTCCTCATATCCGAGGATAGTGTTGCCCAGGGAATCTCCAACAAGAATAGTGTTGACTCCTGACTCATCCACGATCTTCGCCATGGTGTAATCATACGCTGTGATCATGGATATCTTCTTGTCCGTTCCCTTCATCTGCCTGAGTGTTGCCGTCGTGTTCTTCATAATTAAATTCTCCTATTCCGTTCAGTAGACGTATCAAACCGCTATAATCTCTGTCCGGGTGCTTTCTCTCTGCCACCGGCACAAGGCATCTGGACACCGCAGCATATGCGCTCCGTTCATCTCCGCTCAATGCATTCAGATGCTTTCTCACAGTTCCTGTATCGCATCTCTCAACAGGCCCTGTCAGGCTGTCAACCGATCCCCTGTCAGCCGCAGCTTTCGCATTGCCGAGGAACAAAGGCACTATAGCCCTCTGTGCCTCCTCCGCCGAGAAGCCGCACTGTGTCAGAAGCTCCTGTGAAACCGCCAGCAGCCCTGTTACCAGATTGCTTGCAAACACCGCAGCGCCGTGATACTTCACCTTGTCGGTACCATCAATGCGCACACAGCTATTGCCGAGGGCTCTTATGACAGAACATACCTTATCGACATATCTGTCATCTCCCTCAACTGTAAAAAATGAATTGTCCAGTTCTTTATAGGATTCGTACTTTGAACTTATTGCATACATAGGATGAATCGAATAACCAAAGGCTCCCGCCTCTGTTATACCTGAGAAAATATCTGATGTCATCGCCCCACTGGCGTGACAAATGATCCTGCCACGAATGTCAAGATCCTTTATACTCTTCCACACCTCTCCTATCTGTCCGTCAGGAACGGTGAGAAAAATAATTTCACTATACTCACACAGCTGCTCCAGGCTGTCGTACACACAGGTCTCGGTAAACTCTGCTGCAAGCTCCGCACTCTGTCTGCTGGCGCTAAAATATCCACCAACCTCCAGGCACAATGCTCCATCCGTTTTCTCTCTGACAAGCTCTCTCTTCTCTGCGATATACCTGCCAAATGTGAATCCGACTTTTCCAGCTCCAATAAATCCAATCCTCATACAATCACCTGCTTAAATCTGTTGTCAGTATCCGTGTATGCGCTTCCTGTGGAAGCATGATTCAGGTACAGCTTCTTTCGAATACCATCCATCCAACATACTAACATTCCACTTTTTAATTGTAAAGTTAGTACTTAAACTTTTCTATTACTTCTTCGTTAGCTTTCATGGCAGCCTTTTCCATGTCTCTACGCTCATCCTGAAGCTTTAATCTGACTGCCTCGTTGTTGACACCGATTATCTGAAGGGCAAGATATGCAGCATTCTTGCTTCCGTTTATCGCAACTGTTGCAACAGGGATTCCTGAAGGCATCTGAACGATAGAAAGAAGTGCATCCATTCCATCAAGAGTTGCGCCTGAGAGAGGTACTCCAATAACAGGGAGAACTGTCTGTGATGCCACAACTCCAGGGAGTGCTGCCGCCATTCCTGCAGCCGCGATTATGACCTCTGTTCCGTTATTGTTAGCTTCCTCGATGAATTCTGAAAGTCCTGCGTGTGCTGAAAGGCATCTCACATCGACCTCCACACCGTAATTCTTAAGAATTGATACTGCCGGCTCAACCTTTGGCAGATCACTTGTTGATCCCATGATAATTGCTACTCTCATTTTTCATTTCCTCTTTTCTTGTTTATTTATATTGCAGCGCAGGCTTATTTTGCCTGCGCACTTTATATAATGTTAGATACTGTTGAGATACTGGTCTATCATCTCACTGGAGGTCTGGTAATCTCCGGTTCCCACATACTCCTTAAGTGCAGTGAAGAACTCTGTGTCTATATCTCCGTAGGAGTACCTGTCAATATCACGTATAAGGTCCTCCACAGGTTCGCGGTCCCCCGCTCTCAAGAATGCCCGGAGCTCCTTGAGCTTGCTCTTGTTTATTCCATCCCGGACTTCCTTCTCAGCAGGCACCTCCACATGATTTATCTTTGACATGTACTTGTCTATCTGCTTGAAGAAGTCGTTCATCATAGCTATAAAATCGCGGGTATTATCGCGGGCATACTGCTGGTTTCCGATATTTATCGCAGACTCCAGGTTGGCCGCCTTGCGCTCGATTCCGTAAGCCCCGATATTTGCACTGCTGCTCTTGATGTCATGGATTATATTTTTGTACTTTCTCACATCGTCGTCTATATATTTTCTGAGCTGCTGTACCTCTTCCCGGTACTCATCCCTGTAATTTCTGACAAATGTGTTAAAGGTTCTGAAGCTTCCACCCATGGCTTTGACGGAATCTTCCACGGACACAAATCTTCCAAGCAGGACTGCATCCTCCATATAGTTGATGTCATCATCGGACTGGGAAAGCTCTGTGTCTCTCTCCTTTATCTTGTCCTCCGATATATAAGTCCTCAGCATGGATTCTGCCTGATCGAGCTCTATCGGCTTAACTATGACATCGTTGAAGCCCGATGTGAGTATCTCCTCTCTGGATGTCTCGACCGTATTGGCGGACAGCGCAATGATAGGCATCTTCTTGTACTCCTCACCGTCAAGATTTCTCATCTCCCTGACGGTATCCAGTCCATCCATGACAGGCATAACGGTGTCGATAAATACCATATCGTAATTCTCCACCATGACCTTATCAAGTGCATCAAATCCCGATGTGGCTGTGTCGCACGCCAGACCATATGTATCAAATATGGTCTTCTCCACCTGTAATGCAAGCTCTGAGTCGTCCACTATAAGTATGCGGGCATCCGGCAGCCACAGATGTGAATTGGCATTTCTTCTCGCCATCTCCTTGCGCTTTCTCTCATTGTAGTTGACATAACTATAATCAAACACTGACTGCTTGATGCTGAAGCGTATGGTCGTTCCTGCGCCATATATGCTCTCTGCGCTGATGCTTCCATCCAGCATACGCACAAGCTCCTTGGCTATGGCAAGGCCAAGACTGACTCTGAACATTCCTATATCTGATCTCTCATAGGAATCATCCAGCTCAAACAATGTTCCAAGTCTCTCTTCCTTAACTCCAAGTCCTGTATCCGATATCTTGAAGTCCAGATATATCTCATCGTGATCCCTGTCAAATATTCGGGATATCTCAGTCTCCGGTTCCTCTATGAGCTCCGAGAATTCACTGACTGTGTAATCCTCGGCCTCCGCCTCATCTACATCCTCGTCAGCTCTTCTGGCTATACGCCAGTCAATATCTATGCTTATATAGCCCTCTTTTGTAGTATTTGCGGACCATGCAAATATGTTCTCAAGAATCTCTCTCACCGCCGTCATATCTCCTATGAGTCCGTTCGGTATCTTGTCCTCAATGCTGACCTTGAGATCGATGAGATCACTGTTCACCATGGACTTGAATTCGTCGGAGAGCTCATCTATGAGATCCGAGGCAAAATACTGCTTGTACTCCGGCTCTATGATGTCGTCCTTGAGGTTTGAAAGCTTCGATATTCCATCGGACATATCGAGTATCTCTCTTCCCGCAGCATACATGGCACCGTACTGTGCATACTCATCACTCTGGGTATCCTGACAGTTTCTCATGGCAAGCTCTGAGATGGCGATTATGTTATTGAGTGGAGTCCTTATCTCATGATTAAGATAGTTTACATAATCATTCTTTGCCTGATTGGACTTCTCCGCCTCCTCACTCTTCTTGCTGAGCTCTTCCACCTGCTCGTTCTGTCTTCTGAGAAGCTTGAAGATACTTCTCGCAACAGCTATTCCCACTAAGATAAGAAGAACTATAAATATCACAAGGAGCATCTTTGCCAGATTCGTCTCGAAAAAACCAAGTTCCTTGTCTATGACAAATGTAAGCGGCTGTTCACACTCCACGCCGTCCGCATTTTTTGCAGTTAACATAAAACGGTAAGTACCTCCCTCAAGATTGGTGTACTCGACCTCCATCTTGTCAGTTCCCGTGAGCGTTCTCTTCTCGCTCTCAAAGCCCTCAAGGTAATACTCCACTGATATGTCAGCACGGTTTACATAACTAAGGACTGAGAACTTGATAGTTATTCTGTTGGTGTTCTTCGGCACATCTATCTGTCCGTCCAGATCTGAGAACTGATGCTCAGTTCCATCCACCTCTATGGAGGCAATACGAACCCTAGGAGCTACCTCGTTCACATACTCTGAATTGAGATTTATCCTGCACAGCCCTTCATCGCAGCACACATACACAACGCCTGTCTTTGACACATAGTTGGTTGATTTCTCTGTTATGTTGGATATTATTCCGTCGTTCTTCGTAAAGCTTATATATTCAGGTGAGGCATTGCTCAGTATATCCTTCTCATAATATCTGTATAAACCTCTGGAACCAAACATCCACAGGTATCCCTGATCGTCCATTATGAGATCGTATATACCGTTGGTGTTATCCACGGTGGTGACCTGTCTGACGGTTCCCTCCTGATAATACAGACCATTGTCCGTTCCTATCCACAAACCGCTGCTTCCGCGGACCATACTTGACACAACGCTCATCTTCTGGGTATCATCCAGCTTCATCTTGCCGACAGTATAATCCGTGTCAACTATAAACACGCCAGCGCCGTTGGAACCGGCATACAGCTCGCCGGTCTCGTCTGCGTACAGGCTGATTATGTCAGGGTTATCAAGTCCATCCAGTCTCGATATGCTCTTTACGACATCATCGCCCTCTATCACAGATATACCGTTCTCTGTTCCAACCGCCACCGTTCCCGGCTTTATCTCAGTTATACAGTTCACGGCATTGCTTATGAGTGATGACTCTCCACGGCTGTAGCTCTTGTACTGCCAGTTTCGGCTCACCTTTATTACACCATATATCTTATATGTAGCTATCCACAGATGATCGTCCGAATCCACATACAGATCTCGTATACTTATACCGCTGAGCTTTGATACGAGCTCATTGTCCGCACTCATCACAAGCTTGCCATTTGAATCTACGATATACAGACCTTCATCAGTTCCTATAAACGTGTTGCCATTGTAGCTCGTCACACAGTTCACGATGGAGCTGTCTATGCCGTACTTCATGGTGACATTCTGGAACTTGCTCCTCTCCAACTGAAGAATACCTTTTCTGTATGACGTAAACCAGTAATTGCCCTCAAAGTCTATGATCATATCGCTCATCGACTCGTTAAAGCTCAGTCCCCCGATGGCTGTCACATTACCCTTTGATGAGATATATCCAACACCGTCATCGGCAAGCGCCCAGATGTTGTCGCCATCCGAATATATCTTGTTGATTCCGTGAAGGTTGCCCGTGTTGATGATCTCATTCTTGCCGTCTGTTCCTATCTTAAGAATGCTGTATCCGGCGGATCCATAATATCTGTTGCCATTCTCGTCAACATACAGTGAGTTTATATCGTCGACCCTGTACTCTGACTTGTTGGTTATGGAGACATGTCTTTCAGGATCAACGGTTATCAAAATATCATTATTGGCTATTGCATACACATAGTCCCCATGTCCTGATATATTTCCCACGCTGAGTCCTGACACGACATCATCAGCCAGAGCTTCCGCACCGTCAGATGACAGACGAAATATTCCCGACGAGGCCGCTATCCACAGATTCTTGTTATCGTCCTCGTACATGGCGTTGATGGTTGACACACCCAGATTGTACATCTCGGAAACTCTCTGAAAGGTTCCGTTATCATACATGTAGAGTCCATAGTTGTCCGTTCCAACATACAGCTTCTCATCACTTGTGAGATAAATGCAGTTGATCGAATATTTCGTGGCATCCTCGTCACCGTCCAGTGAGAACAGTGTAAATTCACTTCCGTCATACCTGTAAAGTCCGTTGTCCGTACCTATCCATATGTATCCACTCACAGATTGGCACACACAATTTGCCTCTCCACTGTCAAACCCATCGGTATCGGAGAATGTCCTCTGGTTATAATTTGATGTAAAATCCTCATCTGCAAACACACTAAGCCGTGGCCACATCACTGTCGCCACGGCAAGTATTATCACGTATATGATAAGTTTCTTTTGATGATCTCTCATTTTTTCCTCCGAAGATATGTCCGCTACTACGCCTCTTTGAGGAATGCAACATATCCTTTCTTGGTCTCATATATATCTGCCTTGGATGTCACTTCCCATGGTGCATGCATACTGAGCACTGCCACACCGCTGTCAATGACTTCCATTCCATAAAGTGCTGCGATATAAGCGATTGTTCCGCCTCCGCCTATATCAACTTTACCAA
>ERZ780212.1129-NODE-1129-length-22943-cov-6.071479_pt1 | contig 22943 bp, 12 predicted proteins | sample MGYA00511364_ERZ780212 | MGnify/ENA primary metagenome ERZ780212 (study PRJEB29588, sample SAMEA2147991) | human gut metagenome | biome: human gut; feature: human-associated habitat; material: faeces | place: Denmark | collected 2008/2010 ...
AGTCTTCTTTCCCGACTTTGAAATGTAGCTCGCGTCTATGGCAATGGCTTTTCTAACGCTTTCTCCAAACCGCTGCCGCATAAGGAAGAGATTGAACTGCATCCAGTCAAACTCACGTTCGAACAACTGTCGGAAGCGTTGTTCCGAACTGTCCGAGTAACGGCCCATTTGGGTGAAATTAATCTTTCTTGGCAGTACCATATACAAAATCATGAGTTGGATGAATGCCGTTTTAAAACTTTTGCGTAACTTTGCTGAACAACTTTTCAAAGCATCGGTTACGAGTCCCTCATATTGGTCAAGTGCTGTTCTGTTCATTGCTTTAATGTGTGGTAGGAGACCATTAAAGGTAATGAAAATCAGCTACTTGACCTATTTTATTCTGCTAAACTTTATTAATTAACTTATTTATTGTCAACGGATTAGCTATAAATTTAACGAAGTATTAATTCGAAGGAGCATCAAAATAGTCAACAAAAACTACGGGCTTTTCTTTTACTTGTCCATACATTGTAAAGAATCCTAATAACCAGGATAATGTGAGCATTAATGTTTTTAATTTCATGGCTTTATGTTTTTTAGTTTAATGTTTGTATAATTTGATGGATTTATCTCGTTTTAATGTGAGAGTTTATCGTCTGTTTAATAGCTTTTTATATCTGTAAGTTTACTCTCTTATTCCTACCTAAAGGGTTGATAAAAGAGATATTATATTGGTTTAACTGATAAACAGTGGCAAGTTTATAGAAAAATTTTTATATTACAAAGGCCAAAAGCAAAAACATTCGCTTCGCTCCATTTTTACTATTATTTTTTGTTTTGTTAAGATAGTTATTAATGGTCTGAGTCTATTCCCTACTTTGTTTATAGGAGAATCGTTGATTATTATTACTGTATATGGAAAAGTGTCGGCTGACAACGGCTAACAATGGGACTCATTTAGAAACAATAAATCCCACTCTGAAGTGGGATTTATTGTTTTGAGGCAGCCTTTTTTATTTTCCTATTAGGGTATTAATTTGTTTATAGTCGGAGGATGTTGCGAGGATAAGCTTTTATCCTCAAAGTCGAGCCAGTCATCGTCGGCATTTTCTCCCTTGATTCTTTCAAGTTCGTCTTGAAAGCGTTCCCATGCCATTAAATCCTCGTGTCAGCTTTCAAATTCTTCCAAATCGTTCATAATTCTTTATTCTATAATCTATGTTTGGGGATTCGGTAATCATGTTTTAATTTATTCCTTATTTATAGTATCCAAAATTACCGTTCTCATCCACGCTCCAATGTATGATGTTGAGCGGAAAGCCTTTGAGAATGGTTCCCACAACGGCTTGTTACTGCTTTTCGTCATAACGGAACTCACGTTGATAGGGCGGACGTATATCCAACTTGCCATGATAGCCTTTTACTCCGGCATCGGGGGCATTGACATATCCGTCAATCAAATCTTGGATTTTTATGGATTTCAATTCTATCTGCATATCCTACTCCTTTCCTTTTTTAGACGATTTCTTTGTGTTTTGCTTCTTGGTCAGTGATTTTTCCTCAGACTTCAATCGCCGTTCTACCTTCTTCACATCCTCTCCAGCAGGCAATTGCTCTGTAACGATTCCACGCTGTAGCAACATATTTCTCACGGCTGTATTGTTGTCCACGTGTTCACGGGTGATTGGTTCTTGTCCGTGCAAATCTTTTTGTTGTACGTTCACGGAAGTCATTTCCTCAGCAAAATCCTTGGCTTTGATGCTGATTGTCGGAAGAAAATCAGCCAAAGGTCGATTGTCGGGAGCACCTAATTTACGTTTCAATAATGCAGTGTCCAAATGGAATAAAGCCTTGTCGCCTTTGGAACGAATGATGCCGAATCCTTTGCTGTCTACCCCGCGTTCATATAGGATGCCCGACAAACGGTTTTCTGTTTCTGCCAATTTGTTACGTGCCATGACACGCTCGTGTTCCAATATCCGCTTCTGTACAAGCTCTGCCCGGCGTGTCTGTACTGCGAAATAGTTTTGTGCGAATGCCACCTGCGGTTTGCGCGGATCTCCATTTTGGACCACAAGGTAGCAGGCGTAGCGTGTCAGCATATAGTCATTTACTTCACGCTGAGCACCTGAACCAAGTATGACCATTTTCCCGACGTTGGGAAAATGGTCTTCGGGATTTTCACCAGCATTTAGGCAGGCTTCCTTTGCCTTATCTATTACATTACTAAATCTCTCCCATTTGGCATAGCCCAACAGAGTAGAGAGTTCTCTTGCGCTCCAACATTCCACACCCTTATATTCGTTTGCGATGGATTCAAACTGGCGGAACAGTTCTATGATTTCTTCGGCTTTCATTGCTTCTTGATTTTACAGATTAATATTCTCTTATACACGGAATGCACAATTTTACCATTTGGACCAAGGTAATATGTCTTTTTGTTGCCTCTTCCTTTTAGGACAGCATTTTCATTTGTTTTACCTCCACCTTGTCCTGTAGGGATATCAGTTGCACGGTCTATTGTGCAAAGATAATTGTTTTCTTATATTTTTATATATAAAAAGACTGTTTTTTATAATGTGGTGAAATTCTAATTCCTTTATATACTTGATAGTCATAATATAACAGCTAATAGTATTGTTTATGCGAGGAAAATCATGGCGTAGATGCAAGGAAAATAACCGGGAATAGTATTCCACTACGTGATGAAGTTTTTCGCTTTGCTCCATATATAATGACGGCACCTGACATTGTGGAAAAAGGAAGCATGGATACAATCGGGCGCGAATCTTTAAGATTTAAGAAAAAGCTATCAAACGGTTATGTCGTGATTGTTGGAAAGGAACAAAAAACAGCCCATATGCTATGGGAACCATAACCATGTGGGCTGAACTTTCATCATCTAATGTTTCAGATGCCCGAACAACAATCCGTCCCCTGAACTCGACGTCTCAACCTGCAAACGCCATAGGAATGACGAATGCAAGAACCGTTATCATTAGCTGTGATGATGCTGCGAAGATACGGAAAGATGCTGAAATGGCAATAGTACAGGATGAAAAAATCGTGAGTCTCGCGTTTACCATGGCGATTCTGTGATATTTAACGAATCCGATGTGAGGATTACAGAACATGTGCGTTTCTTCCGCTCCTCCAAAGGAGCATCGTGCGGTTTCATGATGAATGGAAAGATTTACATCGACTCGAGGATTGTCACAGCCGAGGTGCACATCCATGAATAGCCAACGACAAAATAAGGGGACATAGAAAAAAGAAATCAGCAAATGATACCGGCCTACCGGAGAACGAGTCTCTTTCAAAGAGCTCCGTCGTATCATTTGCTGACAGCGCAAATATACAATAAAATCTTGGTAGTATAGTTTCTAAATATGAATTTATTGAAAAAACATTTGGAGATACTTTTATTACAGATTTGGGCAATGTAATAGATAATTTGTGCCCCCAATTCGGAACCCTTGGTACAAAAGAAAAACGCTAATCATCTTATATTCTAAGCGATTAGCGTTTCTTTCAAAGTGGTGCCACCAGGAATCGTAATCTAACGATAAGTGGCTGAATATCTTTGATGTATATTTTAGCTAAAGAAGTAATCTCCCGCTATTGCTCCACCGAAGGCTTGCTTTATTTTGCAGTGTCTTGCGGAGTCGATTTCCTATTATACGACAAAGGTAACGCTTTATTTTGAAATACAAGCAGATGCCTTGTGTTTTTGCTCCACTTCGGTGTAGAATTCATCTTTCTCTAAAAAAATATGGCTAAAGCATTGGCTTTTTCTGCTTAATTCATAAATTATACTATATTAGAATATTTGAATACAGATAAGTATTTGTTTCTTAAAAAATAATCTGTTTGAAGAATAGGTATTTAAAATTGGTAATAAATTAGGAACAGGGCAAATTTATATTTTGTACCATTCGTACGAATGATATTATTTAATTTAAATGATACAAATATCATAATCAATAGTGTGATCTTAATCAGATAATGTGTTATTGATTGATTAAAAGAGTGTTATATGGTTTGTTGTGATGATTTTTAATTTTTTGTGACATTTAATCTCTATCCTCATTTTTTTATTGCTTTCTACAAATTTGTCACTGATATTTTGTACTTTTGCGTATTATTGGGATATTTTGTTTATGCCATAACCTAGGGTAATTGTAATAACAATAACATGATAACAAAAAATCAACTTATTTCTCGCTTACAAGAAATAGGAGAGAATGGAATATTAGATGCTGAAGATGCGGATCGTAGTGAAAATATGCACCGCCTCTTTATGTATCCTGCAATGATGGTACCTGCTGCCCAGAGTGCTATTATACAGGCATTTTCTGATATTCTGCCTTTCAATACTTATGCTATAGATCCATTTATGGGATCAGGAACATCTTTGTTATCGTGTATGGAATTTGGTTTTAATGTTTTTGGGCAAGACATAAATCCTTTAGCAGTACTTTTATCCAAGGCAAAAACTAGCACATATGAGGTTCATAAATTGAAAAAAATCTTACATAATATAAAAGAGCATATTAAAAGTGATAATAGTACAAAAATAGATGTTTCTTTTTCAGGTATTGATAAATGGTTCTCAAAAGAAGTTCAAATATCATTATCTAAAATACGTAGGGCCATTAATGAGGAGGAGGATATTAATTATCGATATTTCTTTTGGATTTTAATGTCTGAAACGATAAGAATTGGGAGTAATGATCGTACTTCAACTTTTAAACTTCATATGCGTAGTCCTGAAGAATTGAAGCAACGAAATATAGATATAGTTCAAAAGTTTTTATCAATCTCATCTCATGGAATCTCTGATTATGAGTTATTTAGTTGTAAATTAAAAGCTAATCATCAGTCATCTGAGCTTGCTTTTAGAGGTAAGGTAGAAATTACTTGGGGAAATAGTCAAATAAGTATTAATACTACAAAAAAATTTGGATTACTCATTTCTTCTCCACCATATGGAGACAACCATACAACAGTAACGTATGGTCAGACTTCTTATTTACCTTTACAATGGATTCCCTCTAATGACATAGAATGTCCATATGATTATTTAAGAACAACACAGGAAATTGATCGTCAAAGTTTGGGTGGAAAAATTAACAATAAGAATCTTGAAGAACGCCGTATTGCTTTATTTGAAAAGACAAAGCATCTTAGAGATTTTTACAAAAATATACCTAATGATGAAATTGTAAAGTATAAAAAAACAATTGCTTTTATTGCTGACTTTGATGATAGTTTAAGAAATATTATGGGTGTTATGAATGATGATGCTTATTATATATGGACTATAGGTAATCGTTTTGTTGGTGGTAGAGAAATCCCTAATGCGGAGATCCTTCAGGATTTAATGGAATATTATGGTATAAACTTGTTTTTTAAGGCAGAACGACAAATTCTTAATAAAAAGCAGGCTAATAAAAATAATTATTCCAAAACTATGGAGAAAGAACAAATAATGATTTTTCATCGTGAAAACTAATCGTCTATGGATAAAGTGAAATTTGATATAAATCCACATGTTATAAGGCAATTAGGTGCAGAATTAGTATCTGATCAGGTGACAGCATTAATGGAATTAATAAAAAATTCGTATGATGCTGATGCTAGTTATGTTAAAATAGAGATTAATACTACTGATCAGTGTGATATTCCTGATTTATATTACCACAACCATAAAGGATATATTATAGTCGAAGACAACGGTTTTGGAATGGATAAAGAGACTCTTCTAAAATCATGGCTTATTATATCATATTCAAATAAACGTCCAGTAGATGGAATAAAGCCTAAAACTCCCCTTGGACGTACCCCTTTAGGAGACAAAGGTTTAGGAAGATTGAGTACACAACGACTTGCTAATTGTTGTGAGATTTACACAAAGAAAAAAGAATCATCTCCTTTTCATGTTGGATTCAAGTGGAGTGATTTTGATAAAGTTGAACGCCTTGGAGAAGTTAATGTTAACTTTCAATCAACAGAATTTAAGGGAGATAGTGGAACAAAAATGTATCTACTTGATCTTATTGATACTGATTGTTGGAAAGGTGAGGGACTCGAACGCTTAAAAGGTGCTTTGTGTCAAATTATTGCTCCGTATAAGGAATTAAAGCCTTTCAATATTTATCTTTCTGTAAATGGTGATATCATTGATATAACTCAAGAAATCGGGAAGCTAGAACAGTTAAATCTTTGTGATATAAATTTCAACTATGCTAATGGGATAATGAATGTACGAATAGATATTCATTTACGTAAGTTAATAGGAAATGACTATTCTGCATATCAAACCTTAATACTTCCTGATAATGGAAAGAGATTCGAGGAATATCTTTTCAATGATAAAAAAGGGCGTGGACAGTGTTTTCAACATTCAGATAAGGGATATTGGTTACAATCAATTTTTAATTTTGAGCTAAAATCATTATTTCCTAGAGCTGATTTATATAGTGAAAATAATATTGAAGACCCTGGTAATTTTATAGGGCGAATACAAGAATTTTATTTTGGTTCACAAGATAAAGAAGGAGATTGGTGGAATGATTTATATAAGAATTTTAAAGAATATAAGGGCTTTGTGCAGTCTCAAACAGGTATAAAAATTTATAGAAATGGATTTGCCGTTAGACCATATGGTATTGATGATAATGATTGGCTTCTTCTAGGACAAGGACAAACAGGAGGATCTTCTTATTACGGATTACGCCCAGGAAATGTTGTAGGATATGTTGCTATTGACGAAGCAATGAATATGGGGTTAAGAGATAAAACTGATCGAGAAGGACTCATTGAGAATGCTTCATATAGAAGTTTTTATAAATTAATACGTACTGTTGTAGATAGATATTCTGAAAAAATGGAAAATCTGCGTAGATGTTATGCAGATTTTCGTACGTCTTTGTCTGCAGAGAATAATAAAATTAGGACGATGAGTCAAGCTTTTGGAGCAATCAGTGAACAAGCAAAAAGAGGAATTGAAACGTCAAAAGTATACAATGATGTTCAAAAGAAATTTTCATCGATTGAAGATAAAATAGATAAAGTTGTTAAATCATCAGATACTCATTCATTGTTTAGTAATTCTGAAGATTCTATATTAAAAAAGACTTTAGAAGAAGTACATATAATTCTTTCTGAATCTCAAAATGTACTTAATCAGGCTAACGATATTTTAAGTGATTCCATGTATCTTAATGAAGCTTTACTAGTAATAAAGCCTAAATTAGAAGCATTAGAGAGTCAACTTACTGATTTCTCAGAGCTAGCATCATTAGGTCTAATATCTGAAATGGTAACTCATGATTTAGGTCAAATCTCAAACAGAATGCTTGAAAAGAGTCATGAACTTGATAAGCAACTTAAAGCAAATGTAGAGATTACAAAATTACAACTATATTCTCTTGTCGATTTCATAAAATCAACCGTATCATCATTACGTGTACAAATGAAACATCTCGATCCCTCGCTAAAATATAATAGAGAAAAAAAAGATTTATTTAGTCTACAAGATCTGCTATTAAAAGAAGAAATTCCATATTATTTCAATAAATTACAAGATAAAGGCATAAAAACTCTCCTAAAAGTTGATAATGATTTTATGGTATCAATTAATAAAGGAAGATTAATGCAGGTATTTGATAATCTAATAAATAACTCTATTTATTGGTTAGAAAAAAGATTCGAACCTTCAGAACTACACCCTATACCAATAATTACAATTCGGGTTGATAAACCATGGGTATATATAGAAGATAATGGAGAAGGGATTGATAAGTCCGTGGAAACGATATTGTTTGAACCATTTGTTACCAGAAAACCTATAGGAGAAGGTCGAGGTTTAGGATTATTTATCGTAAGACAATTACTTGATAGTTATCAATGTGATATTTATTTGGATGATAGCATTAATGAAAAAGGAAACCGATATCGATTTTCAATTAATCTAAACGAAATTATCTCTAAGTAATTTGGCCATATGAAAGACATAATAAAAGCACTTATAGAAAAACGTAAGATTAAAAAAATTGTATATGTTGATAATGAGTTTGAAATCGACGTATATAAGAACAATATTAAACTGTTTTTGCGTGAGAATATATCAAATCCAAGTATTAAATGGCCATTTTTAGCAGAAGGTGGAATAGATTATGCTTTAGAAGAATGTGAGAGATGGCTAAATAATTCCGAAAACAGTAATGCTATAATTGAATTTATAAAAGAAAAGGAAATCCAACGGGAAGCTTCTCCAGTAGAAAAAAAATTAAATGAAATATTACCTGAAGATATACTGTCTTGCGTTACTCCATGTGAATTTAAGGAACAGTATACAGATAATCCTGTATTTACACCGACGGAAGACCAGCAATTGGTAATATTAATGGATAAATACATAAATGGAGATGATGGTAACAGTGGAATGAGGTTACTTGCTCCTTTTGAAAACAAAGATTATGTTGCTTGTGGATTGTTTTCTAATAGGTTTTGCGTTAATGATGAACTTGAACATTGGAACGATTGTAATAAAGCCACCAATATATATCCTTTGTCAAAATCGAGAGTGATGGAAGAAGATGATGGCAAAGCATTCTTATTAGGTTTAAGGGATGTCGTTTGGTTAAGACAAATTTCTGATATAAAAGAACAAGCGATAAAATTACTATCAAATGCAATTAAATTTACAATAAATGATATACGCATGATAGATCCTGCCAGTTTTGATTATGCAGTTATTCGTAAAAGTGTACAAGAAGGATGTTGGGAATTTGAGGTATTAAAACGTATAATAATGATTTTCTTAGAAAAAAGATTCCAAGAGAATGTTATGGATCATGAGAATTATACTATAATACAAACTTTGTCTAAAGGATTAAAAGTAATAAGTAATACTCCAGATATTGTATACCCATCATCAACATTATTAAAAGAACTAACTGAAAATGAAGTTTATTATCCTGGTGTATATGTTAACGGTATATATAGTCAAATTGCAAATGGTGATATATTTGAAATAGACAATAAAGGTGAGTATATGTTAGTATGTCAACCATGTAATCTTGAATTACGACAAGATGCAACTAGAAAAACATCTGAATTTGTATATTTACTTCCTATTGAACCAATAAATGAGGAGGGCAAACAAAAATATATAAGTAATTTATATCAAATAAAAGGTGAAAATTCTTGTTGCGTCAATTTAGCTAGAGCCAAAAGAGTATGCCCGATGATTTTAGATTTAGTCAGCTACAATACGGATGGAAGATCACAGCTTGATATAGACATAACCTATGAATCTTTGCAGGAGAAAGATATAATACAAGATAATATGCTTAAACAATATCAAAAAATATATAAAGAGATTTTGAAATTTACAAACCTCAGAGACAAAGTAAAGAATAGTGATATTGATCCTGCAGCAAAATCCCAATTACTAAGTCTTGTACAAAGGCCATTTAAACTTTCTACAGATAAATTTATTAAAATAAATCCTAATGGGAATATAGTTGATTTTGGTATACGTCGCAAGCGACGTTATAAAGAGTTTTATGCACAGCTCATATTACAAGATTTCATGGCATATTTATCAAGACAGGCATATCCAGTTGATATTCAACCTTAATATTATTAAGTGGTGAGGGGTATTTCAGAACGAGTATTTATATCAAGAAAGCTGATTTTTTGAAATACCCCTACATTATTTATATGAGTTTTACCATTTTCTCTATAAAGATTATTTCATTCTTATTCAAGAGATATTTTGTATATAGTTGACGATCTATATCAGGGATATCCATATTCCAATTTATATCAGATTGATTTGTAAAATCTTGCAATAGAATAAACTGAAACTTATCAGGAGAAAGATTTATAGAAGATACTGCCAGCATTAATAAGAATCTGGTAAAGCGAGTTTGAATATATTTATATTCATTTTCAACAACAGACTTATCTTCTGATGCACCAATAATCAAATAGGAATCCGTACAAACATCATTTGGCCCTATAATTTCTGTCCTTGAAACGATTCTGAATTGGCCGTTTTTATCAGGCTCACCGGCATGTTCAGCTGTTACTTTGCTCATAAGAATTTTGTATTTAGAAAGTAGTTGATTTGAAGCTGAAACAGCAGTTTTAGGAAGCCATGATACCCCTTCACTTGATATTAAACGAAGATCTCCAGATTTATCACCTCTAATATTTGATGATAAACCAAATGGATTACGTGTACTTACTATTGAGGCAAAGGTTTTATCTGATTGACATTTCTGAATTATATGGATAGCAGGATTATAGCGGATAAATACTGCAAACTGATCCAATGGGCGTGATACAGTGTCACGTAATAATCCTTGGACAGTTGTAATCGAACAATCCCCATGGTGGTTAGCATCCCATAATATGTAATTTACACCTCCACCAATACTTGATGTTGGAAAACAATCCTTTGCATTTATATAATCGAAAATATAATGAATTCGTTTATCAGACAACATATTCGCTCTAAATGAGTCCAATCCTTTGCCTCCCGCAAACCATCTAGAAGGCATAATCATGGAAATATATGTTGGATTTATAAGTTTAGCTATTTCAACAAATAAGTTATAAACAGGTTTTGCACTGACCCCAGCACCTCCATCCATAATTTGATATGGTGGATTTCCCACTATCGCATTAAATTTCATATTGTCATTATCTATGGCTTTCCAGTAAGAACGACCTTTGGCAACTTTGGCTATAAAGTTTTCCGGCTTATTCTTAATCTGGTTGATTAAATCTTCAAAATATCTTGTATTTACTTTAGCTTTACGGAATCCGACAAGCGTGCGTTTGGTAATACTCTTTGCCATCGGAGTCTTACAGATGACAAAGATGTTCTCGGCTATTACCTTATCCCATACAGCCTGCTGCTCTTCTACTGTTTCTACTGCGAAAAGAGAAGCCTTTACCCCTGCCCGGTAAATGCCGTATGCCATATAAAGCGGATAAAGTCCGGATTTGGAATTGATTTCCAGAATACGGGATTCAGGGGAGAAAACTTCTGCGGTAACCTCTCCTTTGTCTATAAACCGTGGTTCAGAAATCACATTCTGATACTCTGTGTCATAAAAGTTATATCCTCCTAGACAATCACCTAGGTGCATGTTTACCACACGCCACGGAGTAAGCACCGTTTCCTTGTCCGGATTACGGAAAGTACTGAAGATGTCCGTAATCCTCTCGATACGTTCCTCTATACTCAGTTTGTCCGCGGCACGGGCCATTGCACGGATTTGTTTTCCGGCAGCACAGAATATTTCCGGATCATAGTATTTCTTGAAGCTGTTGAATTTCTGCTTGGTCACTCCCTTGGGCATGAACTCTTCCCATGACTGCGGGTCAATGAGTGAGGCGAAATTATCAATCGTGATTTCCTGATTCTCATCACTCAGTTCCGCACCATAAATCAACAGGGGCATACGGATGGAGATGCCTCGGAGTATGGAAATGGCCGCTTCCCTGTTCTTGGTCTTCTTTTTCAGTTCTTCCAGCCGTTTCAGTTCTTCCTCCGTAAGTTCCTTCTTGGGTTTCTTTTCCAGCTTCTCCTTTTCCTCGTATTCCTCATTGTTCAGGCCTTGACTGTTGATGTCCACCTGGTTGGTCTTGGGCATGGCCTTGGTCTGACCGATAATCTTTTTCAGGTCATCGAATTCCTGTAGTTCCAAATCATCCAGTTTCATCAGCTCATCGTTATACAGACTGTTGTCTTCAAACCCGTTACGGACGACACGTTCCACATATACCCGTTTCAACTGTTCCAACATACGGGGTACATCAAAGCGGTTCATCTGTGAGCCCTCTATGGATATGATGGGACAGAAATTGATAAACTCACCCATAGCCTTACGGTCGCTTTGTGAAGTTTTTCCGGCTTTGGACGATATTTTGGCTGTTTCGGCAATCACTTTCAGGGTACGGTCAGGAGCAAAATCAAAAACGTAGCACTGCTCCTTCATCCGTCCGTTGATGGTGGCTGGTGTCTGTACGCGGAAGATGGTCTGCATATAACTGGATGCGGCTGTATTATAAGAACCGGACAACATGAATACGGCTGTCCATGCCTTTACACTTACTCCGGTCGTCAGCCGTCCGCAAGAAAGGGTAATGGTCCGTGTGGCATCCGGATCTTTTCCGATAGCCTGTTCCACGGCTTCCAGGGCATCACGGCTCTCTTCGTCCTGATCACCGTCACCGGCTACATTGACCACCTTGAAATGCTGGAACACCGGATGTGCTTGAAGCATGGCACTCAGTGCCCGTGCTTCCTTCACGCCAGGCACCATCCAGAGGGTATGGCGGAAAATATTCCGGTATTCCTCGTTGGCATATGGATAAAGGCTGTTCTTGTCCTCCTTGGTAAGAAGATTCAAAAAAGCCTGCACGTCTTTTTCATGACAGAAACTGCCGGATTCATTGACCCGGAAAAACTCCTTGAAATTAAAGGCGACATCTTCATCAACAAATTCATGAAGCAACCGTCCCAAATCGTAAGTATAGATATTGAGTGTTGGCAGTGAGGCATACGGATTGGGGTCACCAAAATGGAGTTCGTCCCAGCTCATCTTGGCCCGCTGTTCCATCACATAGTCCCATGTATAGATTTCATCCTCTTTGAAATCATCCAGCAGGTTGAATGGAGTACCTGACAGGCGCAATACTTTAGTCTGTTCCTTGACCAGCTCTCCCATAACCGCTTTACCCAGTTCGGTCTGGGTGCCTTCGTGCGCTTCATCAACGATAATTAGGTCCCAATCGGTAGCAAACACTTCGTTGTTTTTGTCGAAATTACCGCCCACAAGTTCAGAGCCGCGCAAATCCTGCATGGATGCGAAATAAACATAATGAAGCCCGTTGATTTCTGCCCGCCGTTCAAGACTGCCAAAATTTTCGCCGTTGTTCTTGGAACCGTATGCAAAATCCTTGCGGTCGTAAAATATCTTACAGAAATCCTCAAACCATCCGGCATCCACTACAGGACGATGAGTTAGAATCAGGGTACGCTGAAACTCCATATCCTTGACAACCTCCAGAGCAGAAAGGGTCTTTCCGAAACGCATCTTTGCGTTCCAGAGCATCTGGTTGCCTTTCTTAAACTGTTTCTTGGTCTTGTTGATGGCTTCCTGTTGTTCCGGGCGGAATACAATTGGAGAATACTCCTGGGTAACTTCGGCAGATGAAAGGGAACTCCGGCTTTCCTTGACAGCCGCAATAGCACGCTTGACGGTTTCCAGATCGGTGATGAACCATTCATTGGCTTTGTTGACTGTATCGAAGACTTTCTTTTTGATACCGGAGCGTTCCAGAACATTGTGTACCTCCTTGTCGTTGAATGAACGGAGTCCGCCACGGTTGTAAACGGTCAGTTCCGTATATAGCAGATCGTATGCGATACCTGCCGTCTGTGTGTACTGGTTGATACGCTTTCTTGCCGCTTCATTGAGCGCCTTGCTGTTAGGAGACAGACCGAACACGTTTTCATCCTCACAGGTTGCCTCGCCAATCTTCAGGCATCCACGGTGCGCCGCATCATTGATACGGAACACATAGATTAGTTTTAGTTTCAGGGACGATGTGAATCTCATGCTTCTTCATTTATGAGGTCGATAAATCGGATTCGTTTCCCCTTTTTGCCTGTTGTCTTGTCTGTAGCCCGCCAGTCCTTGATAATGCAGTAAATGCCATTGTGCTTGGTCAGGTCATTTTTCAGACAGCCTTCGCACGGTTCCCGTCTTTCAATCGTACCGAACAGGCTCGGTTCCGTCCGTACACGTTCTCCGCAACTGTCCGGAACGACACCTTTCAGTCCGTCCATCTGCCATACATTCCAGGAGATGATATAGGCTATATGGTTGATGGATTTAATTTGTGGATCTTTACCGAACTTGTTCCGGTAATATTCGATGAAGGATAAGAGAAGGGCTTCACGGGCAAGAAGAAGACTGTCGCCCTGCCATTCATAGGCATAGATGCTTCTGTAAGCATCCTTGGCTGCCTCCAGCCATTCACGCGTTGTCGCAGTATTCTCACTGACAATACGAAGTTTACGGTCAAGCAGACCGATACGCTTCTCCACGGGAATGAATGTTCCGGTAGTCGTATCATACCTACTTACCAGATAAGGAGCTTCTCCACAGGTGATTTCCAACCGGTTTTCCCGTACATAGTCTTTCCATGTCCTGCCTTCAGGAAAAGCAATCTTATCAGGATTGATTTCCCATGAATGTGTACCGTCTTTGGATGTCACTTCATGGTTGAATACATCCTTTCTGCCAAACCAGGCCTCGTCAATAAGATTGTTTTGGGCATTACATATCCAGGACGGAGTAAATACCTCCGCCATTTCCCGGGAACGTGTGCATTGTGTATCCCTATGTTTCAAAACACGGGGCATGACCACATGACCGTTCTCTCCGGTTATCAGTTCAGGAAGGATCTGTGACCCGTATTCATAACCTTGGCCGAGCGATTCATAATCGGAAGTAGCCCAGAATATGTTACACTGTTTTCCTTCCTTGCTCGTTGTATGATCCTTGAGCAAGGTATTCAGCAAGTCGGGTGAAAGTTCTTTCAGCTTGTTTTCCTGTATGTCGGCTTCTCCGGTCGTTTTCTCCATCTTCTTTCTGTGCGTAAAGGGGATGAGAAAGTCCCGGTGTCTGCGTCTTTCTTAGACAGAGGGAGATTTCAGACTATAAGGCTGATTTGCTGATGAATTATATGTAGAATTGCTAAACAACAGTTGAAATTCAATGACTTCCGGATGAAAATCCAACGGCCGGAATTGCAGGATTTTCAATAAAATGTATAACTTTGCGCAAGAGTGAGTCCCTCTGTCTAAGAGAGAATAAATTCATGTATTGTATTTTGTTTGGAGGGGCTTTGTATTAAGTATAAAATTATGAGTACAAAGTTTTTCAATAATAGACTTGGCAATACACTATTCGATAAGTTGAAAGGTATTGCGTCGGAGATGGCAACATTTGAACGTTTTTTAGCTGTAGTGGGCTTCTTTCGTTCATCTGGATATTTCAAGTTACGTAAAGAATTAGGTGATATATCAGAAATCAAGATATTGGTAGGTATCAATATTGATGATATTTTCCGAAAGCATAACAAGGCTCTTTTGCTGCTTGCTGATGAAGATAAAGCAAAAGAAATCTATCACAACGGTTTCAAGGAGGATATTGTAAATGCTCAATACTCACCCGAAGTAGAGGAAGGCATATTGCAGATGTGTGAAGACCTTGTTTCCGGACGTTTGCAAATGCGTATTCATGCAACCAAAAATCTGCACGCTAAATTCTACTTATGCCTGCCACAAAACCATAGCGAGAATAGCGACGGTTGGGTAATAATGGGTTCTTCCAATATCTCTGATTCGGGTTTGGGGATCAAACAGCCTCCACAGTACGAACTCAATGTGGCAATGAAGGACTTTGATGATGTAAAGTATTGCTCAGATGAATTTTGGACTTTATGGAACGAAGCCGTTCCATTGACAGCAAAAGATATTGAAGAGTACAAAAAGAATACATACTTGGGCTATCAGCCTACTCCATACGAACTATATATCAAAGTACTTATTGATACATTTGGCGACCAAGTGGAAGATGACTTCTCCATTCAGTTGCCCGATGGTGTCAAGGATTTGAAATATCAGAAAGATGCCGTTATTCAGGGCTATCAGATGCTGATGCAGCATAATGGTTTGTTCCTTGCTGATGTCGTGGGGTTAGGAAAGACTATGATTGCAACGATGATAGCCAAACGTTTTGTTGAGGCTAACGGTAAAAATACCAATATCCTCGTTGTATATCCCCCGGCATTGGAAGATAACTGGCGAAATACATTCAAACTTTTCGGAATATACAAGAAAACTCAATTCATTACTAATGGCAGTCTGTCAAAGGTTCTTGAAAGTAAAGACAATTACAAGGACAAAGAGGAATTTGATTTAATCATTGTCGATGAAGCCCATGGTTTCCGCAGTGACAGTTCTGGCAAATATGATGAGTTGCAAAAGATATGCAAATCCCCCTGCCTGAATATGGGCTTGCTGAAAAGCACTCAAAAGAAGGTAATGCTTCTTTCTGCAACACCGCTCAACAACCGCCCTGATGATTTACAGAATCAGTTACTATTGTTCCAAAATAGCCAAAACTGTACCATTGACGGAGTTCCCAACCTCAAAGGTTTCTTTGCTCCGCTTATCTATGAATATAAGAGATTGATGCGAGAGCGTGACCAGCGTGATGTTACTGCTGAGGTGGATAAAATCTATGAGCAGATACGTAGTAAGGTTATTGATAAGGTAACAGTACGCCGTACACGCAATAATATTCTCAACGATCCAGATTATAAGGCAGATATTAAATCACAGGGTATCATATTCCCAAATATTCTGCCACCGAATGAATTGGAGTATGTAATGGGCTCAGATACAAGCAACCGCTTCTATGAAACACTTAAGCAATTGACTGATGGAAAAACAGAGGAGAATCCAGAAGGCAAGGGACTGACCTATGCCCGCTATCGTGCTGTTGAGTTTTTGAAACCTGAATATCGTAGCAAGTATAAGAATGCTGTACATGTTGGTCAGACATTGGCTGCCATTTACCGTGTTCATATGGTAAAGCGATTGGAAAGTAGTTTCTATGCTTTCAAGAAGTCACTCCGAACACTTCTTCGTATTACAACTGATATGATTAAGATGTTCGATGAGGACAAGGTAATCATCGCCCCCGATTTGAAAGTGAAAGACCTGCAAGCAAAGAATATGGAGCTTGATGAAATTATCGAGTATGCTATTGCAAAAGGATATGCAACTGAAGATATTCTCTTCCCAGCTGATGCTTTTAGTCCTGATTTTCTTGAAATGCTCCATCATGACCGTGAGATATTGGAGCAACTCAATGCAGATTGGACGAAAGAGCATGATGATCCGAAGTTTGACAAGTTCCGAGAAAACCTTACTAATGTTTTTTTTGATACGACCATCAATCCATCTGGCAAATTGGTATTGTTTTCTGAAAGTGTCGATACATTGAATTACTTATACGATAGATTGACAAAAGAGATAGGTCGCACAGATGTTTTGATGGTAACAGCAAGCAACCGCAACCGCTTGGGACAGACTATCAAAGAGAATTTTGATGCCAATTTTGACAGTAATTCAATGAAATACAACATCATTATTACTTCTGATGTATTGGCCGAAGGTGTGAACTTGCATCGTTCCAATGTAATTGTCAATTACGATTCGCCTTGGAATGCCACACGTTTAATGCAGCGTATAGGTCGTGTAAACCGTATCGGTTCTGTTGCTACGAATATCTATAACTATATGTTCTACCCATCGCAACAGGGCGACAGGGAAATTCAACTCTATAAAAACGCTCTTGTTAAATTACAGGGTTTTCACTCTGCATTTGGCGAAGATGCTCAAATCTACTCAAAGGAAGAGATTGTAAAGGAGTTCCAAATGTTTGACAACAATGTAAAGGACAGTATCGATAAGAAAATTGCCCTATTGCGTGAAGTGCGTGAGCTCTACAACAGAGACCGTAAACTATATCACAAGATCAAGGCTTTGCCAATGAAGAGCAGAGTAATGCGTGATACGGGAAAGCATTGTGGAAAGTCAGTCATCTTTGTTTCTTCCAATGTCAAGACCGAGTTTTATCTGGCTACTCAAACTGGTATTGAAATTATTGACTTCCTAGAAGCAGTAAAGTATCTCAAAGCAAAGCCCGAAGAACAACCATCACAATTTACTAATGAGAAACAACACTACAAACATGTCAATAGCGCATTGGCTCAATATACAACCGATTATGTAGAGGCTGCAGATACATCATCTATCAATCGCACAGACCTTGACAAGACTTCACTTGAAGCTAATAAATTCCTGCGGACCATTAAGCAAATAACAACCGACTGTGAGCTGAAATCGAAATGCGATGTACTGATGGGATACATCAATGAAGGTATATATGCCCAACTTCCCCGCTATCTGAAGGCTTTATCACGAGAGTACAAAAACGACCGCTCTAAAATGAAGCAGGACGAATATAGCTTGCAAAACAAAATATCGGAATTACTTGGAGAATATCAGACAATGGACAAAGAACAACGCCATGATGCCCAATATATTTCTAATCCTCAAATCATTATATCAGAATCATTTAAGTAAATATTTTTATGACAGCTACATATACACCGGATATTTTGAGAAAACTATTCCAATCATCTTTCAATCTGACTCAGTGGTACACTTTCCTACAATATTTTTTCAATGCAACCGAATTGAAAGAAGAACCAGAAAGGATCATTGGAAGTACCTCTGATAATGGTTACTATTTAGGAAATATAGATACTACAGACAGTTATCGTATCGGTTTATTTCATTACAATATTAAAAAAGGCTCTGTAGCAAACAGGCGTGTGGGGCTACGCAATCTTGTAAAGTCATTCATCAATCCGACTTGGGGAGAGTTTGATGCCGCATTGGTGGTATTTGATAGTGGCGACCATTGGCGTTTGTCATTTATTTGTGATATCAAGGGAGAAGCGACATCGCCTAAACGGTATACATACGTTTTTGGTAGTGATGATTTACTATACAGAACGCCTATTGAGCGTTTCAACTTCTTAAAGAAAAAAGGTATTTCGTTTGAAAATTTGAAAACTGCATTCTCTGTTGAAGCTCTTTCTGATGAGTTCTTCGACAGATATCGCGAACAATACGCCGACTTTATCCAATATATAACAGGCAAGCGTTTTGTTAAGGTGGGTAGTAAGTGGGAAGAGAAAAGACTTAGTGAACCCAATGCTGCATTGATGAAAGCGTTTGACTACAACGAAAAGAAAATCCGTGATTATGTAAAGAAGATGATGGGACGAATCACCTTCCTTCATTTCTTGCAACGCAAAGGTTGGATGTGTGGTGACCTCAACTACATGCAAAATCTATTTGAGAATTCTGCATATAAGGACGATTATCTCGATTCAGTCCTCGAACCACTGTTTTTTGGTATTTTGAATACCAAACCGTCTGAGCGTGAGTTATTGTTTGCAAATTACGATTGGGATAAATCTTTACTTACAGAATGGAAAGATATTCCATATCTCAATGGCGGATTGTTTGAACGTGATGAAGAAGATGAGCCCGAGAGCCGTTTCCCAGCCGATTACTTCAAACGCTTGTTCCAATTCTTCAGTGAATACAACTTTACCATTGACGAGAATGACCCCAACGATGCCGAAGTGGGAGTAGATCCAGAAATGTTGGGCAAAATCTTTGAGAACTTACTCGAAGATAACAAGGATAAAGGTGCATTCTACACTCCCAAAGAGATTGTACGCTATATGTGCCAAGAATCGCTTATAGCCTACCTCGAAACAAATACAAGTGTAGCAAAAGATAAGATACGCCAATTTGTTCTTTCACCCGAAGAAGGTGTTGCGGATATTTCAGAGAATAAAAAGCCGAAACTTCTCGCAGCACTCGAAGATGTGAAGATTTGTGACCCCGCCATTGGTTCAGGAGCATTTCCAATGGGCTTGCTCAATGAACTGCTGCATTGCCGTGAAGTATTGAGCGGAGAGCATTATGACCGTGCCGAAATTAAGAAAAACATTATTCAAAATAATATCTATGGTGTAGATATAGAGAAAGGTGCAGTTGATATTGCCCGCTTACGTTTTTGGCTCTCTATCGTGGTAGATGAGGAGACTCCATCACCATTGCCCAATCTCGACTATAAGATTATGCAAGGCAACTCACTAATCGAGAGTTTTATGGGTGTGGATTTAAGTAAACTCACTTACGAAAAAGAATACAAGAAAGACAAAGGAGAGATTTCTCTCTTCGATGATGAAAAAAATCGTCTGCAAAAAACAGTCTCGCATCTGCTATTTTCATACTACTGCTGTACTGACCACGACAGAAAAATGACGTTACAGCAAGAGATTTCCGACACCATCAACAAACAACTGAAAGCACAAGCATACGACTCTACAATTCTTGACAAACTCAAAACTATCAACCTTGCTGAGAATAATAACTTCTTCCTCTGGCATACTTGGTTCAGCGATGTGTTCAACCGAAACGACAAGGAAGGATTTGATATTGTAATTGGTAATCCGCCGTATGTAAGTGCTGTTAATATGGCAAGAACTAGTGAAGAAAAATTACTATACAAACAATCGTATCCAGAAGCAACTGGTGCCTACGATATGTATGTTTTATTTCTATTGTTAGGAGCAAAAATATCTTCTAATATTTATTGTTGGATTATTCCCAACAAACTATTAGTCGCAGATTATGCAAAAAAGACATTACATAAACTAAAAGCTGAGTGTGGTTTAGAAAAGACTATAGATGTATCAGTTTATGATGTCTTTAAGAATGCAAGTGTATATCCTATTATAGTATTGGGAAATAAAGTATCTCATGAACATTTTAATAGTTACTTTCTCAATAATTATTCAGATTTAATAGATAACAGGTTAAATAAGAAAGAATCTGTTGAGGAATCTAATAAGGTACGATTATCCCTATTAGGATTAAAAGTGTGTAGTGGTGCTACAGGATTCGAAGCACAAAAAATCAAAGAAAATGTATGTGAAATAGATAACAATCATACTATACCTTTTACAGTTAGTGGTAATATAGACAGATATGTTTTTAATAATACAAATGTTCGATATATGAAAGATAAGTATAGTAGAGCCTTTATTTATCTCGACTCGAATATAACAGAATCAAAACAAGAAATGTGGAAAAATCCTAAAATTATAATAGCCGGAATGACTAAAAAAATTGAGGCTTGCTATGTTGATACCCCTTTGGCAATAGGCGTAGGAGTATATGCTATATATGATTTTGCTGGATATAATCCATTCTACATTCTAGGCATTTTAAATTCCAAGAGTACAACTGATTTTTTAACTGCAGAATTTTCGGACAAGCATTTAGCTGGAGGATATTTAGCTATTAACAAATCAACGATAGAACAATTTTTATTTCCTCAAGATGTTCCATCAGACGTTCAACAACGTATAGCAGATATTGCAAAATCCATACATCTTGCTAAAAAAGAGAATCCTAAAAGTGATACTGCTACATTAGAAAGTCAAATTGATTCTATCGTTTCACATTTACATTCAATATGATAAATAAAATCATCAAACAAAGTGTATAAACATAGCAATAGTCTGCAAACTTGCGGGCTATTGTCGTAAAAAGCACAATTTGTCATTCGTTTCGATATAGGCATTGAACCATGCGATGGGGATTATTGGAAATTGTGACGAAATACTATAATATACAAAAGTCTCTGTAACGAATATTCCTTGCACAGAATAATTCGAACAATCACACCCAAAAGCTCTGCTTACATCATAAAGATGGTTCTGAATCCAATCCACCTTAAATGATAGTTTTTCATCATATCCCTTTTCTCCAATAAATTTGGTGTAATCTGCGGCAAAAGATTGAAGATGATATCTTGTTTTAATATGTTTGGCATCAATTACGTAAATAATTTGAGTTGATTTGTCTATAACAATGAAATCAATCTCACCAACATTACGATTTGGGTAACACTTTGTTCCAATATAGGCTACTGCTTTTTCCAATGAGACATTATTCAAGGCTTTGACATTTCTTTTATATGGCAGTTTCTTTGCCTCAATAACACTGCAACATAATCTTTCTAACCATTTGTCGTGTTCTTGAAATAATTTTTTTGCAAAATTTATTATTATTTGATTGGATGCCCATTCATTTGGTATCACTTGGAATGGCAATAGATTCCCACAAATTTCCTCAATTGCCTCTTGAAACATATACGGGGCAATATAGTATTCTTTGTTTCCATCTATACTAAATTCTAATATCGGTCTATATCGTGTCCTTAAATCTTTATCATACGGTTTTTCAATAGCGGCTTTTATATCAGAGTTATTGTGGGTAAATAGTAGTCCTCGCAGAAAGGGATTATGAGGATGCTTCTTGACAAAATTTGTTATGTTGATAACTTGAATGATTTGCAATCTTTCAGGAATATGCCCCTCAACAATCTCTTTGAATTCGCTAAAAGAAACATCATTAAGATGTATGTTTGCTGGTTGTGCATTGCACACCATATCACAAAACTTATCGGTAATATCTCCAAATGCATTATATAGTTCACCTCTAAAATCGTTTAATAAATTGAAAGAAAAGCAATGCTTTTGGAATAGAAACTTACTTTGAGAGGTGTATTTTAGATGACTATGTACGTTTACTAACGAATCATCCATATAGGTTAAAGCGAATGCCCACTCATTGCGCTCTAACTTAAAAACACATTCGTCATTCATTAATTGGATAGCTCTTTGCTGAGAAAGTATGTCTATCATCTTTGTTATAAAGAAGATGTCTGACAACTCTAATTTATCCATATCAATTATTGGTGCTGCTTTGAACGATAGGTTTAACTTGGGTATAAGTATAAATACATATCGGCACATTTGCATCAATATGAGCATATCCTCAGTGCGTTGTTTCTCTGTTGCCAGTCTAGAATACAGCAGCATAAATTGAAATATATCTTGCGGATTCCTATATCTATCTAATAAAGTAATAAAATCTTGCACTAATGTTTCAATGCATAAATTACAAATGTCAATAACGGTACATTTGTTTATTTCGGCGTCTAGAGAATATTTGTTGTTAATTTGCTCTAAACACCGTTTATAATACTTCATTTCAGTATGATCATCTACTATAATTTGCATAAGACTACAATATTTCCCAAAGATAACATATTCTCAGCAGAGAATGGCTAATAAGAAAAATGAATGTCCGCAAGTTGCCAATCAATAAATTCGATGTTTAAAGTTCGCCCTAT
>ERZ780212.1144-NODE-1144-length-22543-cov-6.145455_pt1 | contig 22543 bp, 20 predicted proteins | sample MGYA00511364_ERZ780212 | MGnify/ENA primary metagenome ERZ780212 (study PRJEB29588, sample SAMEA2147991) | human gut metagenome | biome: human gut; feature: human-associated habitat; material: faeces | place: Denmark | collected 2008/2010 ...
GTTAAGCATAGTTGGACCTCTTTGAGGCCCTATTACCACGAATGCCAATACACCTGAACTGCGGATGAACCGCTTTTTAACCATGCAAAACGACAAAATTACAATTTTCATTACATGAATGAATCAAGTTGTATCTCTGTCATCTGTCAAATCCATACATAACGCTTTGACTATCAACGTTTTGCAAGCTGACAAAATATAAGTTTTATCTGTCAGTCGTACCAGTTCTACCGATATACCGCTACGCTTTTGCCTTAACAAAACTGACTGTAACTGACACTTCAATGCCGCAACTGTCAGTCTGTATATTGTTGATTATCAGTTAGTAACAGCTAAAAATGACAGATGACGGTTGTTTCCGTTTTTTTCTTAAGTTGCATAATATTTTCATATACTCTTACACATGTTCGTTAAAATTTCATTACTCCTTCCATCCTACCAAACTGTGGATTAACCAGAGGTGCTATATTCATCAAGAATGGAAAGTATTATTTCTTCCCATTCTCGATAAAGACACCCAGGGTTATATATGCCTTTTGTCTGTTTCAAGAACTGATGACGTATTGTGTTTTTTACCGCCAAATAGTTGCCGCATCCTAAATTCCGACCCAACCAGCCATCAGGCACTTGGTATTTTCCAAGATAAAAAATACAATCTTTCAATGGCGGAACGATGGAATACAAGTCTTCATCCGTCCAATAATCGCATAAATAATTGAGCGAATACCGTTTCTTCTTACTTGATATGATAATTATTTCTCCGCCGCACCCCATCGCACCACCCTCTGCGTATGAGAAAGCAACAATGTCTATCGGCAAGTAATCCTTATAGTTAGATTTTGACAAATAAACAATATTTTCCACAATTTTATATAGTTTTTATATAAACAGCTATAAGTTCACATCTACAAACTGATTACCAACAGCCACTAAACTATTTCATATTTTAGCACCATCCGTCAGTCGATTAAAACGTTTTTGAAGATTTAAGAATACCGGATTATCACATCCTTTGACCATCCGTATGTATTGTAATTTTCCCAAAACAACATTTCTCATATCCGGGAATCCTTTAATGTTGTTTTTATTCTTGATATTATACGGTAAGAATGCTTTTACTGCTTCGTCGTATCCATATTTTTCCCAGATATTCAGCAAATTGCGTACACCGTGTATATAATATTTCGTTACGTTGACTTTTTCATTTACTACCAACCCTGTCACTTCCTGCCTTGAATTAGCTTTTTGCAACCTTGTTTTACGATGGTTTATCGTAAAGCCTTCTTCTGATATTATATCTTTAAGTTCGCTACGAAATGTTTTTTGTTCATCCCCAAATATGTCGAGAATATCGAATGTCGTATTGTCACGTTCTTGGTAAACGTTGTGTTTAGAACTGAAGGTTATGTCATCAGCATACCGGGAATAGTTTAAATTGTAACGACATGCAAGTTTGTTAAGTTTGTCATCCAAATAATCACAAACCATATTTGTTATTATCGGCGATGTTGGCGCACCTTGCGGAAGGTATTGTTTGGAATACTTTTTATCCGTATCATCCCTAATGCAACATAATCCAGCAATAAGACTTGCAACTTGCTTGTTATAAGAAAAAGGCACAAGCTGCAACCTCTTATAAATGCGTGTTCTTGGAATACTTGTAAAAAAGTCTTTTAAATCTATGTTGAAAACGTAATTTTGCCCGACGTGTTTAAGCGCGTTGTCAATTATGGATTTGCCTTCTGTAAATCCCGTTACACATTCGGATGGCCGATAGAGTGCTTTAAGAATAATATTTATGTAGTACTGAATGCAACCTAAAGCCTTAGACGGTGCTGCAATGTGACGTTCACCACCATTCTTCTTTGGAATGTAAAAGTTTCTATAAGTCTTTACAGCCTTATTGGGATTGGAATAAAAGTTCAGTTGCTTTATTGAAAAGAGGAAAGCCTTGTCGCCCATTTCATCTTTTGCCAAATCATTAATTAAATTCAGCAAATCATATTTGTCATGAAGATTTAAAGCTCTGTTCTTAAGTGTACTTTCTTCCATAAATCACAAAATATTCCTGAGAGATACCGTCACTTACATATCTTTTGATCAGGTAGTGGAATGAGGTAAACTCATTAAAAATAGGAACATATATCGTCCTTAAATATAAAGGACATCTGGACAAAACGCCAGACTGCGATTTCATATTTTTATGACGGTATACTCTCAGGAAGTTATATATTAGTCAATATTCCAATAAGCACTCGGGGCACCATTCAAAATTTCCATCAGAGCCAAATCCTCAAAAGAGTTTATATGTTGTAAAGTGCTCTGAAATTATAAATTGTGGGAACAACTCTTTAATTTGTTGTATTAAAGCTTCATTAAAAACGAAATCAGGAATTGTATCAACACACCAATGTATATATGTTGGGTCATCGGCGATGACGTCACATAAGGACTGTCCGCGATGTTTCCCGAACTTGAATTTATCACTTAAATCATAAAAATAGCAATTCTCACTTCTCATGCTTATTCTTTTACTTTAATTATATCCTCGGGGTTGAATACTGCATAACTAACCAACCCCGTAACTTTATTTATGAATGTGCATAAGCAAAGAAAGTTGTCTGCAATATATGTATATGTGCTAACTTTCAATTGTTTTGTTTCTGCAGAAGATGTATATGTATTATTTTCCCTTGAAAATTCAAATTCCTCTGCTGCTGGGATATAATTTAGAAAGCCATTTTCATCTCTACTTATTTTTCCAAGACAGATATGATATTTCTCTATTTTACTTACAATGCTACTTGTGTTATATGGAGTAGGATTTTCTTGATATGCAAAAAAGCCGTAAGAAGATTTGAAGAACGCATAAGTTTCTATGGATGCAATTCTTAGATTCTTGTCAACGAAATATTCTTTACCTTTAGTTGAGGTAATATATTTCATTACAGGGAATGTCTTTTGAGAATTTTTTGTTCTGACACGCAAAGGTGTTACAATTAATTCTTCATTCATACTAAATAACAAAGTTGCTTTTTCTGGAGTCGAAGAAAAAGGTATAAAACCGATTAAAGACATTTCATCATCAAAATGAATAGAGCGAACTTTACCCTCTGCTTGAAGGCTACCACTTTTGTGCAAGATGTTTATTACACAGGATTTGTTTAATTGATTTTCCATAATATGTTTGTTTTTATAATTATTTTTTATCCATTTTTATAGATGCCAATATATTATCTCCTTCATATGAATTTAATTCCGCACCTGTGACAAGCCCCAATGTTTTATTAATTTCTATTATTATTTTAGAATCTACGTTTTCGTATAGATATTTATTATTTTCATCTTTAAGTTTAATCAATGTATCGGTAACAGGCCCAACTTTGTCATTTTGTATTGTTGTCGTTATATATTTGTCATAGATAGTAATGTATATGGATTTTCCCATTAAACTTTGAATATCACTTCCATTTCTTAAATCTTCATCGTAAAAAATTATATCAGTAACGATGAATTCATAATTGTTGTCACAGGATATAAAAGTGCAACCAATAATAATTGGAACAATAAAAGCTAAAAATGTTTTTTTCATAATGCAAACTTTACATTTACTTTACCAACTCCAAGTAAAGAAGCGTTATTATTAAGGTTGGTACATATATACAAATAAGGCGTAGGAGCTGTACCGTCGGCTCGTTCCGCATACCTTAGGCCTTCGCATTGCCCTCCATCGACAGAACGAGCAACGCAGAGCCTACGCCGATATGTGCGCGCTTCATAGGGATGAAGCACTGGGATACATATCATAAGTAGGCATCTACTGTTGCCTTGTTCTTGGCGATGGATTGAAGTTGCGAAGTTCAGGTATGCCTCGAACAAAGCGTTTAGTAAACGCCTTTTTCATATATAGCCGCAACGCCGGGCTTGCCTTTGGAGGCGCAACCGTCAGATGCGACATGGCAAATATACAGACTTTTGTCAATATCCGCAAGTTTTCATCCCTAAAACTTGCGGATGAGCCTGCTACTTGCCGATTATGAAACAGGCAACAGCAGATTTCTATCTCGAATTTTATGTGTTGTCATAATGATTGTTTTTGTTGCAAAGATAAAAATATATCGCAGTCGCTCCAAAAGATTTAGCTCCGCAAGGCTTGTGGAGCTAAATATTTTGGATGTAAAGAATAAAATTCGTAAATTAGTCGTCAAAATCAGAATTATGCTTGGAACATTGCGTGAGGTCAATATAAAGTTTGACAAGTTCCCCTTCAGTTGGGGTGATGATGTAGTCTTTTTGGAAAGCGGCTACGACTTTCATGTAAACAAATTCATATCGTCAAACTTGACGGCGATAAACAATATGTTGCACAAATATGAAAATGAGAACCGTCAAGACTTCATTTACCTACCATCTCTGTGCACGGGGCATAGCGATACGTTCAGGTATTATGCCCCTTGGGGAATAAGCGGTATGCCGATAAGCAGCAGCCTGTTGTTGCAGTTTATGCACTGCAAGACAAAGAGGGGCACTGTGCCACCTTGTTTTATCAGGCATCACTATACACGTGAAGGCAATCCGTTCTTGGCATACGAATTCAATCTTGACGAATGGGACGACGGCTTCAGCCTTGTTGATGAGATATTTCGACGGTTCTCAAAATACAATACAAAGAAAGGGCAAGTATATAATTCGACCATTATTGAGAGAGAGCCGGATTTCACAGCTGACGATTATTTTGATTTTGAAGTGCTTGACATAATGAATGATGTTCATGAGAAGATTAACCGCCTGCGGATGTATGGCGTGAGCGAGTGGGCTATACGCCAGCTGGTCGAGCCAGAAATCAAGTGGAGCAAGCTTGTAGTAACTGATGACTGTAGAATCATATTGCCCGGCTATAACAATATGGAAATAAAGATGGAGCCGTTGGTAAAAGCTGTTTACCTGCTCTTCCTGCGCCATGCGGAAGGTATAAGGTTCAAGTGCCTGCCTGATTACCGCACCGAACTTTACGACATATATTTAAAGGTAAGGGCGTGTTCCACTTCACCTGCAAGCATTTCGGATGAAAAAATAAGAAAAAGTATCTGCGACGTGACAAATCCGTTATTAAATTCAATCAACGAGAAATGCGCACGCATCCGCGAGGCGTTCATTTCACGTTTTGACGACAGCATGGCGGTGTACTACTATGTAACAGGACGGCGCGGCGAGCCAAAGCGTATCGCGCTGCCAAGAAGAATGGTTGAGCTTAAATGGTAACTGCCTTCATTCGACAAAAGTGTGGAATTGCACACTTTTGTCGAATAAAAAACATTGTTCATTCTCCCAATCACGTGGTGCCGATGCGCCGCCGTAATGGGTATTTTATGTACTAAAATGTAAAAGTTAGAATGATAAGCCACCGTCGTTCATCAGGAAGTCATAAATATTCATGATTACAACGCCGTTGTCGTTTTGGTATGTCGGCGTAGGCGTGCCGACAATTACGTACTTCATAAAACTGTCGTTGATTTTCGTCAGGGACTTTAGTTCCTGTTCCATCTTTTCTTTGGTAGGCATAGCGTATGCAGACTGGATGTAAAGCCTTTTGTAACCTTGGTTGCACACGAAGTCAACCTCAAGCATTGTGCGCTTGCGCTTTCCGTCAGTGGTTGCTTGCGTGACGGGAAGTTGCCCCACGTCTACTGAAAATCCGCGTAGGCGGAGTTCGTTGTATATCATGTTCTCCAGCAAATGCGTAAACTCCATTTGGCGGAAGTTCAGCCGCGCATTACGCAACCCTAAATCAGAAAAATAGTATTTAGACGGGGTGTTGATGTATTTCTTTCCCTTGATGTCATACCTGACAGACTTTTCAATAAGGAAAGCATCTTGTAGCAGGTCGAGGTAGCTCTTTATTGTTTCTTTAGACAATTTGCTGTGTTTTACTGACTGAAAACTGTTCTCTAATTTCGTCGGATTTGTAAGTCCCCCGATGTTTGAGGCTATTAAGTCGATAAGTTCTTCTATGTCATCGTCTTTCTGAATGTCGTACCGCTCTTTTATGTCACGCAGATAAGTATGGGTGAACAAACCTTTCAGGTATTCACTTTTCTGCTCGACACCATCCATCGCCACGACCTGTGGCATACCGCCATACATCATATATTCATAAAGTAATGTTTCACGGTCGCCGTTCTTAACTGATGAAAACTCACGGAAACTCAATGGAGTGATATGGATTTCGTCGCCGCGCCCCCGAAACTCCGTAATAACATCCTTTGAGAGAAATTTTGCATTGCTGCCTGTAACGTAAACATCCGCATTGGGCACTTTGAGAAAACTGTTAAGCACATCTTCAAATTCGGGTACAAGCTGTACCTCGTCAAGTAAGACATAATACATTTTGTCATCAACAAGTTTCGTGTCTATGTAAGCTAACAAGTTATCAGGATTACGTAGAGATAGGTTACGACGGTCTTCAAGGTCTACCTTTATTATATGGGCGTCATCAACACCGCTTTCATGTAGGTGCTTTTGAAAAAGGTTGAACAGTAAATATGATTTTCCACACCTGCGTAAGCCTGTGATAACTTTTATCATCCCGTTGTGCTTGCGGGCGATGATGCGGTTTAAGTGAATGTCTCTTTTTATTATCATATTCGATTTTTTTGTGCAATGTCACACTTTTATCGAATACAAAGATAACGTTTTTTATTGAAAAACAAATATTCATTCGATAAAAGTGTGCAATGTCACACTTTTATCGAATGTAATGCATATTTATTCACCAATTATGGTGACGACGATGCGGCGTGAGCCGCCGTAATGGCGGTACTCGCAGAGGTATATGCCCTGCCATGTGCCGAGGTTGAGGCGGCGGTTGGTTATGGGGATGGTGAGGCTTACGCCTGAAATGGTTGACTTGGCGTGGGCGGGCATGTCGTCATCGCCTTCGAGCGTGTGCGTGTAGAACGGCTGGCGTTCAGGCACTATGCGGTTGAATATGCCATCCATGTCGGCGCGCACGTCAGGGTCGGCGTTCTCGTTGATGGTAAGTCCGCAGCTGGTGTGCTTCACAAAGAGGTTTAACAAGCCTGTTTTAGGCAACGGCGGAAGTTTGCAGACGATTTCATTCGTGACGAGATGAAAGCCGCGGCGGCGCGGCTTGAGCGTTATTTCTACTTGCGCTATCATACTTTTATAGTTAAGAATTAAGAGTTAAGAACTGAAAGTCGGCGAAAGCCAATTAAGAAAATATGTATTGTTGACAATTTTCAAAGCATGCTTTCTTAATTGGCTTTCGCCGACTTTCAGTTCTTAACTCTTAATTCTTAATTCACATTTGTTGTTTTCCAGTCTTTAAATACGTTGTTGAGCGTCACTTGGGCGGCTTCTTTTTTTGTGAGCTGCTTGCTCCAAGAGGCCCTTCCCTTTATATTCGCTCCGTCGCCTGTGTTGTTGTATTCAAGGTAGCGTGCGGTTTGCTCGTTGGATTTCTTGCCCCAGTTGTGCCATCCTGCCGGTACGATGTGGCCGCCGAGCTTGCAGTTCATAAACAGGGTGTAGCCGTATGGACGCCAAGGGCGGCCGAGGTGGACTTTTGTAACGCCGGGGGCGGCGGTCAACGTGCAGTGGTTGAAAATGTAGCCGTATGCTACGTCTTGCGGCGTTGACGCTGCGGTGACGTATGAGTTTTGCTTGCTGTGTATGGTGCAGTTCTCGAACCATGCCGTAGACGGGCCGAAAATGAAGTCTGTCGTACCCTCGATGTAGCAATCTTTGAAGTAAATGCGAGTATTGCCTACGCCTGTGTAGACGGTGTCTTGGTTGCCGAGTAGGCGGCAGCCGATGAACGTGAGGCGGTCGCCCTCGGTGTGCAAGGCTACGGCTTGGCCTAGGCGTGCGGCATTGTTCTCGATGGTTATGTTCTTAAAAGTTATGTCGCTGCCTTCCACTTTTACCGTATATGTTCGGAATGTGCCCATCGGCTTGTTTGTCTCGGGCATACGTATGTTAGCGTGGTCGTCGTATGTTATTATGGTATTCTCGGCGCTTTCGCCGCAAATCTCAATATTGGTGAGCCATGACGGTATAATAAGTTTCTCTTTGTAAATACCGTTCTTAACATAGATAACTTTGTGGTATTCCATGAACGCTCGGCAAACCTCGACTGCTTCGCCAATTGTGCGGAACTGGCATGTGCCGTCTCTTGCAACGAAAAGGGTGTCAGGATTGTCATAGGGATTCGCCGCGTTAGCCGTCAGGGCGCAGGCAAAGGTCAGTAGTGTGATAAAGATTTTCTTCATGATTGTTATTAAATTATTTGTGTTATTTCCTGTAATCCGTTTATTTTCTTAAGTTTCTCGATTATGTTCTTTACGTCGTCGCGGTCGTGTATACGTAATTCAAGTGAGCCGTAAAATATACTTTCTTCGCTAGAAAGAGTGATTTTATGGATGTTTACGTTAAGTTCTTCCGATATTATCTGTGTCACCTCGTTAAGCATACCGATGCGGTCGATGCCCTTGATTTCAATGGTGGCATCGAAGAACAGCCGTTTATGCATGTCCCATTTTGCATCGAGTATCCTGTTACCGAAACCAGCCTTGAGTTTTGCTGCCACAGGGCATGAACGCTTGTGAATCTCAATGTGGTTCATGCCGTCGATGAAGCCGAGCGCATCGTCGCCGGGTATAGGATGGCAGCAGTCGGGGAAGATGAACTGACCGATGTTCTCGTCGGTGATGAATATCGGTTTTTTCCGGTTGAAGCCTTCTTTCACGGTAAAGTAGTTCTGCTTCTTATCGGCGTTGTTTTTTTTCTTGTCTTTGCCTACGAACGGCACGAATTTACGCCAACCTGCTGCATGGTTCTGCTTTTTCTTGCCTGTTATTTCGTCTATGTCCTTGTCGCCGAGTATTATGGTCTTATCGCCTAGGGCCTTGAACAGTGTCTCAGGTTTCTTGACTTCGTGGAAGTCGCACAGCTTGTCAATGATAGACGAGCTTGCCTCAAGAGAGTGCTTTTTGAGGAAGTCGGTAAGAATTTCTTCGCCTTTCTTTTGTATTTCCTTTGCGTCGCGCCGCAGTATGGCTTGAATCTTGGCTTTTGCCTTTGCTGTGGATACGAAACTTATCCATGACGGCTGCACGTGCTGTGAGTTTGATGTTAGTATCTCAACTTGGTCGCCGCTTTGCAATTTGTGGCTAAGGGGTACAAGTTTGTGGTTTACTTTCGCGCCTATACAGTGGCTGCCGAGGAAAGTGTGTATCTGGAATGCGAAGTCGAGGGCTGTACATCCTGCTGGCATCGTCTTAATTTCACCTTTAGGTGTAAACACAAAAATTTCCGACGCGAACAGGTTCAGCTTTATGGCATCGAGAAAGTCCATAGCATCAGGTTGCGGGTCGTCGAGGATTTCCTTTATTGTGCGCAGCCAATTATTCAGTTCTCCGTCGTCTTCGGCTATTTCATCGCCTTCCTTGTATTTCCAGTGTGCAGCGAAACCTTGTTCTGCGATTTCATCCATGCGGTCAGAACGAATCTGCACTTCCACCCATCGACCTTGCTTGCTCATAAGTGTTACGTGGAGAGCCTGATATCCATTGGCTTTAGGGTGGTTTACCCAGTCGCGCAAACGGTCGGGGTGCGACTTGTATATCTGACTTATCGCCACGTAGATGTTGAAACATTCGTTAACTTCTTCCTCGCGCTTCTTGGGCTTGAAGATTATGCGTACGGCTAGAATGTCGTAAATCTGGTCGAAGGTGACGTGCTTGTTCTGCATCTTGTTCCAAATGGAATAAGGGCTTTTTACGCGCGCCTTTATCTCGTATTCGATGCCCATCTTGTCGAGAGCTTCGCGGATTGGTGCAGTGAAATCGGCGAACAAGCCGTCGCGTGACGTTTGAGTATCAGCCAACTGGTCTTCAATAGCCTTGTATTCCTCGGGATGTTCGAACTTAAAACTGAGATTTTCAAGCTCGGTCTTTATTTTATTTAGACCGAGTCGGTTGGCTAGGGGCGCGTAAATGTAGAGTGTTTCGCCTGCTATTTTGTACTGTTTGTTGGCCGGTTGGCTGTCTAATGTACGCATGTTGTGCAGGCGGTCGCATATCTTGATAAGAATGACACGTATGTCATCGCTCATAGTGAGCAACAGTTTCTTGAAATTCTCGGCTTGGGCTGAAGCCTGCTCGCCGAAAATTCCGCCGGAAATCTTGGTCAGTCCGTCTACAATCTGCGCAATTTTGTGACCAAATATATTCTCAATGTCTTCGACTGTATAATCAGTATCTTCAACAACGTCGTGCAGCAACGCCGCACTAATGCTTGTTGAGCCAAGTCCCATTTCCGAACAGGCAATCTGCGCAACGGCTATCGGGTGCATTATATATGGCTCTCCTGAAAGGCGGCGCACTCCTTTATGAGCCTGTTTCGCAAAATTAAAGGCTTTTGTGATAAGGTCTACTTTCTTGCGATGGCGTGTAGACAGGTAGCTGTCGAGCAGATGTTGGAACGCATCGTTTACCATCCTATCTTCAGCAGCCTCTCTCGTTTGGTCGATATTGTTTTGTTCGTCCATAATCGTGTCTTTTGATATTATATATAAGGTGCAGGGTTAACAAATTGTGTCATCTAACCCTGATTTTTTTACCGGCACGTATGTTGTTGCCTCTTATGCCGTTAAGTTGGCGCAACTTTCTAACTGTGGTGTTGTTTCTCTCCGCTATCTCCGACAAGGTGTCACCTTTCCTTATCGTCACCCTTTTTACTCTTGAGCGCCGGCGTTTTTTTGAATAGCTCTTTTTCTTTTTAGTAGAACTTTTGCTATAGCTTTGTTTTGTGGCGTTGTCAACTTCAACAAGTGAGCGCCGTGTGAAAAGGGTCTCGGTCTGATAATTGTAAATAGAGTCTTCGTTGGCAATGAACGTGTTGGTGGCAGTAGCGGGCATTTTTATCACCGACGGTTTGTTACTGCCGTTCACAATGTCGCGGCGGTATTGAGGGTTGAGAGTGCGCAGTTCGTCAATGTCAATGCCACATACTTCGGCAATCTGTTTCAAGTGTACATCCTTGCTCACTACTATTGTGTCGGTCTTGGCCGGAAGTTGAGTGCGCATTGGACAGATGTTGTGTTCGCAGTAATAGTTCATCACGTAGTTGGCCGCGATGAATGCCGGCACGTAGCCCCTTGTCTCGCGTGGCAGATAAGGGTATATCTTCCAATAATCGGCTTCGCCTCCCGCACGGTGTATAGCTTTATTTATGTTTTCCGGGCCGCAGTTGTACGCCGCTATGACGAGACTCCAGTCACCGAAAATTTTATAAAGGTCTTTTAAATATTGTGCGGCGGCGTATGACGATTTAATCGGGTCTCGCCGTTCGTCGACAAGCGAATTTATTTCAAGGCCGTATTGTTTGCCTGTCGCCACCATGAACTGCCATAGGCCCGCGGCTCCGGCGTGTGACGTGGCTTTGGGGTTGAGGGCCGACTCAATGACAGGCAGGTATTTTAATTCGAGTGGCAGGCCGTAAGCCTCTAGCGCTTCTTCAAATATCGGGGTGTAGAAATTTGACGCACCGAGCATGTAGCTCACAGAATGGCGCAGTCTACCGGTGTATCTGTCGATGAATTTTTGTACGATGTCGTTATATGGCATTTCCATGACATTTGGCAGCCGGCTCAGTCTTTCTATGTAGACTTCTTTAGGATAATTGACGTTTTCGTCTTTTAGGTTGCAGTCGTTGTCTGGTTGTAAATAAGTTTTTGAATAATATAGATTTAGCAGACTGTCTAATTCGTAATTCATAGCTTCCGGCACATCGATAATTTCTTCTTTGCCTTCGCTGTCGGTCACTGTTATTTCTTCTTTCTCGTTTTGCGCCTGCGTCACGCAGTTGCATCCGAAAATCATGGCAGTGATGATAATTGAAAGTTTTGTCTTCATAAGTTATTTATAGTTGTATATGCGAATTGATCGATTGAAACCTGACTGGTTAGAATGTGAACAGACACTGAAATCCGAAAGACGATGATTGCAGCGGATTTGCCGACATTCCATTGTTCAGTATGGCTGGCTGTACTGTAAGGCTCAAGTCTTTGGAAATGTCAAATTCAGACAATGATGCATCTACGTATGCGTCAATTACTGATAGGGCGTAAACCCCTATGAGTATGAATACACTCAGGTCGCGGTATCTGCGGTAAAAGTCTTTCCTCCGTCTGAACAGGTCTTGGTATCGTGACGTATTCTCGGCCGTTATGGTATTGCCTAGATGCAGAAATTGGTTGTAACTCTGCGTATTAGGGTCATTGTCCATGATGTCCATGTATGCCTGTGAATAATCGTTGTACATCTGCCCGTTCCATCTTATGGCGTAAAGGCAACCTAAAATGCCGCCGTAGACAATCGGCAGTTTCCAGTATTTACGGTTGTATATCTGTCCTGCTCCCGGTATGACAATGGCCAGCCACATTGCGCGTTTTGCGCTTGGCCGCCAAGTAGACCAGTCGCGTATTTCTTTTTTCTTCTTTTTTTTGACCAGCGAGTCTTTCAGTACAGTGTTGTCAAGATTAGCGGAGTCAACGGCTGATATTATTTTTTCTACAGAATCGTTGACGTTTGAATAAACGCTGGTTTCAACGGTTACGACCGTATCATTTTTTAAATTGTCCATGCACGTGCTGCGGCATGGTTGGGCCATTGCCGTTAATACGACGACGGCAGACACCTTCAACAGGGATATTAAGAACTTATATTTTCTCACAACCTTATTGTTGGTCTTTCAGTTTGTCGAACATGTTGATAATCTGTTCAAGCTCTTTTTCATTAGCGAACGATATGCTTATTTTCCCTTTGCCGCTGGCACTAAGCGACATTTGTACGGGGCTATGGAAAAAGTCGGTCAATCTTTGTTTCAATGCGGCAAATTCTTCTGGCATTTGTTGTTTTGCCGCAATCTTTTTCTTGCCGCTTACGATGTCTTCGCCGTTCTTCAGTTTTTGTACCATATCTTCAACTTTGCGCACAGAATAACCGTTTTTTTGTATTTCCTTAAACAGTTTCACTTGTAACGACGGGCTGTCTATTGCAAGTAAGGCGCGGGCATGTCCCATGTCAATCTCTTTGTTTTGCAAAGCCATCTGTACTTGTGCCGGCAGTTTTAACAGTCGTAGATAGTTGGATATTGCCGTGCGGCTTTTACCAACGCGTTCAGATACTTTTTCCTGCGTCATGCCTGTACTTGACAGGAGATGCTCGTATGCTAATGCTATTTCAATGGCATTGAGGTCTTCACGTTGGATATTTTCCACGAGTGCCATTTCCATGACATTCTCGTCTTTTATTGTACGGATATAAGCGGGAATGGCGCTTAAACCGGCCATTTGCGATGCTCTCCATCGACGTTCTCCGGCTATTATCTGAAACCTGTTGTCATCGACTTGACGCAGTGTGATAGGTTGTATAATGCCTATTTCGCGTATGCTGTTTGCCAACTCTTGCAACGCCGTAGGGTCAAACTCCCTGCGTGGCTGATTAGGATTGGCTTCTATTTGTTCTATTGGTATTTCATTTATTGTAGAACTGCCTTGAGGACGCACGTCTTCGGTTGATATCAGTGCGTCAAGCCCGCGTCCTAATGCGTTGCCGTATCTTTTCTTTACTGCCATGTTTTTTATTTTAGTTGACAAGTTGACTAATGACAAACATCCAAGTTTGGTTCTCTTGTAACTTGTTTGCTCGCCCTATACTTTTAATGGTTTTTGTTTATGATTTCTTTTGCTAATGCCAAATGGTTTTTGCTACCGGTGGAATCGGCATCATAGAGAATTACCGGCAGACCGTGGCTTGGCGACTCACTTAGTTTTACGTTACGTTGTATCACTGTTTTGAATACAAGTTCTTGGAAGTGGCGTTTTACCTCGTCGTATATTTGGTTGGCTAATTTAAGGCGGCTGTCATACATTGTCAGCAGGAATCCTTCTATTTCCAACTTCGGATTGAGTTTGCTTTTGATTATTTTTATTGTATTCAGCAGTTTGCTGATTCCTTCAAGTGCGAAGTATTCGCATTGCACCGGTATGATCACTGAATTAGCCGCAGTCAAGGCGTTTACTGTTATCAGTCCGAGTGAGGGAGAGCAGTCTATCAGTATGTAGTCATAATCGTTCTTTATCGGGGCGAGCAGGTTTTTGATGACTTGTTCCCTATGCTCTATGTTGAGCATCTCTATTTCGGCTCCTACAAGGTCTATGTGGCTTGGTATGATGTCAAGTCCGTCAATATCAGTGGTATAAACTGCGTCGCGCACGTCTGCTCCGTCAATGATACATTCGTATAGAGTGCAGTCGATGTCTTTTGTGTTTACGCCAAGGCCGCTTGATGCGTTTGCCTGTGGGTCGGCGTCGATTACCAGAACCTTTTTTTCGAGAGTGGCGAGTGATGCTGCCAAATTGATTGTCGTGGTGGTTTTACCCACTCCGCCTTTTTGGTTTGCTAATGCGATAATTTTTCCCATTTTTCCTGTAAGTTAGTTGACAAGTTGCACGCAGAAAAATGATAAGATTGCTGTCTGAAGATGGTTCGCAAGGCAAATCTTCTTGTCTGCTTGTGTTTTGTCTACCTAAAATTATTTTGCAAAAGTACATATTTTATGTGAGAAATAGTTGATTTAAACCTTTTTTCGTACTTTTGTAGGCGAAAGAAAATGATTTTTTAAGAAAACGATGAAACCGTTAATACTTATTTCCAACGATGATGGTTATCACGCTAAAGGCATCAATTCGCTTATAGACATGGTTTCTGATTTTGGCGACATCCTTGTCTGCGCCCCTGAGTCTGCCCGTTCGGGCTTTTCCACCGCTTTTTCAGCAACAACACCATTGCGCCTAAAATTGCGCCGTGAGCGTGAGGGAATGCAAATGTGGTCGTGCAACGGTACGCCGGTTGATTGTGTAAAACTTGCTCTTAGCGAGCTTTGCAACGGGCGTAAGCCGGACATGGTGATAGGCGGTATAAACCACGGTGACAATGCTTCGGTCAACTCACATTATTCCGGCACAATGGGAGTTGTGCGCGAAGGGTGTATGAAATATATACCTTCAGTGGCATTCTCGCTTTGCGATCATGATGACAACGCTGATTTTGAGCCTTTAAAGGAATACGTAAGAACCATTGTGTCAGGTGTTTTGCATGACGGACTGCCTAAAGGAGTGTGCCTTAATGTTAATTTCCCTCTATCAAGAGAATTTAAAGGCGTAAAGGTCTGCCGAATGGCTAATGGAACATGGGGCAATGAGGTTGTTCGCGCACGCCATCCGCGTGGCTATGATTACTTCTGGCTTGTGGGTGAATATACCAATGACGAACTTGAGGCTGATGATACTGACAACTGGGCTTTGCGTCACGGCTACGTAGCGATAACACCAACGACGATAGACGTTACGGCTTATGGAATGGCAGAAAGAATAGAAAAAATAATCCATAATTCATAAATTAAAATGTACAATTCATAATTCATAAATCATGATTGATGTCCAACGGCTAATTTGTCATATTATAACACATGGACGTGCAAGCGGTTGATGCCTGACTGCCAATTATGAATTATGAATTATGAATTATGAATTGAAACAATGAAGTATTATCTCATTGTCGGCGAAGCAAGCGGCGACCTGCACGCCTCGCGCCTTATGCGCTCGTTGCGGAGGATTGACGGCGACGCCGACTTCCGCTTCTTCGGCGGCGACCTGATGTCGGCCGTCGGAGGAACGCGCGTAAAGCACTACCGCGAACTGGCCTACATGGGTTTCATTCCGGTGCTGCTGCATCTGCGCACAATATTCAAGAACATGGCGCTTTGCAAGCGCGACATCGTCGAGTGGCAGCCCGACGTGGTGATACTCGTCGACTACCCGGGCTTCAACCTCGACATAGCGAAATACCTGCACGCAAAGACCTCAATACCTGTTTATTACTACATTTCACCCAAGATATGGGCGTGGAAGGAATATCGCATAAAGAACATCAAGCGCGACGTCAGCGAGATGTTCTCCATACTGCCGTTCGAGGTGCCGTTCTACGAGGGCAAGCACCACTACCCCATCCACTACGTGGGCAACCCTACGGCCGCCGAAGTGGACGAGTTCTTGGCTTCTTACGTTGAAACGTCCGACGGTTTTTGCCGCAATAACGGGCTTTCCGCCGACAAACCGCTCATCGCCTTGCTGGCAGGCAGCCGCCGACAGGAAATAAAAGACAACCTGCCGGCCATGCTCGAGGCGGCCTCACGCTTTGCCGACAGGTATCAGTTGGTTGTTGCAGGAGCACCGTCGATACCGCATGAGTATTACGATAAGTTCATTGCAGGACATGACGTGAACGTGGTTTACAACCAGACTTACCCCCTGCTCGCACATTCTACGGCCGCACTCGTCACCAGCGGCACGGCCACACTTGAAACGGCGCTGTTCGGCGTGCCGCAGGTGGTGTGTTACGAGACGCCCATCCCAAAGGTCATCGCCTTCCTGCGCAAGCACCTAATCAAGGTGCGTTACATCTCGCTCGTCAATCTCATAGCCGACCGCGAGGTGGTAACGGAACTTGTTGCCGACACGTTTTCGGTTGAGAATATCGCCAAGGAACTGGGCAAACTGCTGCCCGGCTCGACGGAACGCACGACCATGCTTGATGGCTACGCTGAAGTGAAACGCCGCCTCGGGAAGAAAAACGCGCCCGACAATGCGGCGGAAATAATGCTAAGATTATTGAAGAAGGAAAACGCAAGATAGTGTTTTTCTCGTTTTCATGCCGTTTGAAAAATATAGGAAAGGCCGTCTGAACGCATTGTTCGGGCGGCCTGACTTATAAAAATAGGTGGTACTGTTAATTATAAATGTTAATTGGAAATAAAATCATAGTCGGAAAATAGTTCAAGTGTTTCATCTTGTGCGACTTCTGCCGCGTCATAAGCCAATGTATAAGTCTTCACGTCTTTCAAGTTACGTCCCATCTTGAATTCCACTTTATAATTTCCGATGTCCAGATTTGTTTCGAATGATTTGCCGTAAGCGAAGCTGCCTTTTGATATGGCTCTTGGCTGTGTTTCTCCTTCTTTTGTAATGGCTATTTGTGTGATATACAATCCTTTGTTCCTATTAGTGATTTTCATTTTCCCCATAGGTATGCGGCAAGGCGGGATGACATCTATTTTGTTACTATAATGAACAGTTCTTATTTCTTCTTTAAGTCCATAGTCTCTTGACTTGTCCATGTCTGTTGCAAGAGAATGACAAATTCCATAATCTATTTCCACTGTTTGAACAAGGGTGAAACTTACATCGTCGCCTTGCGAATCCCTTGTGGAAGGCACACGCCATATAAATTCCTGCAAGTAGGTATTTGTGCTGACGGAAAGTGCCGGAGGAGGTAGTAATGGTTGGTAACCGGAACGTACGCCCATGTCGAGCATTGCCCCCAAAATCGGCAAATTATTTATGATAAACGTATAAGAAGCCGCATTGTCTGTTGAGTTGTTTTTCACATCCATGTCTTCTATATTACGGATAGTTTCACTATTGCACGAAATGCTGCCTAGTATGGGGAACTTATTGCCTGCGTCATCATTCCCTATTCGTATTTGTGCGCCGATTGTCCATGAAAAGCCGGATATATAGGTGGTAGAACCAATCGTGGTAAGTGGTGTGGGAGAGTGTCCTACAGGAAATTCTCCCACAATATTTCCATATTTATCATACAATTCATAGCTTACTCGCATTTCACGCATATAATATCCGCATATTCTTTGTGTGTAATAGTTCCATTGATCAAACGGAGCTTCTCTTTTGTAAGAATGTGTAGAGTTTTTGTACATATTTTCATTGTGTACTGAGACTTCCGCCTTTATCAGGTAATAATCACCGTTGCTATTGCTTTTCTCAAAAGCGTAAAATGGATATATGGAACTACGTAATGTCACATCCCCCGTGCCTTCAACCGTATAACGTTCCAAATCATTTCCTATTACGTCGGTTTTTTGATAAGGAAATGTTACCGATGTCTGTTGCGGCTGAATCAAAGAGGTTATATCGTCATTGCCATTTGTAATCGGAGGCGGATCATCTATGCCTGTGCCGCCGTTGCCGGCTTCCTCTTTTTCGCAAGCGAGAAAGAGGAAGCCGCATAATAACGGCAGAATGTTATATAAACAAATCCGTTTCATAATTACTGTTCTTCAAAATCAAACGATGAATTCAGTTCGTATTCTTCTCCACGTTCTATGGTTATGGTGCCATCGCAAAGTGTATATGTCTTTGTAGATTGCGCATTGGGTCCCATTTTAAACCTTACGGTATATTTTCCTGTCGGAACATACCGTAGGAATGTGTTGTCGGGCGCTATTGAGCCTTTGCCTGTCGAGCTGTATTCCACTTTCCCTTGTTCGTTGATTATTTCGACATCGCTTATATATTCATTGTCATTGGTATTGTTTATTTTCAGCAGTCCCGTTGGAACGCGGTTGGGCGGTGTGATGAATGAATGTAGCGTACCGTCTGTTTTCGGAGATGCGGTATGTGAGTCAAAGTCAGCTTTTGATGTGTAAAGATGACAACTTCCGTAAGTCATGTTTACTTTGGTAGCCAGCCAGAATCCTTCGGTCGACCAGTCTGTCGTAGTCGGTACTCTCCATATCCAGCTTCCGAAAAGCGTGGCGTTGCCCGTTGACACCAAGGGCGGTGTGGTTATATGTCCGGCTTCAGGCCCCGGCAGGTTGTTTACTACATATTCATATTTGGCGGTGTTTTTCGTGCTTTGGTTCATAATGTCCACATCGGAGAGGGTTCTCGTCTGGCTGTTGGAAATTGTAACTTCGCCTTTTATCGTGACAGAACCGTTAAGTCCTTTTGCGCCATATCCAATACCTAACTCTCCGCCGATGCCCCAACTTAGTCCTGATGTATAGCTGGTTGAGCTGTGGGTGGTCTGAGGCACAGGCGAGCAAGTTGGTGGAAATTCTCCTATGGGAGCATGTGTGTTTATGTCACTGCATAATATGGTTTCCACTCCATATCTGGTCAGATAGAACCCGCATAGCTGTGTCTTTACTCCGCCATGTTTTACGCTCCACATGTGGTTGATGTTTTCCACCGGGCACATGTCTTTGTTGTGGGCCGTATATTCAGCGTTTACGAGATAATAATCACCGCTGTTCTGTTGGCCTTGGAACGCATATAAGGGATAGATGCTGTATTTGGCAGTGAAAGTGCCTTTTCCTGAAATATCGTCAGGGTTGGAAAATATTACGTGGGCCTCGTTTATTTTCAGGTCATAGCTATAAGTATGCGTAATGGTTTGTGCGTTTATCAGTTTCTCAATATTGGTTTCAGCGTTTCCGGGAGTGGTGGATACGGATATGTTCATGGTCTCGTTTATCCATCTTATAAATTGGTTCAGGTGTTCATTGGTCGTTATACCTTCATACGCGGCATCAAGGATATATTGGTGATATTGGCTGAACGCGTACAGCTCCTTTTCCACGCCGTCGTCTGCCAGCATTATTGGCCAGCCGATTTGCTTGAACCAGTCGTTTACAGTTGTCGCGTCGGGATTTGTGATGACTACAATACCGTTGTTGTCATACACGGTGGAGATTTCTTCCGCGAATGTTGAAAGGGCGGAGCCTTGGACAATGAGCACTGTGGTATTCGCGTCCACAACGTCGTTTAGATTGGTAAATCGTTTAGAAAGTGCTTCATTTAAATTTGACGGTATGGTTCCTAATATTGCGGCAGGTTGGTCTACCGTCTCGTCTGTCGCGATGGAGCCTCTCTGCGGTGAGTCCCAAACAGCTGTCTCGTCACCGCCTCCTTGTTTGTCGTCATCAGAGCAGGCTGCAAACAATAAGAATGAAAAACACGCGAACAAGCAACAAACAAAGATGTTTGTTTGGTGGTAAAATAAATTCGTTTTCTTCATAGCTTCTTTTATTTAATGGTGAATATTGTAAAACTTCATTCGCAAATTAAATAAAAGAAATTCAAACAAAGAAACTTTATTTTAACGATAAATGAAGGTTTTGTCGCAACAGTGCATCTTTGTTGTTTGAGCAGTTTACGGTTTGTCGGCAGAGCGCTTTTTTGTTGTTAGAGCAGTTGCCGCAGATGTCAGGATTAGTCTTTATATTTGCGTTTTCCTCCAACGTGCAGGTGAACTGCCCTCTTTCTCTTTAAAGATTTTCATGAAGTAGCTTTGTGAAAGAAAACCCGACAATTCGGATATTCCCGCGACGGTCAGTTCGGGATGTTCGTAAAGCATCTGTTTGGCGTGTTCAAAGCGTAGACCGGTAATCCATTCACGGAACGACATGTTATAAGTGGTTTTGATGTAAGCCGAAAGGTATGTCCGGTTTGTATGAAGCGTGTCAGATAGTTCGCGGATTGTCAGGCCCGGCTTTGTGTAGCCCTTTGAGCCGATCCATTCAGACAAGTTCTTTGAGATTTCCGCATAACATTGCGGGGTTATCTGGCCGTTTTGTTTCGATTTGTCGGATAGACACTGTTCCGTCGGTGTTTCTTCTTCAAACGCATATTCCACTTGCTCGTAAAACAGCATGTAATTTATGTAGGAACAGTAAAGGTAGATGTAGAAAGGAACGGAAGACAGTATCCAGATGTAAATATATTCATCCGGCAGGAACGTGAACAGGCCGCATCCCACGCCGAATATTATAGCCCAATATGTGAAAATGGACAGCCATTTGATATATGCTCCGATATTGTCCGACTGTGTGTCGTCAAACAGTTTTACGGCCCTGCGGTAAGCCAAGATTAACCGGCGGGCAAGTATTATGCCATACGAAACAAGCCATACTGCCAAAGCCGACAGCCCTATCGCTTGCGTTGTTCCATTCGGCAATAAAAGCAGCACTATTGTGGAAAGGGCGAAAAACAATATCCAAAGACAGATGTGCGTAAGGCAACGTTTCCGTGTGATATAGAAACGGTTGAGCAGGGTCGTGAGAGCTGAACTGAATAGCCAGTAACATAAGAAGTATGTTGACAGGTTCATCAGTATGGCCGCATTGGCATTGACAAACCTGATTTCAAAGAAAAAATGCACTGAATAGTTGGCGGCAAGCAGCAGTATGGCCACGCCCATTATTCGTCTTGAACGGAGGTAATTGTGGAAGATTGCCTTGTCAGGAGTTTTTGCAAACAGGAAATAAAAGCCAAAAAACAGCATCAACGGCAGTGCAATGCAAAGAGAGAAGTTGTATGTCAGATGGTTCATGGTTGCGATTTTTTATTATGGTGATGACATGTTTTCTTCGTCAGTCTGTAAGTTTTTATCAGACATGTCGGCCATATCGGTTAATTTATCTAATGCAAAAGTACAAGTTTTTACTTTGTTTCTATAATATTTTCGTACGGATTTTAGGTGTATGATGATTTTTTTTGCTTGATTATTGTAAAAACTTGAATTGCTTTTATGGTGCGGAAAAAATATAAGACGGCCTGTGTCATGCTTGGAATAAAGGCATGAGCACAGGCCGTCCGGCATTATGAATGTTGTAATTCTGACTGTTGGTGTTGTTTATGGTTCCTGCAAGGCGTCACATCTTCCCGAACGTTGCACTGAACGAAGTGCCGTTTACTGTTGTTCTGATGTCTCTTTCCATGTCGTTTCCATCATTGTCGCCATTGTCTGCACCGCCGTCAGCGCCATCATTGCCGACGTTGCCGTTGACTATACCATCCCCTACGGGACCATCCTCCGAGCAGGCGGCGAAGCCGCTGGCCGCAAACAGCAGGAGAAATGCAAGCGACAGCCTTACAATTTGCTTCATAACTATGCAACGGTCTTACTTTAGATACTCCCTGTAAAACGCCTCGATGTCGTCAAACGGGATTTTCTCCAAGTTGTCATAAAGGTCTGTGTGGCTTGCGCCGGACACAATGAGCAGCTTCTTGTTGTCGCCCGTCAGCCGCTTGAAGGTATCCTCGCCCATATATCTTGAGTGCGCCTTCTCGCCGTGCAATATCATGACCGCGCTGCGTATCTCGTTGCAGTAAGCCATGATGGGCATGTTGATGAACGGCAGCGCCGACGTAGTGTTCCATCCCTCGTTTGAGTTGAGCGAGCGTTTGTGGTAACCGCGCTTGGTCTTGTAATACGCATGATAATCCTTTACGAACTGCGGGGCGTCGGCCGGCACCGGGTCAACCACGCCTCCGGCGTGTGCGTAAGAGCCATTGCGGTAGTCCTCGGTGCGCTGTACGTTGAGCTTACTGCGCATCTCGTAGCGTGCGTCGGCGTTGTCGTTGGCGTCAAAATAGCCGTTGGCTATGTTGCGGCTGATGTCATACATGGTTGAAGCCACGGTGGCCTTGACACGCGTGTCGTTGGCAGCGGCGTTGACGGCAAAGCTCCCGAAGCCGCAAATGCCGAGTAGTCCGATGCGTTCGGGGTCAACGTCAGGGCGCGTAGAAAGGTAGTCTACTGCTGCCGAGAAATCCTCGGTGTTGATGTCGGGCGAGGCCACATAGCGCGGCGTG
>ERZ780212.1148-NODE-1148-length-22497-cov-6.589341_pt1 | contig 22497 bp, 20 predicted proteins | sample MGYA00511364_ERZ780212 | MGnify/ENA primary metagenome ERZ780212 (study PRJEB29588, sample SAMEA2147991) | human gut metagenome | biome: human gut; feature: human-associated habitat; material: faeces | place: Denmark | collected 2008/2010 ...
TCTTCCGGTGACCGGGGTCTGTGTTTTAGATGCGCTTTTTACCTATATGCAGCAGCGTGCCCTGGCACAAAATATCAACTTTTCCCTGCATATCACAGGCAATATTGTAAAAATGACGGAAGATATCATTTCCGGGGAAAACCTTTCCCACCTTCTGGCGGATTTGCTGGAAAATGCCATGATTGCCATTGGTGATAATGAGGTGCGCAGTCTTTCTGTCTGCCTTTGTCATGACGAAGATACTTCCACCCTGGAGATTTCTGACAGTGGGAATGCCTTTGATGTGCAGCTCTTTGAGGACTTTGGTCAGACCCGGCACACCACCCACAAGGACAGTGGCGGCAGCGGAATCGGTCTTATGGACATCTGGAAAATAAAGAAACAATACCGTGCATCCCTGCACATCACTGAATATACGCCGGGAACTTCCATATTTACGAAGAAGATTGCTCTGGTCTTTGACCAGAAAAATCACTATCTGATTCAGAGCTACCGCCGTAATGAAATTGAACGGGTACATATGAGAAATGATATGTTTGTTTTACAGTCAGACTGATTTATGTTATGATGGAAGAACTTTTGAGAAGGTAAATATTACATGAGGTAAATGTTATGAGTCATGCACTGGTTATACTATGTGGTGGAAAAAGTACAAGAATTGGAACGGACAAGGCTTTGCTCCCTTTTGGGGACTGCTGCCTGATTGAATATCTGGTCCGGAAATTTCAGCCGGATTTTCCGAAAATCTACCTTTCTGTCCAGCAGAAAAATGATTATACGCATCTGAATCTTCCGGTGACAACCATTGGAGACATCTATGGAAATGCCGGTCCGCTGTCCGGTATCTTCAGCGCACTTTCCATGATCTCTGAGGAACGTGCCTTCTTCATTTCCGTAGATACACCTTTTGTAGAACCGGCACTGGGGCTTTACCTGCTGTCACAGCCACAGGAGCATCCTATCTGGGCGATTGAGCGTGCCAATGACCAGCTGGAGACACTTTCCGCAGTCTATTCTAAAAGCTGCATTCCGCAGGTGGGAAAAGCCATGCTCTTTCACCAATATTCCTTTAACCGGCTTCATGAGAAATGCAATGCCGGCTATATCCCGGAAGACGAACTGGCTAAAGTATGTCCGGTTCCACTGAATGAACAGTTTTTTAACATCAATACCCGCACCCATTATTATCATGCCTTAAAGCTGCTTTCCGAACGGGGAGAGCTTTTTGATGAAGACAGCAATCTGGAGCTTCCGGCAACAGGCAATATTGCTTCTTTTATTCCCGTGGTATCGCTGGTAGGGGATTCCATTATTGATAAAAAGACTTTCTGCATCCAGCTATTGGAGGCATTAAAAAAAGATGGCATTAAGGCTGCCATCTTTGATTCAGAAAAAGATTTTTCCAATATTACAAATGTAGACCTCATCCTCACCTGCGATTTAGAAGATGAAGATTGCTTTAAAATCGAGCTTTTGAGCAGTGAGTTAAATGAGACTCCGCTGCATCCCCTTTCCGGTCTTGTTGCCATCGCCAGTGATTTCGGTTACAAATGCGAAGAAGTTCCTTGCTTTGACTTCCGCAAGCCAAAGTCACTTCTTGGCTTCTTAAAGACGCTGATCCGCGACTATAGCCATTAAGTATCTACAGGAAACGGCACAGCTCCGGCATCCAGTCTCCGATAAAAATTTCATCTCTGATAATTGCACGCCAGACCGGTGGGAAGAAGGCTTCCAAAAGAGTCATCACTTCCACCCAGTCTGGCTCTTTTTTGCGTTCCCTCTTTAAGTATGCCGTCCATTTCCGTTTCATATAAGTATAATCCTTATAGCGAAGGACGGTATCCAGCCGGTCTTTTCCAAAGAACAGCTCTCTCTTTGTTCCAACTTCAATAATCTGCTGCTCAACCTTTCTGCCATCTAACGCCTCTTTCTTTAAGATTCCATAAATTTCTTCATAGCAGGACAGGTCGTTGATTAATTCCATTTTCTCTAAGATTTCCACAAAATTCTCTGCCACAACCTGCTCATAAGGATATTGCAGAAACTGGATTACCGTATTCTCCTGTAAGAAAAATGGTAATTCTCCATGGGCAGGCTGCATCTGCTCGTCCCGAAGCTCCTGAAAACGCAGGGTAATGGGAACTTCATGCTCCTTTGATTTTGCCAGCACCTCTATCTGATAGCTGCCCGCCCTTTCTTTCTCTATCTGATAGACATACTCCGGCTTCCGGCTTAACACCTCTTTCATGAGCTGCCCTAACTGCATTTCCGTTAAATGCTCATCCTTTACCACCTGATAATAATAGGAAAGGGAAAAGACTCTCTTCCGGCGGTAATTCTCCACACCGAGGCTGCTGCCATTTCTAAGATAAAGCTTCTCTGCAAATGTTGATTTACTTATCTGATATAGAAAATACTCGGTTACCGCAGAAGGAAGCAGGTCCACAAAAGGGATTTGCAAGTCCTCACTTCTCTGCCGGATCAATGATTCACTCAGTATGCACTCTGCCACTACAGCCACACTCCAATTCTGCTCTGAACCTTTGCCACAACCTTGCGGGCTCTGGCATATTCCATTAATTTTGCAATATCTTTCTTTGGCTCATTGATAAATGCCAGCAGCGCCTTCTTTAAATCCTCCCGCTCCAGACGTTCCTCGTACTTGAGGCAGTCACAGATAAGACGCTCTTTTTCATAAATCTTCATCTCGCCACCGGAAAAAGGAATGGCCGTTACGCCAAGCTCCATGACTTCCGGCTCTGTATAATATGGTTTCACCACCGGATATTCCATGCGGAACCTTGACTTCGAAGTATTCTTGCTGATGGCAATACTCCATTCATAAGGACGCTTCTCAATATAACCGTAATAGTAAAGGGCGCTATCCATACATAAGATTCCATCCGGAAACAGTCCCAGAATAATTTCTTCCTGCGGCTTCTCTTCATACCCCATGGAATAATATCCACTCTTTACATGGTCAAGTATGCCGGCTTTCACCAGTCCCTGAATACTTTTATAGGTCAATCCCAAAGGATATAATTTTTCGGCTTTCACAATGCCATTATTTTCTTCTAAAAGCTTCTTTATCTCTTCAATGGTCTGCTCTTTCTGCTTCGCATTCATAGATATCGCTCCTTCGCATTTTTCTTCTAGTATAAGTTAATTTTTGCCGCTTGTCAATTTTTGTTGCAATTTGTCTCATTTTTTTAATTTGTCGTTGTAAAAGTCATTTTCTTGTCGTATAATTTATTTGGAACAATACTTAATGTCGCATATGTCTATTCGAATATACGCTTGTTTTTGATAAATGAGGTATTTATGGAAACAGAAAATACTACCCGAAAAAACCCTTCCCGGGAAACCTGCCAGAAGATTATCAAACGTATTCTGGTCACAGAAGTATTAGAAAAGGGCTGCAATGAACATTTCCGTCAGGCTTCGGATTTTATGGGATATTTCCAGTCACTGTACCCTGCTTCCGATGCGCTGACCAAACAGGTGCAGCGTGCCATCAAGGCAATGGATATGCCCCGGGATGAGAGAGGTTACTTTATTGTAAATAAAACATCAGAGCAATTTGAGCAGGACAAAGAAATCAGCCGCCTGCTGCAATCCGGTGAAGCTTCTTTAAAAAGTCTGGAGGAATCCGAACCGGTACTGATTGAAGTACCAACCGAGCTTGCCGATTATCTGATGTATACTTTAAGTTCTTCCATCAGCTTAAAGGGACATTATGATACTATGGTAAAGGCTTATAATGGCATCATTATCTACACCAGGGAGCGCAGCCGTATCCTTTCCTACCTCCAGACTCTGTTATCCACAAATTGATGATAATTATCCAAATAGTGTGGATAACTCTGCTACGATAACAGAATAATAATGGATTTATCCACAAATTATCAGAATATAATTCGTCCTGACGTTAATGTCCAAGATAACGTAAAACGACAATATTTAAATTTAAATATTGTCGTTTCTTTTTATTCTTGTCTTTTTCAGTTGTTCTATTGCAATTTTCGAGACTATTTTCTTCTTCTGCGTCGTCTCCTCTTGCTGCGATAGTTTCTTTTTATGGTTTTATAACGTTTATCCGGTCTGCTCTTTGAGAAATATTTGTGTCTGATAATATAGAAATTATCCGCAAATCTCCAAATCAGAAATGCTATGACCACAAGAGCTGCGACACCGAGAATTCCCAATAACACTTTCCAGATATTTATCTGGAACTTATGCTCCGTGGTGGTTCTGGTTCCTGCTTCCGTAGAAATCTCTTCTGATTTTACATTATCAAAGGAGAATGTATCTGCTTTTACTCCGGTGGAAATGATATCCGCACTGCCTACATCATGTCCTGCAAATGTATATTTGATATTTGCCAACACATCATCCGAAGTATTATCATAGCTTACTGTTGGCGTAGCTTCGCTGAATTCTGCACTCTTTGGCAGAACAATATTTCCCGCCGGGTCTATCTTTACAAAGGAGGAATTGGTATTGAGCATTCCCATATCCATTTCTCCATTTTCAAGCCTTGTCTCATTCTGAGCTACATTATATAGCGAAAAGTTCTCAAAATAATAATTATACAATGCAATACTATCTGTCCACTGCGCCGGCGACTGGGCATTCATAATGACACAGATAAGTGTCATATCGTCCTTTTCTGCATAGGTAACCAGCGTACTGTTTGCCGCTGTGGTGTATCCGGTCTTGCCACCAACACAATATTCATAGAGATACTGTCCTCTGGTTTTAAAGGCATGAATCATCTCATTGTGATTCTGCAGATAGGTGATTTCATCATGCTTGTTGGTTGGTGGAATCTGATAGGTCTTAGTTGATGTAATCACACGGAAAGTCTCATTCTGGTAAGCCGCCTTTGCAATCAGTGCCATATCATAACAGCAGGTGTAGTGAAGGGTTGCATCCTCTCCCTCAGATAGTCCGTGTGGATTGTTAAAATGTGTATTCACACAACCTAACTCTGCCGCTTTGTCATTCATCATCTGAACGAAATTCTCAACGGTTCCGCCTACATGCTCCGCTACCGCATAGGCACATTCATTGGCAGACTCCAGCATGACTGCATAAAGACATTCCTCCATGGTCATCTGCTCTCCCACATCCCTGGAGATTCCGGAACCATGGGTGTTATAAACCGCCTCTTTGGAAAATGTTACTGTCTCATCCAGCGAACAGTTTTCCAGTGCCAGAAGCGTGGTCATAATCTTCGTGATACTTGCCGGACAATGCTGCTCCGTGGAATTCTTATCATAAAGAACCGTTCCTGTGCTCTCTTCCATCACAATCGCATTGGGTGATTCGGTTTCCGGGTCCTGGGGCCAGTACTCTGCCGCCTTTACCTTTTGTGTGTTTATACCCAATAAGCCGACAAAACAGCACACTGCCAGTCCAAAGCTTAATATTCTCTTTTTCTTTTTCATTTTCTGCTGCTCCTAAATCATTCTTACCTTTAAGTATATATCAATCCATTTCCATGGTGCAATACCTTTCCATTAATATTCACAATTCTCTTTCTTTTAAACCATAAATATGATAAATTGTTTTCGAAAGATATATATAAGTAGAAAGGATTTCATATTATGAGACTTCGCAATATCCCGGCGGCTGCGCCGGCTGGAGTAGAAGCCAGTGACCTCTGTATCAAGGATGCCGCTTCCCATAAAGGACACTGGAATGAAATATTTGGAAATGACCACCCGATCCGCATTGAAATCGGCATGGGCAAGGGACGCTTTATCATGGACTTAGCTGCCCGGAATCCGGATATCAACTATCTTGGCATGGAACGTTACGAAAGCGTATTGTACCGCGGACTCCAGAAATTGGAAGAAAATCCACTGCCAAACTTACGCCTTCTGTGTGAAGATGCGGCACTTCTGCCGGACTTTTTCGAAAAAGGCGAGTTAGACCGCATTTATCTTAATTTCTCCGACCCATGGCCAAAGGACCGCCATGCCAAAAGAAGACTGACCTCCCGCCAGTTCTTAGAGCGCTATGACAAAGTCTTAAAAGGTGACGGACAGATTGAGTTTAAGACCGATAACGTAGGACTTTTTGACTTCTCCTTAGAAGAAATCGATGCTGCAGGCTGGAATCTGGACGCATTTACAAGGGATTTACACCATGATACTGCCATGAATGAAGGCAATATCATGACCGAATACGAAGAGAAATTCTCTTCCAGGGGAAATCCTATCTGCAAGCTGATTACTTCCAGAAATATTCCTTTATGACCTTTCCGATAGTGCCAGTGCACGGACACTGCCGGATGCATGACCCATGAGATGAACCATTTGCCTGAGCAGTCGGAGTTGGTTTATCAGTGAAATTTTTATAAATTTTTCTTTTTTTATTGTGGCTTATCTTCTGAGGGTTTATAATACATCATAGCATAAATCATTGATATAATGTAAGGAGATGTATACCATGTACGAATTTACAGAAGATTGTATGATTCATATTCCACAAATAGATGAGGAACACCGCAAATTATTCCAGATAATAAATGATGCTCTTTCCCTTGTTAAAACAACCGAAGATATTTCCGGAATTGCCCAGAGCCTGCTTCTTCATCTGAAGGATTATGCGAATACACATTTCGCCCATGAAGAGGCTTATATGGAACAGATTCATGACCCGGAGCTTCCTCTTCAGAAAAAGGAACATGCTGAATTTGCTGAGAAAATCAATTCCTTTATTTTAGATAAGTCTTCAAAAGAGGCAGCCAGAGCATCTTTCGAAGAACTACTTTCCTATCTGGTACGCTGGCTGTACCACCATATCTTAAGCAGTGATATGATGATTGGAAAAATGTCCGCAGTTGAAGGGACTTCCGAAGACCCATTTGCCTTTACGGACAAATACAAGACCGGCATTGACCTTGTGGATAAAGAGCACCGCCGTCTCTTTGAAATTATAAAAGAGACCAATGACCTGATTCAAAACGATCTGCTGCATGACAAATATGATGAAATTATGCGGCTTTTAGTGAAATTAAAGGATTATACACAATTTCATTTTGCTGATGAGGAAATGCTGATGGAGAAGATGCACTATCCGGAACTGGCTGCCCAGAAGCGCGCCCACACTGCTTTCGTTGAACGCCTGGTAGAAATTGACCTCTCAGAACTTGACGATATGGACAATAACCAGCAGACTTATCTTCTGGAACTGATTCAGTTTCTGCTGGGCTGGTTATCCAACCATATTATTGGTATGGATAAAAAAATTGCTGTCTATATGGACGAAATGAAAAAATAATAAACTGCAGAGCATACATCATAAAACCGACTTCCTGATATTAGATTTTATTCTAAGTCAGGGAGCCGGTTTTCTTATATAAAGTGTCTTTCTGTGACACGCTCTCCTTTTTCAAGATGAACGAAATTACAATCCCATTTTCCCGATAAAAGCTTTCTTATAATATTGCAGTCGGATGGCTCCACCGCCAGCTTCTTATTTAGAAGTTCTGCAGGTCTTTTCAGTCCATCTTTGGTTTTCTTTATATCATAGCTTTGCGTATCTATTAAAGTAATCTTCTCATAACCGCCATAGATTGTATCTAAGACTTCCATCCCCCGTTCTCTGCCATAAGCAGCAAGAATGGTGCGGCACTGGCCTCCAATGGACTCCTTGTCAATTGTCCACGCTCTTGTTGCATAAAGAGAATTCTTATCCACATGATTCTCCAAAAGCTGGTGGATACAGTCGTGGAAACGTGGCATTACAAGCTCTGTATTCCAGCTTACAATCCCTTCCGTGCCCCGCCCGCACAATCCATAGGTGAGCAGGATTATATCCACATCCTGGTGCCTGTCAATCTCCTGCTGCAGCAGATTTCTTAATACAAACGGGTTTCTATGCAATCCACGTTGCAGATATACAACAGGATATGTTATATTTAATTGTTTTCTGTACTTTTCAATTTCATCCTGCTGCATTGCACAGGCAATCAGAATTTTCTTTTCCAAATGATTTCCTCTATATTTATATATTTTTCTATATCCTTTTGCATATAATATCTAAAAAAGGGTATGCCCTCATGAAATTCAAATCAAACTGCTTTTCCAGAAAGGCTTTGCTTTTTTCCTACCGTAAGCCTGCCCTGCACACTAAATTTACTACAATTCAAAGGTCTTTTAAAGAAGTAAAAAATATACTGAACAAATAAACGATATCTTCATCATTCCTTATTTACATCTATAGAACCTGCCACTGACAGCTTCTTACGGATTTTTTATAACAAAAAAAAGCACCAACCCCATGGCTCCACGTCCACAAAATCGGTACTTTACATGCGCCACCAGGGGTTCGAACCCTGGACACCCTGATTAAGAGTCAGGTGCTCTGCCAGCTGAGCTAGTGGCGCATTGCTTAACGCAAGGACTATTATATAATAGAATTTATCGAATTGCAAGTAATTTTTTATTTTTTTTAAAAATTTTGTAAATTACATATTAGCAAATAATGCCGCAATTTCTTCCGGTGTCATCATGTGATTCGGGTCAGAATTTGCCTCGATAACAGGCTCTGCTGCCGGTTCTTCCACAACCGGTTCTGACACAGGTTCCTCTTCCGTTATCGGCTCAGATTCTTCTGAAATAGCATCTTCTGTTACAACTGGTTCTTCTTCAGCTGCTGTATCAGCATTTGCAATCAAAGCAGCAATCTCTTCCGGTGTCATCATATGATTCGGGTCGGAATTCATTTCCATAACCGGTTCATCAATGGTATTTACCATTTCTTCTGTAAATGCAGGTTCTTCCGATTCTTCATCTGCAAATCCAAGTGTATCATCAAAACCAACTGGTTCTTCTGGTTCCGGTTCATTGTTCTCTTCTGCGGATCCGGTTTCTTCTGCTACTTCTTTTGTAGTCTCAGCTACTTCGTCATTTCCGAATAAAGCATCTATATTTAATAAATCATCTTCTGCTAAATCCGGCATATCCTCTGCAGTTGTCTCCGGTTCTGTTTCTGGTTCTTCTGGCATCACTTCGTTGATTGGTGCTTCCGGTTCTTCCGGCATCACTTCGTTGATTGGTGCTTCCGGTTCTTCCGGCATCACTTCATTGATTGGTGCTTCCGGTTCTTCCGGCATCACTTCGTCGATTGGTGCTTCCGGTTCTTCCGGCGTTACTTCCTCAACTGGTGCGGCTGATGATGGCTGTACCGGTGCTGCTGTATAAGCAACAGCTGGCGCACCATTTATTTTTCCAACTTCAGCTAATATGGTATTGTGGATGGATAATTCCATTTCTTTCACGGAAGCTGCCATTTCCTGCTGTTTTAGGAGAAGGTCTTTATTGGCATTCTCAACTATGATACGCTGCTGCTCTAACACGTTCTTCTCAAGATTATCCAGACGGTCGGAAAGATTAAATATCTGCTCTAATAATTTGTCGTTGGAATTCATCAATGCATCGGAATTTTCTTTGTTACGGCTTATGGTAACTTTGGCAATGGATTTCTGTGCATCTATGATGTCCTTTGTCGGTGAACCGGCTGCCTCTTCGATACGATCAAGCTGATCCGCAATATCTTCAAAGGATTTGCGGGTTACAAGATAAGAAGCTTTTTCTGACTTAAACAGATTATCATACTGTTCGTACTGGTCAATCTCTTTCTTATAATTTTTCTGGATTGCACTGGCAATCAGAATATAAATATCAGCCAGTGCTACAACTGTAAGTACAATCAATGCCACATAATTGGACGGATAGTTAATCATCACATATAATTCCCCTAAAACCAACACTGTTAATACCAGTACAGCCGTCACAATTCTCAGATTGTAAGAATCCTTCTTTTGTTTGATGTTCTGCTTTGCTTCTTCCATTGTAAAAATCCTCCATGATTTTTTATTTTTCACTAAATAGCAGGAGCAAACCGTAAAAACCTGCCACTATACTGGCAGTTCCCTGGATATGTCCTGCAGCCGGGTACTTACTTTCCCTGTAAGTATAATTAATTTTATTTTATCACAGGTAGAATTTTCCTTCAAGAAGCCTTTTCCAAAATAGAAATGAAAATTAAGAAAGTTTGCTAGTTGATACCTTTACATATGAACTGATTTAAAAACTGATTTTTATCACATGGTCTGCCAAAAAGATAGCCCTGCAGATAATCAGCATGTATTTCTTTCAGCTTTTGATACCACTCTTCTTTTTCTACACCTTCTATACATATTTTGATATCTATACTATGTACCAGTTCAACTATTTTTTTTAACAGCTCAAAGTCCCTTGTTTGACTCATAGCTTTTGCTGTAAAATGATTATCCAGTTTCACATAATTAGGATTCATGTTTACAATACAATGTAGATTTGAAAAACCTGTGCCAAAATCATCCAGAATAAACTGTATTTTTTTCTCTTCGAATTTCTTCCGAAGCGTATAAAAATACGGTGTCATATCCGTATATCCGCTTTCTGTCAGTTCCGCACACAGGCTCTCCGGCGGAAGATTATATTGTTCTATAGACGAAAGTATGTCCTTCCAGATATCACTTTTCATCATCTGAATATAAGATATATTTACATTAACCTTAAATCCCGGTATATACTGCCGCATTTCATGGCACATTGCCGCAGCTTCATTTAATACAAATCTTCCAGCCGGAATAATAAGCCCGGTTTCTTCCAGTAATGGTATAAATTCCACAGGCGAGATACTTTCTTTTTTTCCACCTGAATACATGGAAAACCTCATAAGCGCTTCCGCACCAATTATATTTCCCGAGGAACAATCTATAATCGGCTGATAGTATACTTCAAATCCTTCAAATTCATTTGTCACGGCACCTCGAAGTGCACTTTTTATTTTCTCTTTTTTTAAAAATAACTTATAATCTTCTTTTTCAAAAAAATATACTCCGTTTCCTCCCATGGACTTTGCCTGTTTTAAAGAGAAAACCGCTATTTTACGATACTCGTCATAATATTTTAAGAGCTTCGTTGCATGGATAATTCCGGTAGATACTGTAAAAACCACCTTATATTTTTCAGAAATAATAAAATCTTCTATTTTTTTACATATTTCCTTCTGCAATAGCATAACATCATCTCTTGTATGGCTTTCCAGATCAACAATCATATACTCATCTGCAACAAGATGGTACAGCTGCTGGTTATCAGAAAGACATTCCTTGATACCGTCAGCAACACTTTTCAACACATAATTTCCATAATCTACGCCTAATGTACCATTAATCGCATTAAATCCATCAATCCCTATATGTATTAAAAATACTGACGAGCTGTCTTTTATATGGGAAGAAACAAAGGAATGCATTTCTCTTTCACCCAAAAGTCCGCTGATATTATCTGCCCGCTGTATATTTCCAATTTCGTTTACACAGCCTATAAGATAATGAGGTTTTCCATCTTTATCATGGATTATCTTTCCACGGCAGTTAATCCATACCGGCATCCCTTCTTTATCAAGCCATCTGTAATGCAGATTGTGATTTTTTTCGTTTCCATCCGCAATCCGCTGTAAATGTTCCCTAATCATCGGACGGTCTTCTTCATATACAAAATAGCGGACACTGTCGGCAGCATTATCAAATGAATTGCCCGGCATCTTAAAACGCTTCACCGCTTCCTGTGAAATGATAAGGGTATTTTTCTGTAAATCTATAATATAAAGATAGTCATCCATACATGGTGCAAATACTTCTATTAAATCCTCTGCTCCTATTTCCTTGAGCAGTCTGCGTATGTTTGTATCCATAGTATAAGTGCCTTTCTTACAAAACTTTTATACTGATAAACTTTCTATTCTGTGTTAGAAATTATAGCTGGAAATCATTATCGTATTATACTGTTTTTTCTGATTCTGCCAATTTAAATTTACGAATCATTTCACGCAGATTTTCTGATTCGCTGCTCATCTCCTGGCTGGCAGCTGCACATTCCTCAGATGTTGCAGAATTGGTCTGTACAACATCATTAATTTGTTCAATTCCTTCATTAATCTGCCGGATTTCTGTTGTCTGTGTTTCTAACGTTTCCGCAATATTTGTAACTTCTTCTGTAATTATTTTAGAGTTCTCTGCAACATCTTCCAATTGCGCCGCAGTCTGTCCTGCAATCACCATACCCTTTTCTACTGCCTTCACAGAGGTTTCAATCAACATTGCAGATTCTTTCGCTGCCTGGGCACTCTGGTCCGCTAACGAATTTACCTGATTTGCTACAACTGCAAATCCTTTTCCGGCTTCTCCTGCCCTTGCTGCTTCGATAGAAGCATTCAATGCAAGCAGATTTGTCTGGGAAGCAATTTCATTAATTGTTGCAATAATTTTGTCAATTTCTTTTGATGCTTCATTAATTTCATGCATGGAATCAACCATTTCATGCATCTTACCATTACTTTCTAAAATGGCATTTCCAAGCTCATCCACCCTTCCACTAATTTCTTTTGCAGATTTTGAATTATTTTCTACCTGTTCAGATACACCTGCAACTGTTGCTGTCAGTTCCTCTACTACTGCCGCCTGATTTGTAGCTCCATCTGCAAGATCATTAGAACTTGATGCTACCTGGTCTGCTGCACTTGAAACTTCATTGGAAACATTTTGAATTCCTTTAATCGTTTCTCCTATACTTTTTTCAAATTGCATAAAAGAATTTAAAATTCCGACAAAATCTCCCCGCCACTCTACTTCCGGTTTAACATCAAAATTTCCTTCTGCAAACAATTTCATTGCACGGTCAATATCGTCTACATAGCTTCCCAGGATACGGATTGATTTACGCATACTGTGTGCCAGTCTTCCAATCTCATCTTCTGAACGATAATCCAGTGTACTGTGTAAATTTCCTTCTGTCAGTTCCTTTGCGACATCCTCAACTGCCCGTAAAGGTTCAAGAATTGTATCCAGGACTTTTTTACCTGTTTTCTTTGTCAGTATCCATGCCAAAAATAAACACACTATAATACATACAATTCCTGCTATAGCAAAAGTAAATGTAGTTCTGGCAGCCCTGCTGCTCTCCTGGTCTGTCACATCATCTAATCTTATTGCGATTTCCACCGCTTTATTTAATGCAGGTGTGCAATCATTCATGATTTCATCAACTGCTTTTTCCTTATCACCACTTTTAATTTTTTCTATAATAGAATAACCAATGTTTCCCCAATCCGAAAGGGCTGATGAATATTCCTCATAATCTGAGTCAGGAATAATTCCGGTTCCCTTTAAATTTTTCAGTTCAGAATCAACTTCTTTCAGCAGCTTTTCTACTGTTTTCTCATAACCGGCATATGAAGAAGTATCATCATCTAATGCCATTTCCCTGATATTTCTTGCTGCCGCATTCACATTAATTCTACATATTTTTACTGCCTGATCTGCTACAGTAACATTTTCTATATAATGTACCATATTAGCAAATAAAACACCTATGACCACTATAGAAAGCAAGCCTGAAATTAACATCATAATAATGACTTTTCTGTAGCCATAGTTTATCCTTTCCTGCAGATGCATGTTTTCTAATTTACTTTTCATTTTATCTTTTTGTGAAAACATTGATTCTTATTTCCTTTCTCTTTATTTTAATTTTTTCTAGACCTTGTTATATCAGAATTTTTTCAAAAGTCAACGACTTTTCAGCTTTAATTTTCAAATTCTATTTTTTTGATAAAATTTAACACTTCCTGCTTTGGTTTTTCGTCATTTTTAAAGACAGCTATTTACAGTATTTTTCTATAAAAACGGCTGCACCATCTTCTATAGCAGCAAAAGCCATCTTATCGTCTGGCCATGATTTTCTGAGTGCCACATAAGAAATCAGAAAATTTGCAAGCCAGCCAGCCGGTACAGCAAGCCAGACAAATGCAATGCCAAAACGCGGTGCGAGTATCAAAGCAACTGACAGACGAATTGCAAGATTTACCATATTTGCAATGAGAAATGGACGCATTATTCCAAGTCCCCGAAGAACTCCGTCTGTTGCCATCTTGATACCCATGAAAATGAAAAAGAAGCCGAGCCATCTCATATAATCTCCAGACACCTGATATGCCAGCACTGTTCCATCTTTACCCAGAAATAATGAGGAAATCTGGGTATGCAGTGTTTCAATGACTATAAAAGCAAGGACTGCAAAACATAAATCTAACACCAGTGCAGCGTGGTATCCTTTTTTGATACGCCCGATTTTCTTTGCGCCAAGATTCTGGGAAACATACGGCGAGACTGCATTGCCTATGGACACAAATATCAGTGAAAAAACATTCTCTACCCTCATCGTTGCCGCATAACCTGCAAGAGCCTGTGTACCAAACGGATTTACAACCGCCTGTACAATCATCATACCAATTGACACTGTTGACTGCTGGAGAACCGACGGTACAGCAATGCGGAGCATGGAACGTAATTCCCTCCCGTCAAACCAGCGAGCCGGACTCTTATACTGGCGTATCCGGTATAAAAAGATTAAAAACGAAAATACTGCCGAAATACCTTGTGCAATAAGCGTGGCTAGGGCTGCACCGAACACGCCCAGACCAAGGCCTGCTACCATCCAAAGATCCATCATAATATTCAGAACAGAAGAAAAAATCAAAAGGCATAATGGAATCTTTGATTCACCGATTGAAGTAAACATCGTTGAAAGAACGTTGTACATAAACAGAAACGGAAATCCCACAAAATAAACACGAAGATATAGTACTGCTTCCTCCAATATATCAGCGGGTGTCTGTAATAAGCCCATCATGGAACGTGAAAAACAAAAGCCAGTAACTCCCAGAAGTATGCTAAGAACCAGAAAACTAATCAATGATGTTGATACGATTGTTTTCATTTTACTATAATCTCTGGCACCAAAATAACGGCTCACAAGTACACCTGCACCTACACCTGCACCAAGTGCTATACAAATGAATACATTCGTAAGGGCAGCACAGGCACCAACAGCCGCAAGGGCAGAAGATCCAACAAACTGACCCACAATGATTGAATCAGCCATATTGTAGACCTGTTGAAAAAAGCTTCCGAAAATCATTGGCATTGCAAAAACAGTCAGTGCTTTAAGGGGAGCATCTGTAATTAAATATTCATCTTTTGACATGTTCTTCTTCCTCTGTAACTATTTTAAAGCACTATTACTGCGGCATCAAGTCCCTCAACTTTTCCGTCAAACAGTTCTCCTTCAAGCAAATTATATTTTCCCTCATACTCATTAAATCTCTTCTCACTGCTGCTGCAGTTAAAAATCAATGCCATGGTCTCTTCACTATTTTTTCTAATCAGAACAATGGTTTCTTCCTCATCCCTTGTGATTGCCTCAATCAATTCACCTTCTACGATACATTTATATTTTTTTCGAACCTGTAACAGCTGTTTATACCATTCAAACATCTCTTTATCCTGGTATTCTTCATCCCAGTACATGCCACGTCTGCAATCCGGATCGTTTGCTCCCGGCATCGCATACTCATCTCCATAATAAATCATCGGCATTCCCGGCAATAACAATTGAAAAGCTGCTGCCAAATGCTGCTTTTTCTTATTATTCTTACATAAATGTAAAAATCTTGCTGTATCATGGCTGTCTATCAGATTCCACATAAGAGGATAACATTTTTTATTTAAGCGTCCTTTCAAATATCCAAGATTCTGTATAAACTGGCTGACCGTAATCTTTTCATCTGCAAGCAGATCTATCATATTCAGATAAAACGGATAATTCATGACCGTATCCCATTCATCTCCTTCAAGAAAATCTCCTGCATAATGCCAGATTTCTCCAATTATCAGCATATCTTTCTTTACTGCCTTAACTGCTTTTCTAAAATTCTTCCAGAAAAAATGGCTGATTTCATCTCCTACATCCATTCTCCATCCGTCTATATCGCATTCCCTGATCCAATAGCATGCAACATCTGTAATAAATTTTTCAACTTCAGGATTTTTCAGATTTAATTTTGGCATTCCACCATAATAACCAAAGCATTTGAAGTTTGGAATCTCTCCCCTTTCACTTTTAAGTGGAAATTCATCAATAAAATACCAGTCCAGATATTTAGACTTATTTCCCTTTTCCAAAATATCTTCAAATGCAAAAAATTCATTTCCTGTATGGTTAAACACCGCATCCATAACCACTTTCATTCCATATTCATGCGCTTTTTGTACCAGCTCTTTAAGATCCTCTGCTGTTCCGAATGAGGGATCTATCTGATAATAATCAATGGTATCGTATTTATGGCTTGAATTTGATTTAAAGATTGGTGTCATATATAAAACATCAATTCCAAGACTATGGACATAATCCAGATGTTCTATAATTCCTCTGAGATCACCATGCAGATTATCCATAGACGTAACTGGTGCTTTATACCATACTTCCTTGTCTACCGGCTGTGATGATGCAAAACGGGACGGAAAAATCTGATATACGACTTTATTTTCTGCCCACTTTGGCACCACAAACATTTCTTCCTCCCGTAGATTCTGCGGGCAGTCAAACATTCTGTCCCTGTTTGTAATACATTCCTTACTAAACTCATAATTGCCGTAATATACTTTTTCCCCCTGCATATCCGTAAATTCAAAAAAATAACGGAGACATATCAGATGCATCTGGATCTGTGCTTCATAATAATCCTGAAACTGTGAGGTGGCAACCTTCTTCATTGGAATTGTCTTTCGCGTATCCTTCCATTCCATTGGTATATACTTATCCTCATAATGAAGAATTATTTCCTTTATATCATCTCGTTTTACCTGGATGCGTATCACAAATAAATCCTTATCTATTGCATAGCAGAATCTTTTGTCCATATCATGAATAATTGCAGAGTATTCCATTCATTTTCTCCTTTACATATTCTGTTTTCTTCTTTCGTATTACTTACTTTTTCTATATCTTAACGTGATAATCCTGGCTTGTCTATAGATAAATTTCTCTGCAGCTCACCGATTGACAAAAAATATCCGAATCTTTATCCGGATCTGACCTGGATTCCGATTCTATCATACACCGCTTCAAACCGGGTGTTGCATCAGTTGATTGAAATGGCCCAGATTGATAAAATCTGCTGGGGATGTGATACCTGGACAGTAGAAGAAAGCTATGGTTCTCTTCTTGCTTTCCGTTTTTCGATGTGTAAGGTTTTGATATAAAATATAAAACACAGTTATTGCCTGGACGAAGCTCCCAGATATCATCATCAAGGTGTTTTGTGATAATTTCATTAAGCCGTGTACCATTATCTTCGAGGATCTGGATGTACAAACTGATCTGCCATTGGAATCTTCGTAAAATATCTTAACAGCTCCATTTCAATTTCAACTAATTTTTCATTCGAATCTCTGTTATCCGTCTTTTCTGTCAATGACATTTTCTCCTTTTCCCTGAACGAAAAAAATCACCCAGACTAGAATTTTTAATCTAATCTGAGTGATGCTTCGTCAGGCCTGTTTTCATCTCTGTAAAGCACCTTTCGGTGCTCGTCCGGTGCTCGGAGCACCCGGAGGATATAACCATTCCGTTCCATCGAGTTCACTCAGTTGGCCACCATTACGATTCAGCTTCGTAACAATGATCACTTGGTTTTCTTATTAGATTAACTATATTATAACGTGCTGTAGGTCGGATGTCGATGATTTTTTGACCATATTTATTGTTTTATATGTTACTTCTCTATTAGTTCTGCAAACTTGAATTGTTCGAGCTTTTCAAATACTAACGTCCTTAATTCTGTTCAATAATTGATTTATAGTAGTTACCAAAGTCAGCAAGTGAATTAACAATTGGAAGCATTTTTGTTCCGAGTTCCGTTAAGCCGTATTCAACTCTCGGTGGCTGCTCATGGTAATCGTGGCGATATGCCAGCCCATCACTCATCATTTGTCTTAAACTATCTGTCAAAACCTTTTGTGAAATACCATCTATACTTCGTTGTAGCTCATTGAATCTCCATGGACGCTCTTTCAAGTTACGCAAAATCAGCAGTTTCCATTTTCCTCCGATAAGAGATACTGCTGTTGCAACTGGGCATTCCGGTAATTCTTCTTTTGCTCGCATAATTCTCACCTCCGAGTCTATTGTAACACATTCATTTTTGAGTGTACAGTTACAAAAAGGTGCGTACTTGTTTTTGTATGTGTCTCACACTATACTAATACCAAGCAACCAGAAACTACAAATTAACTATGGAGGTTATTATGGCAAATTACACAAAAACAACTATTGGAAAGGAAAACCGAATTGAGCTGCATGAAAAGTTGTCTTTAACAGGTGCAGAAATCAGTTTAAACGAACTACCTGCAGGAGCAAATGTCCCATTTGTTCATTCTCATAAAGAAAATGAAGAAATCTATGGAATTCTTTCAGGTAACGGCAAAGCCATAATTGATGGAGAAGAAATTAGCCTTTCAACTGGAGACTGGCTAAAAATCGCACCTGCTGCAAAGCGTCAGTTTTTTGCATCCGATATTTCTGGAATTACTTATATCTGCATTCAGGTAAAAGAAAATTCTCTGGAACATTTTACAGCAGAGGATGCCGTAATCGGCTAATTAAAAGTATTTATTTACAAAAATGCACAGTTCACGATAAGCTAAGAACCGTGCATTTCTTTTTTGTTCAATATTACGTTTTCTCAATTTTTCAAACTTGAAGTTGTCTGTTATAAAATATCAGCAACAAATTCCTCTATCAAACGATTCACCTGTTCGGGTTTGTCTGTATTGGAATTGTGTCCTGCTCCTTCGATCCACGTCAAAGGAATTTTCGCATTGCGATGCCATGCTTTGTTGTACCGTATACACGAACCAGCGTGATCTTGTGTGCCGCACATCAATAATACGGGACACTTGATTTCATACGGCAGATTCTTTTCCATGGCCGCTGCCAAAATACGATAGCCATGTCCAGCAATTTGTGCATAGCGTTTCTGGTTTCCGTCATAAGTCAGCATCATTTCACGCATGAGGCTTCTACCATAGTCAGTTGTGGCAACGCCTTCCGACCCCGATTTCAGGAGCCATTTCCACGGATAATGAGCATATACCGGCTCCATCCGTTTCAAAAGCCAGATCTCAACTGCCGTCACATAGCTTCGTTGCAGCGGTGCAGAGTCAATGGAGACAAAGCCTGTCATTTTGTCTGGGTAAAGCTGCGCATAAGCCTGTCCCACATATCCACCCATAGACTGCCCGACAATAACAGGCTTTGTAAGTCCTTCTTGGTTTAAGATATCATCCAGCCATTTTGCCTTATCGAACAAATCAAAATCAAACCGAAACGGCCATGAGGAAGCGTGTGCCGGTGCATCCCAGACGATAACATTATACCTGTTCTCGAAATACTGAATCTGCTTATCAAACAATCTATGGTCTGCCGTCAATCCCGGTAGAAGAACAAGCGTAATTGTATCCGGGTTTGACACGCTTACCCAATAGTGAATCGTTCCGCATCGAGTATGATAAGTTTTTTCTTTCATTGGGCTCCCCTCCACAATCCCGCTTTATAGATTTCTCGTATATATATTTTACCACATACTTTTTCCAAAGGCACTGACTTCTCAACCCTTAATTTTCATCTCTGTTATTATACGTTCTTCCCTCTGTCTCTCTTCACAATAATCCCAGAAGTCTTTCAATGCTTCCTCATCCGATTTCCACGGCAATGGTATGGGATCCAATTCATCTAATCGCTTCACAAGTTTGCGTACCTCTTCGGTATCGAACTCCTCATCACTTGCCTCCATTACATAAAAATCCAGTTTTTCATTTATCATTCTGATTTCTTCGTTTTGCCTCCAGGTATCTGTCTTCTCTCTTATCAGCACCAATCACCTTTGCGATGGACTGTGCTACCGAAGGCTTCTCGGCGATTGCTAATTTATATAACATTTCATTCCTCCTTTTGTGGTAAAAAAATAGCACCTTAACCTTTGGGGCTAAAGTGCTGTGTAAAACGATTATTAAATTGTTTATGAGTCAGATAAACTGAAAGTTTCACCTTATCTGGTTAAAACATGTTTGCAATATTTTGTACATCCACATTTTGGACAAGTTAACTTTCTTTTGGTAATTGTATGAGGTCCCATAACATAGGATTTCATATCAGGAACAAATCGCTCCTTACATTCAGGACATTCAAAGGCTCCTGCTTCTCTGTCTAATACACATGCTTAGGAGTTCAAGATCCCCATATAAACACGCATATACTTAAGTCAAGCTAAATCAAGGTAAAGCCTTAATTTTACTGACTATTCTGTTACATTTTGTCAAAATAAGAAAACCTGTTCTTCATCTCTGTAAAACACCTCTCGGTGCGCATCCGACGCTTGGAGCACCCGAAGGATTTAACTATTCGGTTCCATCCAGTTCATTCAGTTGGCCACCGTTACGAATCAGCTTCGCAACAATGATTGCTTGGTTTTCTTATTAGATTACATATATTATAACGTGTAAAGAGTCGGATGTCGATGTTTTTTGACCATATTTTGCTCTGGTTTACAGTTTGTCCAGCCACCCATCAAAACTTTTCTTTGAAATCCTATACTTGGTTCCAATCTGGATCCATCGGAATTCATTTTTCTTTAAAAGTTCGTACACGGTAGGTCTGCTGATACCCAGAATATCCTGAATTTCCTTTACTGTGTAGCATCTTTTATACTCTTTGCCAGACTCGTCAGCAAAGCTGCCATCTCCGGATTAACCTTTTTTCTTTCTAACCCACGTTATTTTGCAGCCACGGTTACCACTGTTTCCTTTTTTTTCGACATAAGCCAATAAAACATAGAACAAAATATTAATGCAAATACAACGCCAAAAACATTCTGAATCACTCTAAGACCAACTGCTCCTTTTAGTCCATAACTCTCTGTAGCAATGGCCAAAGCACCAAATGTGTTAAATACTGCCTGCCAGCCATATTTTGCAGAAAGTCCTACACCAATTCCGCCAAGGATTCCTATGTATGTATAGATGGATGACGGAAGCAGAAAATATAGTACTGTAAAGCATATTACACCTGCAATATTTCCGACAATCCTTTTGCGGACTCTGTATTGCATGTCCTCCATAAATGGTAAGATTGCTGACATTGCCGCAATTCCAGCCCACATTGCCCGTGGCATATTGCAGAGTTCCGCAATGCAGAGTACTGCCGGTACGCATATGATCTGACATAACTGCCACTTTGTTCTGGAAGAAGATATATCAAATTCCTGTACCAAATCATTCAAATTTCTTTTATACGTTCTGTTTTTATGATTTCGATAAAATACGAAGCAGGTAAGTGCTGCACCTAATGCCATTCCGGTTAATCGCATCTGATAACTTTTTCCTGTTACATCATATCCATACAATAACAGATAACCAAGAACCAATGTGGATTGGTTAAACATGAATGGGTTATGACATCCGAACAGAATCAGCACTGCCAGTGCAGCAATGTTTAACAGCATTCCAAGTACCGGTGAAAGCTGGTTTGCTAAATGCGGACATACAGTCATAATTACAAAGAACAAAGCCAAAAGCATCGTAGATTGTCCGGTGTGGATCCCCAGATCCGCATTCCGAAATACCATAAGGCATAATAAAACTACTACACCCACAATACTATTCTCATTTCCAAATAAGATACTGAAAATAGTAACAAATAAAAAACAAAATGCCATTGTAACAGCTATCTTTACCAAATATACCAGTATATGATATGATTTTTCTTTCACTGTTTCACTCTTTTTCAACAGATTTTTAGAACCTGCCTGATTTAACTGCAATTCCTGATAAAATGTCATGTAATTCCTCCTCTATCTGTTTTTCTTAAACTTATATGGCCTCATCTTTCTGTATTGGAAGCTCTACAACAAATCTGCATCCACCATATTCCCGGTTTTCTGCCTTGATTGTCCCGCCAGCACTATCTACGATCCGTTTCACAAGTGCAAGGCCGAGACCATTTCCTTCTGCTTTGTGAGAACCGTCTGCCTGATAAAATTTATCAAATATTCTGGTTTTCACATCATCCTCTATTCCCGGTCCTTCATCTTCCAGAATAAACATTACAGAATCCTTTTCCTGCTTCAGAAACATCATAATTGTCCCCTTTGCAGGACTGAACTTAATCGCATTATCTAAAAGATTCATCCATATATGCATAAAAAGTCCTTCATTCCCAGTATATTTAACTTCCTCCAGCTCTACCTGGAAACCAATTTCTTTTTCTGTCCATTTTGTCTCCAGGGAAAGAAATGCCTGACGGATCTGTTCATCCAAACGATATTCTGTTTTTTTCATTGGTATGTTCTGATTCTCTAACTTGGATAACAGCAAAATATTTCCAACCAATCCGGAAAGCCTTTGGGTATTAAACAGGATTTTTTCTACATATTCCTCTTGCTCCTGAGACAGTTCTTCTCCCTGAAGAAGCATTGTATACCCTTCAATGGCATTAATCGGGGTCTTAAACTCATGAGAAACATTAGATACAAAAT
>ERZ780212.1149-NODE-1149-length-22483-cov-2.713037_pt1 | contig 22483 bp, 20 predicted proteins | sample MGYA00511364_ERZ780212 | MGnify/ENA primary metagenome ERZ780212 (study PRJEB29588, sample SAMEA2147991) | human gut metagenome | biome: human gut; feature: human-associated habitat; material: faeces | place: Denmark | collected 2008/2010 ...
CAATGTCGGCGGCGATGTGTCCGCGAGCGACAGCGTCCGCTGCGGCGAGGTCAGGGGCAACGTCCGCGCGAGCGACAGCGTCACCTGCGGCGACATCAGCGGCAGCGTGAGCGCCGAGCGCGTGCGCTGCACCAAAGCCGGCGGCGAAGAGCAGGAGAGCTTTACTTTCACCAAGAAGGGCAAGAGCTTTTCCTTCCCTCTCCGATAAAACCGTAAAAGCGCGGCCTTAAAAGGTCGCGCTTTTTTCCTTGTCATCGCGGCGGGTTTGTGTTACCATAACATTGACAAAGGAAAAGGTGGGAAAATCATGGAAAATACCTTCAAGAGCTCCGTCTTCGGCGGCTTCAACCGCGATGACGTCATTCGTTATATCGAAAAAACCTCGCTCGAGAGCAAGCAGCAGATCGAAGCGCTCGAGCAGGAGAGCGACGGCCTCTGCCGCGAGAATGCAGAGCTGCGCGACAAGCTCGCCGCCGCCGAGCGTGAGCGCGACAAGCTTGCCGAGTCCTATTCGACCGCGTCCAGCGCGCAGGACGCGCTCAAAAAGGGTCTGACCGCCGCGCAGGAGACGATCTCCGAGCTGCGCGCGCAGATCGAAGAGGGCGCGCAGAAGCTCGCGAGTGCCAAGGCCGACTGCGACCGCCAGCTGAAAGCCAAAGAGGAGGCTGCCGAGCAGCGCATCGCCGAGCTGGAAGCGCAGCACGCCGAACGCCTTTCCGCCGCCGAGCAGGAGCGCAAGCGCCTTTTAAGCGAGCTTGACGAGCTCCGCCCGCAGGTCGAGGAATACGGCCGCGTCAAGGCGCACATCGCCGACATTGAGCTCTCCGCCCGTGAGCGCGCCGACGCGCTCGACGCCGCCACGCGTGAGCGTTTGCAGGCAATGATCGCGGCATGCAGAGGGCACTGCGAGCAGGTGCTCTCGACGCTCGGCGCGACTTGCGAGAGCGTGTCGAACGAACTCAAGCGCGCGGACGCTGCCGTCGCACAGCTGCCCGAGGCGTTCACCACGCTGGAGGGCCAGCTCGACGAGCTCAAAAAGTTAGAGCAGTGACAAGATAGCAAAAAAGAAGTGCGTTCCCGTTAGGAACGCACTTCTTTTTATGCTAATGCGCTGTACTGATTAAAGATGTCTGCAAATTCGTCCAGATGCTCGCGCAGGCTGTCGGGCGCCTCGGTGCGAAAGTAAAGCACCTCTCCCCCGCGGCGCAGAATAAGGAACTGGCTGACTTCGTCCGGTTCATTGGGAAGCTGGGTATTTGGTTTGATAAATTCTGCATAGTACGCTTCGTCAAAGCCATCAATGAAAAGCGTCTGCGCATCGCTTCCCATGAAGTAGTCGCGCAGCTCATGCGTCAGCGGAACGGCCAGCGCGGAAATGCGAGGGGCGTAGAAGTCAAGCTCCGTGCTGTACTGCATCCAAGTGTCGATCGTTCCCGCATACGGCGTTTCGCCGACAGAGTACACGTGCCCGCCGAGCGGCGTCGAAAGATCGCGCACACCATACCAGTCCGATCCCCTTTCGCCGCCGAGCATCTCGGTCCCGATATACGGCAGCGGCGGCTCGTCATAGCTGTCGCCGTAGGCCGTATCGTTCACTCGCCAGAAAATCAGCGCGAGCGCCAATACACCGGCAATGATCGTAAGCGCGCGGTCCGCTTTCGCCCAGCGGTTGCGCGGCATCTTCTCCACGCGCTCGCACGCCTCCATCGCGCGCTTGAGCGTCCACATCTCGTTTCTCTCCTTTGCCTCGCTCAGGATACCGAGGATACTGCCTAAGATAATGGACACAAACTGAATGACCTCGCTCTTTTCCATCGTGAGGAACGACATCACCGGGAGACTCAAGGCACTAAAAAGGAAATAGACGAGCCAGATGTCCACCACCAGGAAGATCATCGGCAGGAAATAGCTGCGGCGCAGCTTTTTACACAGTCTTCGGTAGCCGTAGGAATCCGTACAGTCCTTCGGCGTGGGGACGTGCGCAGTCCTGTCACCGCGCCAGATGTAGAAAATGCCGTCCTTCGTCCGGCAGACATATTCCCAGCCCAGGCGGGCGCGCTTTTCGCGCAGGCTTTCGTCGGGGTCGTCATCGTCCGCGGCGGGTTCCAGATGATAGCGGCAGTCACGCGGCTCGCCGATCACAAAATCGTCGTAGCGGAGCAGGAGCTTCCCCTCCGCCGCGCGCTCGGAAAGCCACTGCTCGATGCCGCGCGGGTCATAGGCGCTGGGCACAAAGCGGATGCTCTTCGTCTCGGGCTCATTCTCTTCGCTCGGCGCAGTCCCTCCGCTCCCCGGAAGCTCTGTTGTCTCGCGCAGGTTTTCGTCCATTCGCGCTCCCTCCTCTCTTCTCTCTATGCAAAGTATAAAGAAGCGAGGGGGATTTTTCAAGCAAGTTCAGCGAGCATTGACAAAAATCGCGCGCAAGTTTATTGTTACATCGCAAAAAAGGCAGGAAATTCCTGCCTTTTTTCGTTTCACAGCAAAATCGGCTGAATTTGTCTTCCCTCCAGCGCCGCCTCGGCCGTCGGGATAATTTTGCGGAAGTCCGCGATCAGCGACGTGGGCTTCGCCTCGGCGTTGTCCTGCCCAAAGGGGACAAAATAGTAGTTCTTGCGGTTCAGCAGCACCGCGATGTTCGGCGCGCTCGCGGATAAGCCATCATTCGTCGCAATGGCAAGCACAACGGGCTTACCGTTGCGCAGGTGCCCCTTTGCCGCCATCGTCACCGCGCCGTCCGTGATGCCGTGGGCGAGCTTGGCAAGCGTGTTTCCCGTGCAGGGCGCGATGACGAGCACCTCCATCGCGCCCTGCGGGCCGAGGGGCTCGGCTTCGACGATATTGCGCACGGCCTTCCGCCCCGCCAGCGCCTCCACGCGGGTGACGAAGTCCTCCGCCGTGCCGAAGCGCGTGGAATACTTCGCTGCGTTTTCCGACAAAATCGGGACGATCTCATGCTCGCGCGCGATGTCCTCGTAGAGTTTCAGCAGCTCGGGATGGTTGCAGAACGAGCCGCAAAAGGCAAATCCGATCTTCATGCTTCCTCCTTGATGAGTCGACATAACGTCTTTTTGATGGACCGCGCCGCCGTCTCCGGCGCGACGCGCCCGGGCAGTCCCCCTGCCTTGAGATACGAAAGGCGCAGCGTTTCGACCGCGTCCATGTCAAAGCCGCTCGCGCTCGCAAGCTCGATGAGCAGGCAGTCCGGCGGCAGCTCGGCAAGGAGCGCTTCGTCCAATACCTGATGCGGCACGGTGTTGAACACCACGCGGAATTCCCCCAGCGTGCCGGAGAGGCGGTTCGTGTGCAGCGGCGCGTAGCCGAACGCGTCGATCCACGCAAGGTCCGACCGCTTGCGCGCGCTGACGCTGACCTTCGCTCCCAGCGCGCTCAGATCGTGCGCGAGCACCTTTCCGATGCGGCCAAAGCCGAGCACGAGGCATGGCGTGCCGTGCAGCGTGACGCTCGTGTGCTTCATCGCCGCCTCGATGGCCCCCTCCGCCGTCGGGATCGCGTTGCGCACGCTCAGCTCTTCCGAGACAAAGTAGTCCGTGATCGTAAGCCCCAACGACTGCGCGAGCGTTGACGCGTCGTTTCCCACATTGCCCGCGAAAATGCGGTGCTCGCGCCGCAGCGAGCGCAGCAGGCTCTCCATCGTGAGCTCTGTGCCGCTCAAATAGCCGTTTTTCTCCGCCGGCAGCGGCAGGACGATGATGTCTGCTTTCAGCGCGTCGCACAGCGCCCGTTTATTCGGCGCACCGGTCAGCTCCCACGAGCAGACGTCGTATCCCTCCGCAGCCATCATCTGGGCAAGCAGGCGCATGCGTGCGTCGCCGCCCAGGAATGCTATCGTCTGGTCCATCTCATTCCCCCTTTTCCATAAAGGGTATGCCGCAGCGCGTGCGCGCATGACGCAAACTATTTTTGATTTTTTGCTTGACAACTCTATTTTTATCTCTATAATAAGAATTATTCTAATTCTTATTTAGGAGAAACACATGACCAAGTACGCCCAGCAGATTCTCGATCTCGTCCTGTGCTCCACCGAGCACCCGACCGCCGAGCAGATTTTTCTGCAAATGAAGCAGGAAAATTCCAAAATCGCGCAAGCTACAGTGTATAACAACCTCAACGCGCTTGTAGCGGACGGCAAACTCATCCGCCTGTCGCAGCCCGGCGCGCCCGACCGCTACGACAACACCACGCGCCATGATCACCTGATCTGCACCCGCTGCGGCGCGCTCGCAGACTTCAAGTTCACCGACCTGACGCACGACATCGAAGCCGCGCTCGGCGCGCGCATCCAGTCCTACGACCTTCGCATTCACTATCTCTGCCCCGCCTGCCGCAAAGCGCAGGAAGAGCATTAAATTTTGAGAGAAAAAGGAGAATTTCATCATGAAGACCAACAAGTATTCCGGCACCAAAACCGAGCAGAACCTGCGCACCGCTTTCTCGGGCGAATCCGAGGCGCGCAACAAGTACACCTTCTTCGCCTCCACGGCCAAGAAAGAGGGCTATGAGCAGATCGCCGCGCTCTTCCAGAAGACCGCGGACAACGAAAAGGAGCACGCCAAGATGTGGTTCAAAGAGCTCCAGGGCATCGGCTCCACCGCCGACAATCTGCTCTCCGCCGCTGAGGGCGAAAACTACGAGTGGACCGACATGTACGATTCTTTCGCCAAGACCGCAGAGGAAGAGGGCTTTCCCGAGCTGGCGCAGAAGTTCCGCCTCGTCGGCGAGATCGAGCGCCATCACGAGGAGCGCTACCGCGCGCTGCTGCGCAACGTCGAGACCGCCAAGGTCTTTGAAAAGAGCGAGGTCAAGGTCTGGGAGTGCCGCAACTGCGGCCACATCGTCGTCGGCACCAAGGCCCCCGACGTCTGCCCCACCTGCAACCACCCCCAGAGCTACTTCGAAGTCCACGCGGAGAATTATTGAGAATCGTCAACTAAAACGAGAGCCGCAGGCTGTGCCTGCGGCTCTCTTACTATTCACTTACTCCTTCGGCAGCAGGATGCAGATCGTCGTGCCCTTGCCCTCTTCGCTGTGGAGCTCCACCGTACCGTGATGATACTGCACGGCGTGCTTGACGATGGAAAGGCCGAGACCCGTGCCGCCGCTTGCCTTCGAGTGGCTCTTGTCCACGCGGTAGAAGCGCTCGAAGATGCGGCTCTGGTGCTCCGGCGCGATGCCGATGCCCGTATCGGCCACGGAGACGAACGCCTTGCCGTCCCGTTCACCGACGCTCATGGTCACGCTGCCACCCTCGACGTTGTACTTGATGGCGTTGTCGCAGAGGTTATAGATGACCTCGTACAAAAGCCGCCGTACGCCTCCGATGGTCTCGCTCCCTCCCTCGACGGCAATCGCGATGTGCTTCTCCGCCGCCGCGGTCTTGAGATCGTCCGCCGCCTCCTGCGAAAGCGTGAGCAGGTCGACCGTCTCGCGCGGCATTTCGTCGCCCTCGTCGAGCTGGGACAGGCGGATGATGTCGCCGATCAGCGTGACAAGGCGCTGCGCTTCTTTTCGGATGTGGCCGACGAAGCGGGGGACGTCCTCCTGCTTCACCATGCCGTTTTCCAGCAGCTCCGCGCTGCCGATGATGCCTTGCAGCGGCGTTTTGAGCTCGTGCGACACGTTCGCCGTGAATTCACGGCGCGTCTGCTCCGCTGTCTCGCGCTCGGTGATATCGAAAGCCAGCAACACAGCGCCGACCGCCGCGCCGCTTGCGCCGATGCGGCTGACGTCAAACTGCCAGATACGGCCGCCGCGCTCCACGCGCGCCTCACTGTGCCCCTCGTCCATGGCGCGCTCGATGGCAAGGCTCATGTCGTGGCTGCGGTCGATGGTCAAAAAGTCCTGCCCGACGCAGCTCTCGTCCGTGCCGAAGAGCTTTTCCGCCGCGGGGTTGATACTCAGCACATGCTCTTTTTCATCGAGCAGCACAAGCCCTTCGCGCATGCTGCTTGTGATCTGCGAAAATTCCGTCTGCTGGCGCTGAAGTTCGTCCATCTGCTCGTCGATCTGCAAGTGCTGGCGGTTGATGCGCCCGAGCAGCGGGGCGAGCTCTTCATAGGCGTCATTTTCAAGCGGATGCTCAAGGTCCAGCTTGTTGAGCGGCTGGACGATGCGGTGCGACAGGCTCTTGGCTAAAACAGAGGATAGGATCAGCGCCACGATCAGCACCACTAAAATGGGCTGCCCCATGCCGACGAGCAGCACACCCGCCGTCGCGCGGCTCATCGAAATGCGCAGCACGCTCCCGTCCGCGAGCCTTTCCGCGCAGTACATCGTCTTTTGCAGCAGCGTCGAGGAATAGCGCGTACTCTCGCCCTCGCCGTATTCCAGCGCTTGCTTGACCTCCACGCGGTCGGCGTGATTTTCAAGGCTTTCGGCATCGGTCACGGTGTCGTAGAGCACCGTACCGTCGTTTTCGATCCACGTCAGGCGGTAGCGCTCGGAGGAGAGCTGAGAGAGATACTCCGTCCCGTTTTCCTCCACGGCGACGGCGGCAAGCTCCAGCTCGTCGCGCAGCTGCTTTTTTTCGACGCTCCCGAAGTATTCGTACAGGCAGCCCATGATGACGAGCAGGCTCGCCAGCAGCACCGTGCCCGCCACAAGCAGGATGGAGTGAAAGATCTTTTTTGTCATGCCTTGCTCTCCATCCGGTAGCCCACGCCGCGCACGGTCTCGATCTTCTCGCCGTACGCGCCGCCCAGCTTCTGGCGCAGCGTGCGGATGTGCATGTCCACCGTGCGCGTCTCGCCGCAGTAGTCCGTGCCCCACACGTCCGCCATGAGCTGGTCGCGCGAAAACGCCGTGCCGGGATGCGAGAGGAACAGGCGCAGCAGTTCGAATTCCTTGTATGTCAGCGCAACGCTCTCTCCATCCGCCGTGACGGTGCGGCTCTCTTCGTCGAGCACCAGACCGCCGCAGCGCAGCTGGGCTGCCGTCTTCGTGCCACAGCGGCGCAGCACCGCTTTGACGCAGGAGACGAGCTCCATCACGCCGAACGGCTTTGTCAGATAGTAGTCTGCACCGAGGTCGAGACCGCGGATCTTGTCGTATTCCGCGCCCTTGGCCGTCGCCATGACGACAGGGATATCGGAAAGCGCCGCGTCCGCGCGCATGCGGCGCAGCAGCTCCATCCCGTCGATGCCGGGGAGCATCACATCGAGCACGACAAGCTCGGGTCTTCCCGTGCGCAGCGCCTCCCAGAACGAGGTACCGTCTTCAAAGCCCTTGGCCTCAAAGCCGGTCGATTGCAGGGCATATACCTCGATATCGCGGATACTGGCATCGTCTTCCACGCACCAGATCATACTTTACCCCTCCTTATGCTCTCCTGTCACAGAGAAAATGACCCATTCGGCGATGTTCGTCGCATGATCGCCGATGCGCTCAAAATACTTGGCGATCATCAGCAGGTCAAGTGCGAATTCACCATCATCAGGGTCCTGCGCGATGCGCTTGATGAGGTCCTTCTTCACGCGCGCGAAATAGTCGTCCACGGTGTCGTCCTCGGCGATGACCTGATCGGCAAGCGCCGTGTCGTGCTTGACATAGGCGTCCACGCTCTCGGTCACCATCTTGATGGTCGAGCGCGCCATCTCGCGCAGGAGATTACTGTTTTCCGCACCGCGCCCGCCGAGGAACGTGATGATCTCGGCAATATCCTCGGCCTGGTCGCCGATGCGCTCCATGTCCGTGATCATCTTGAGCGCCGCCGAGATCTGGCGCAGGTCCTTTGCCACGGGCTGCTGCTGCAAAAGAAGCTTTAGGCACAGCGACTCGATCTCGCGCTCCTTGCGGTCGATCTCCTGATCGAGCGGTGCGACGCGCGCGGCCAGCTCCGCGTTGCCCTCCGTCAACGCCTGTGCCGAAAGGGCGATGACCTCCTCGCACTGCGCGCCCATCTCAATGAGCTCGCGGTTCAAAAGCGCAAGCTGTTCATCAAACCGGCTTCTCATTTAACCGAACCTCCCCGTGATGTAATCTTCTGTCCGCTTGTCCTGCGGCTGGGAAAAGAGCTTCTCCGTCTCGCCGTACTCTACGAGCTCGCCGAGCAGGAAGAACGCCGTGTGGTCGGAAATACGCACCGCCTGCTGCATGTTGTGCGTGACGATGACGATGGTGTACTTCTCCTTGAGCTCCATCGCGAGCTCTTCGATCTTCGACGTCGAAATGGGGTCGAGCGCACTTGTCGGCTCGTCCATCAGCAACACCTCGGGCTCGACCGCGAGCGCGCGGGCGATGCAAAGGCGCTGCTGCTGGCCGCCGGAGAGGCCGAGCGCGTTTTTCTTCAGGCGGTCCTTGACCTCGTCCCAAATCGCCGCGCCGCGCAGGGATTTTTCAACGATCTCATCGAGCTTTGCCTTGTTCTTCACGCCGTGCGTGCGCGGACCGTAGGCAATGTTGTCGTAAATGCTCATTGGGAAGGGGTTCGGCTTCTGGAACACCATACCCACCTGACGCCTAAGCTCACTCACATCGACGGACGCGTCAAAAATGTCCTCGCCCTTATAGAGGACGCTGCCCGTGATCTTCACATCGGGGATCAAATCGTTCATGCGGTCGAGCGTCTTCAAAAATGTCGACTTGCCGCAGCCGCTCGGGCCGATGAGCGCCGTAATGCTTTTTTTGGGAATTTCAATGTTGATGTCCTTGAGCGCCTGATGGCTCCCGTACCACAGACACAGGTTCTCAACGGAAAGGATGTTGTTCATAGCCCTCTCCCCTCTTTCAATTTGTCTTCAAAGGCGAGGCCGTACCAGTGGCTCTCGCCGCGTTTTGCCGTTTTCTGCACGCAGTCGTCGCAGAATTCCGCCGCGTCTTTCAGGGCTTGCGGCATGCCTTTACCGTTCATCAGCTCGCCGCACAGGGCGGAGACGAACACATCACCCGTGCCATGCAGCGTCTGCGGAAGGCAGGGCTTGAAAATTTCCATATACTGCCCGTTCAGCCGCGCGCAGTAGCCGATCTCCTCCCCGCGGTGGACGCCGGTGATGATGACATTTTCCACCGTGAGCGCTTTAAGAAGCGTTTCTATCGGTGCGTCCATCCCACAGCCCGCGAGAAGCGCCGCCTCCGTGCGGTTGGGCGTGATAAGCTGTGCGCTCTCGCACAGCGCGCGCATCGCCTGCACGTACTCTTCGGTAAAGCAGCCGTACAGCGCGCCGTTGTCGCCGAGCACGGGGTCGACCACAACGATGGTATCCTCCCCCGCAAAGTCGCGGAGGAAATCTTTCGCAAAATGCATCTGCTCCACCGAGCCGAAAAAGCCCATGCAGATGCCGTCGAATTTGATTTGAAGCTGTCTCCAGTGCGCGGCAAAGGCCTTCATCTCGTCCGTCATATCGCGCATGACGTAGCTGCCGAAGCCGTCCGCCGTGTGCGTCGATAAAATGGCCGTCGGCAGCGGTACCGTCTCCACCCCGTAGGAAGAGAGGATGGGCATGGCCACGCTCAGCGAACACTTGCCGAAGCAGGAAAGGTCATTTAAGAGCGCCATGCGCTTCATGCCGCTTCCGTTGACAGGTCGTATCATTGCTGTTTCCTCCTGAAGTATCGGCCGACCAGATCGGCGATGAGGTTAATGAGCATCGTCAGCAGCATCAAAATGGCCGCGATGGCGAACACCACCCCCGTATCGCTCGACTCCTTGGCGTAGAAGTACAGCGCCACCGTCAGCGTCGCGCCCGCGTTGTGCATACCCTCAAAGAAGTTGTAGAGCATGTGCGCCGAGCCCGCCGTGAATAAGAGCGCCGCCGACTCGCCGAGGATGCGTCCGATCGACAGGATACAGCCCGTCACAATACCGTCCACGCAGCTTGGCAGCACCACCGTGCGGATGGTGCGCCATTTGCCCGCGCCCAGGCCGAACGCGCCCTCGCGGTAGCTCTGCGGTACGGTCTTGAGGCTCTCCTGTGTCGTGCGCATGATGGTCGGCAGGTTCATGATCGTCAGCGTCAGCGCACCCGCAAGAAGCGACGTGCCGTTTTTGCAGAAGATCAGCATGCCGACAAGGCCGTAGATGATCGACGGGATACCGGAGAGCGTTTCGGACGCGTATTCGATGATGGAGACGAGCTTTTTGTTCGCGGCGTATTCATTTAAGTAGATGGCCGCGCCCACGCCGAGCGGCAGCACGATTAAAAGCGTCGCGATGACGATGTAGAGCGTGCTCAGGATGTCCGGCAGGATGCCGACGCGGTTGGCAAGATAGCTCGGCGCGGTGGAGAGCATCTCCCAGGTGATGTTCGGAATGCCGTTGCCCAATATATAACCAATCATACCGACTACGAGCGCGCAAGTCAATACTGCGGCGATGCCCATCAGGAGCTTCATCGCCGTGATATAGGCCTTGCGGCGGGCCGAGGACTGCATTTTCAGCATCAGTTACCCTCCTTGTCGCGCTTTAAGAAGAAGTTGAGCGCCGCATTGATGAGCAGGATGAAAAGATACAGCACGAGCGCGATGGAAAAGAGCGCCTGACGCTGCAAGCCGCTCGAATACGACATCTCGCTCGCGACCGCCGTCGTGAGAAAGCGGACGCTCTCAAAGATCGAGCCGGGCATGTTCGGCGCGTTGCCCGAGACCATCATCACGGCCATCGCTTCGCCGATGGCGCGGCCCACGCCGAGCACGACCGCCGCGGCGATGCCGCTCTTTGCCGCCGGAACGGAGACGCGGAAATAGGTCTCGACCTCAGTCGCACCGAGGGCAAGCGAGGCGTCCTCATATTCATGCGGAACGGCCTCGAGCGCCGTGACGCTCACCTTGATGATCGACGGCAGAATCATGACGGCCAGCACGATGATGGCGCAGAACAGGCTGGCGCCGTCGGCAGGTGGAACGTCTTGCGGATGGCAGGCACGAGCACCAGCATACCGACAAGGCCGTACACGACCGACGGGATCCCCGCGAGCAGGCTGACGGCGGCCTCCAGCACGGTGCGGACCTTCTTGGGCGCGACCTTGGAGAGGTACACCGCCGTCAAAAAACCGATGGGCACGCCGAGGATGATCGCGCCTGCCGTGCCGTAAACACTCGTTAAAATAAAGGGCAGAATGCCGTACTTCGGCTCCGCCGACGTCGACGACCACACCTTGCCCGTGAGAAACGGCACAAGGCCGATCTTCTGAATGGCCGGGATGCCGGAGATGATGAGATACACCGTGATCAGCAGCACGCATCCGACCGTAATGAGGCCGAGAAGCAGAAAAATACCGTGGACGACGGCTTCAAACATTTTTTTCCTCTGCGCCATAATTGTTTCCTCTTTTTGCTGTCAGCGGGAGACGGCTCACGCCGCCTCCCGTGATGGTTCCTGTGTTCTGTTAGTTGGCTGCGACCGCACCGGCAGCGGCGATGATGCTTGCCGCGTCAGCGGACAGCGCGTAGTCGAAGAAGGCCTGTGCCGCGGGGGAAAGCTTGGTGCCCTCCTTCGTGACGAGCACGAACGGACGCTGGACAACATAGCTGCCGTCCTTGACGGTCGCCTCCGTGGCTTCCACACTGCCGACTGTCAACGCTGTCGCCGACCGCGGAGAGGGAGGCATAGCCGATTGCGTCGGGGTTCTGGGACACGGTGTTGATGACGTCGCCCGTGGAGGTGAGCTCCTGACGGTACTGGCAGGCGTCCTTGGTGTCGGTGATGGACTCGAAGCCGTCACGCGTGCCGGAGCCGGCCTCACGGCCGATGAGCACGATCTCGGCGTCGTTGCCGCCGACGTCCTTCCAGTTGGTGATCTCGCCGGTGTAGATCTTGGCGATGGTGTCAATGTCGAGATCGGAGACAGGGTTCTCGGGGTTCACGACAATGGCAATGCCGTCGAGCGCGACGACGGTCTCAACAAGGCCGGAGGTCTTTTCGTCATCCTTGAGCGCACGGCTCGAAAGGCCGATGTCGCAGCGGCCTTCGCTAACGGCCTGAATGCCGGAGCCCGAGCCGGTGGGGTTATAGGTGAACTTCACGTCCTTGTTCATGGCCATGAAGGATTCTCCAAGAGAGTTGATGACCTTTTCCATCGAGGTGGAGCCGTCGGTCGAGACGGTACCGGAGAGGGTCGTTTCGGTGTTGCTGCCGTCAGTGTTGGTGTCGGCGCTGTTGTCGTTCTTGCTGCCGCAGGCGGTCAGCAGGCTCAGCGCCATGACAGCGGTCAGCGCAAGAGTGAGAAACTTTTTCATTTGAAATACTTCCTTTCAATTTTTCCAAGATGTTGTTCCTTGCTACATTTGCCATCATAAAGGCAGGTTGTAAAATCAGAAAGTCGCCTTTTGTAAAATCGCGGTAAAAGAGAAAAAGGACGTTTTCCGTCGGAAAACGTCCTTTTTGAAGGTCAAATATCGTGTTATTCGGTGCGCAGCGCTTCGACAGGGTCCTTGCGCGCGGCGATGCCGGAGGGGATGAGGCCCGCGATGAATGTGAGCACCATGCTGATGACCACGAGCGCCGCGCCGCCCGCCACCGGCAAGATGGCGTTCAGGCTCTCGATACCCGTCAGGTGGTGCACGACGAGGTTGATCGGGATGATCAGCAATAGCGTGATGCCGATGCCGATGGCACCGGAGCAGAAGCCCTCGATGAGCGTCTCCGCGTTGAACACGCGCGAGATATCTCGCTTGCTCGCGCCGATGGCGCGCAGGATGCCGATCTCCTTCGTGCGCTCGAGGACCGAGATATACGTGATGATGCCGATCATAATGCTCGACACGACGAGCGAGATCGCGACGAATGCGATAAGCACATAGCTGATGGCGTTGATGATCGTCGTGACCGAGCTCATCAGAAGTGCCACATAGTCGGTGTAGTCGATCTGGTCGTCCTCGGAAACGCTGTTGTTGTACTGCTCGATCGCATCGGCGATGGCATCCTTGTCGGCAAAGGTCGAGGCGTAGATGTTGATGGTCTTGGGACTTGCGAGGTCGACGTCGCCAAGCAGCTTCAAATTGTCCTCATACGTGCCGTTCGAGACCGTCGCAGGCATGTAGTTATCATAAAGCCAGTTGTACTGCTCGCTCGTCAGCGGCGTGACAGCGGGTGATTTTTCGAGCGCTAAGTCAAGCGCCATGGCGAGCTGGTCGCTCGTCATGTTGGAAAGTCTCGCCTGCACGCCCGCGGCGTACTGCTCTGTCACCTGCTCGCGGATAGACTGCTCCACGTAGCCGAAAAGCGTCTCGTCGTCCATCTGCGCAATATAGGACTTGACGGTCGCCTCATCCACGCTCATCTGCTGGGCGTAGGTCGAAATGACCATCTGCTCGATGCTCGCGCGGTCGAGCGAGCCCATCTGCTGGTCCACGATGGCGGAGAGATACTCTTCGCTCGGCACGCTCATCATCGCGGTGTAGGCTGCGGCACGCTCGGTGACGGAAAGGCCCTCGAGATAGTCGGTCACGTCCGCTTCCTTCTGCTCGTCGCTCACGGAGTAGTCATCGGTCAGGAACGGCAGGCCGAGGATAACGTCGGTATCGGGGTCTTCTTTCTGCTTCTGCAAAATCTCGGTCTGTCCCGCCTTTTCGACGAGGTAGTCCGTCAGCGCGGACGTATAGCCGATCGCGCCGGAGAGCATGGAGGACACCGCGTTCTCATTCGGGCGCAGGATGCCGACGATCTTCACGCGCGTGCCGACATCGTCGGAGTTATAGAGGAAGTCGAGCCCCGTATCCGTCGTGCTGACGTCGGTATATGTGCCGCTCGCGGAATCGTACTGGTAGCGCTCAGCGGGCAGGACGATCTTGAAGCTCATATTGCACAGGTCTTCATAGCTCCAGCTCTGGATGTCCTTGCTGTCGAATTCCGAGCCGTCGAGCATGTGCTGCATCGACTCCACGACCTCGTCCTGTGCGCTCAGGCCCAGCGAATAGATGACAAGGTCGGAAATTTCATTGTCCTTGTTGACGATGAGCATGACCTCGTCATAATTCTGCGGCCAGGAGCCGTAAATGAGGTCATACTGCTCGTGCAGGAGGTCGCCCACGAGCTCGCCGCTCTCACTATCCTGCGGCGGGAGCATCTGCTCCCAGGTCTCCATCGCGGAGTAGGCCGAGCCGAAGCGCTCGAAATAGCTGCTGTAATCGCCGCCGTAGAGCTCGCTCATGCAGGTCTGCAAAAGCTCCGTCACGTCGGACTTGAAGACCTTGCCGTCGGTGTCTTTGGCATAGATGCTCATGCCGAGGTCGTAGTCATAGGAAATGGAGCTGATGTGGCTTGAAAGCTCGTCGTCGCCCTCGAGGTAGGTCTTGAAGTCCTTCAAATTGTTCGTCTGCGTCTCCGCCGAGGCAAACGAGCTCATCATGTCGTACATAATGTTGTTGGAGTAGACGGCGTCGAGGTCATGCTGCTCCCCGTCGCCCTCGTCCTGCGCATGGACGCCCATCATCGAACTGACCATGCTGGACATGTCCATGCTCTCAGCCTCGATGGTCAAGGGATAGCTCGATAGCGTATCTTCCTGCACGCGGTCGATATAGGTCTGGATGCCATTGCTCAGCGACAGAATGAGCGCGATGCCGATGATACCGATGCTGCCGGCAAAGGCCGTTAAAAACGTCCGTCCCTTTTTCGTCATCAGGTTGTTGAGCGAGAGCGACAGCGCCGTGCCAAAGCTCATTGAGGTCTTTTTGCTCTTGCCCGCGGCGGGCTTTTCTTCCACGGCCTCCTCATACGGCGCGCTGTCGTCCACGATCTCGCCGTCCTTTAAGCGCACAATGCGGCTCGCGTAGGTCTCGGCGAGCTCGGGGTTGTGCGTGACCATGATGATGAGGCGGTCCTTGGAGATCTTTTTCAAGATCTCCATCACCTGCACGCTCGTCTCGCTGTCGAGCGCGCCGGTCGGCTCGTCGGCAAGCAGAATGTCCGGATCGTTGACGAGCGCTCGCGCGATGGCAACGCGCTGCATCTGACCGCCGGACATCTGGTTCGGCTTTTTGCCCATCTGGTCGCCGAGGCCGACGCTCTCAAGCGCCTTTTTCGCGCGCTCGCGGCGCTCGCTCTTGCTCACACCCGAGAGCGTGAGCGCCAGCTCCACGTTGCTCAATACCGTCTGGTGCGGAATGAGGTTATAGTTCTGGAAGACAAAGCCGATGGAGTGGTTGCGGTAGCTGTCCCAGTCCGAATCAGAAAAGTCCTTCGTCGACTTGCCGTTGATGACAAGGTCGCCGCTCGTGTACTGATCCAACCCACCGATAATGTTCAAAAGCGTCGTCTTGCCGCAGCCCGAATGGCCGAGGATGGCGACAAACTCGCTCTCACGGAACTGTAAGCTCACGCCGCGCAGGGCGTGGACGGTGGTGTCGCCCGCCTGATAATCCTTGACGATCTGTTGCAGCTTCAGCATATCCTGCCTTCTTTCTGAGTAAATAAAAATAAGAATTCCAGAGTAGGATACCATTTTGACCTTTTACCGTCAACCGGCGCGGTCGAGAATTCACCGAAAGTTCATCTTTGTTTACTATTCGGCAAAAAGAGCGCCGCGGCATCGCCGCAGCGCTCTCCGATCTTCTTTTAAGCGAACGATGTACTCATCTGCCGCTCGATCTCATAGCGCAGCACTTCTGCGCCCGAGGCGTCGTATCCGACAAAATACACCCGATCCCATCCATAGTCGCCATAGTTGGCCTCTGTCGCCACTCCGCCAGTGAGGAAATACCGATAATCGCCGTCTTCAATCAACTCAGCGGCGAATGCTTCACGTTTCTCAAAGGTGTAGTCCCCGTTTTCATCTTGTGAAACCGCGCGGTATCGCTCGATCACGGCGCTATCGACCGCGGCATCGTCGACGCGTCCCCAGTAAAAGATATCCCTTACGACGCCGTTGCGCGCCATATCCCACCAGCCCGCGTGAATGCTCTCACCGTCTGAGCAGTCAAGCGGCACACCGAAATCGTCCTGCCAGCCAAGCAAGGTGTAGAAATGGCTCGCGCCGCAATAGGTCACATTCTCGCTGGCCATCAGCGTGACGCGCAGCGTCTTATAGATGTTCTCGGCGGGAAGGGATGTGATCTCGTGCGTCTTTTCATACACGCCGTAGCGCTGTTCGCCATCGCGCAGAGCCATGGCGCGCGTCAGGTGTCCGCCGCTGAGCATATTGCAGATGAGCAGCGCGCAGAACATGATGACAACGCTCTTGACCGCGCGGCGCGCTCTCGTCGGCCGCTTTTCGATCTTCTGCTTTTTCATGGCTGCGTTCCCCCTTCCGGAAGCTCGATCCTCGTCTCGATGCGCTCGCCGAAGCGGTCGTAGACGAATGTCACGTAAGTATCGCCCTCTTCAAGCGGCACGGTGTGCTGGCCGCTGTGCACGTACAAACTGCCGCTGCTGCCCCAGCAGCTGGAATACCAGCCCGGATACCGTCCTGTATCCTCATAGTCGTACATCGTCTCGCCGCGTTCACTTTGCAGCGACATTGTCTCGATCAAACGCTCATAGACCTTTCGCCCCGGAATGCGGTCATAGCTGCTCACCCAGAGCACCACCTGCCGCTCTCCCTCGCGCACACCGTATTCGATGCGGTTCAGCTGCACGATATCGTCCCCGACGAGGATGCGCTCGTGCAGGTCTGCCGCGCCGTCGAGCTCTTCCCATGAAATACTGTTCACCGCCGGACTCACGCGCTCGCGGAGGCTCTCGTACACGCCGCTGAGCATCGTCAGCATGAAAAAGCCCTGCACACAGGCGATGATCGTGACGAAAATCGCGATACGCTGCACGATAACGAGCCAGAAGTGGCGGTACTGCACGCGTAGCGCCCGCCCCGTCTCCTCGGGATCGCCCATCAGCGCCACCGCACGCCCGTAGGCCGCGTCCTCCGTATAGCCGTGCTCGACCAGCGCTTCGGCGTGGTCTTCGATGTGACCGGCGAGCTCATTTCTCAGATCGTTCGCCTCGTCAGCCGTCAGCCGGCCGACCTGTGCGAGCACGCGATCGCAATACTCGTTTCTGTTCATAGCCTCACCCTTTTTTAAGCAAAGTGCAGCACGGCGTTCACCGCGCCGCTGTACTCCTGCCAGGCTTTTTCCTCTTCCGTGAGCGCCGCGCGCCCGGCGCGCGTCAGGTGATAATACTTGCGCATCCGGCCGGTAGACGCCGTTTTTTCATAGGCCTCCACATAGCCCTCGCGCTCCATGCCGTGCAGCACGGGGTAGAGCGTGCCCTCTTTCATCTCGAAGACATTGCTCGAGCGGCGCGCCAGCTCTAAAATGATCTGGTAGCCGTACATGTCCTCGGTCGAGAGGAGCTTGAGCAGCAAAAGCTGCGTGTGGTCAATGCTCTTTTTCTTCATGTTGCACCTCCTATGATACATAGAGTATCTATGCTTGTAGTATACATAGAGTTACAAGGTATGTCAAGCCAAAAATATTTGTAAATTTTTGTTCATTTTCTTAACAGACCCTAAACTTTACTTCTTGTCCTCATCAGACATACAATTATAATGATAATTTAAAAATCGGCGGGACTCTTTTACCGCCAAATCGCATCGACATGAAAAGAGAGGTTCCCCATGAAAACGTATCAAGCAGGCATCGACGTAGGCTCCACCACGGTCAAGCTCGTCGTGCTGGATGAAAACGGACAAATGATCTTCGGGCAGTACCAGCGCCATCTGTCCCACACACAGCGCGCACTGTCCGACTTACTCAAGCAGGCGCGCGCAGCGCTCGGCGAGTGCGCGCTCGAATTGCGCGCCACCGGCTCCGGCGCGATCAACCTTGCCAAGGCGCTCGGCATCCCCTTTGTGCAGGAGGTCGTCGCCGTCGCGCAGGCGCTCGAGCGCGTCGCGCCGCAGGTGGATGTCGCCATCGAACTCGGCGGCGAGGATGCCAAGATCATCTACTTCAAAGGCGGGCTCGAAGAGCGCATGAACGGCGTCTGCGCCGGCGGCACCGGCTCGTTCATCGACCAGATGGCCGCCCTGCTGCAGACCGATGCCTCGGGTCTCGACCGCGAGGCCGCGCACTATCAGCAGATCTACCCCATCGCCGCGCGCTGCGGCGTGTTCGCCAAGACGGATATTCAGCCCCTCATCAACGAGGGCGCGACGAAGGCCGACCTCGCCGCCTCGATCTTTCAGGCGGTCGTCAACCAGACCATTTCGGGCCTTGCCTGCGGCAAGCCCATCCGCGGCCATGTCGCGTTCTTAGGTGGGCCGCTGCACTTCCTCCCCCAACTCAAGGCCGCGTTTATCCGCACGCTGAAGCTGACGGATGAGACGACCATCGACCCTGAAAATTCCCATCTCTTCGCCGCCACCGGCGCGGCCATCGACGAAACGCCCGCCGAGGCGCAGCCGCTCAGCGCGCTCATCAAGCGTCTCGACAGCGGCGTGCAGATGGATTTTGAATTAAAGCGCCTGCCGGCGCTCTTTGAAGACGAAGCCGACCTCGAGGCCTTCCGCACCCGTCACCATACGGCGGTCGTGCCGCGCGGCGATCTTGCAACGTATACTGGCGACTGCTTTCTCGGCTTCGACGCGGGCTCGACGACGACAAAGCTCGCGTTAGTTGGCGAAAAGGGCGAGCTTTTGTACTCGTTCTACGCCAACAATCAGGGCAATCCCATCAAGACCGCCATGCAGGCGGTCCATACGCTGCGCGAGCATCTTCCCGCGGGCGCGCATATTGCGCGCTCCTGCTCCACGGGCTACGGCGAAACGCTGCTCAAGTCCGCGTTCTCGCTCGACGAGGGCGAGGTCGAGACCATCGCCCACTGCACCGCCGCGTCGTTCTTCGACCCCAAGGTCGACTGCGTGCTCGATATCGGCGGGCAGGACATGAAGTGCATCAAGCTCAAGGACGGCGCGGTCGACACGGTGCTTCTGAACGAGGCCTGCTCGTCCGGCTGCGGCTCGTTCCTCGAGAATTTCGCCAACTCTCTTGGCATGTCAGCGCAGGAATTCGCGCACGAAGCGCTCTTTGCCAAGGCCCCCGTGGACCTCGGCACGCGCTGCACGGTGTTTATGAACTCCAACGTCAAACAGGCGCAGAAGGAGGGCGCAAGCGTCTCCGATATCTCCGCCGGCCTTGCCTACTCCGTCATCAAGAACGCTCTTTATAAGGTCATCAAGCTCTCCGACGCGAGCGAGCTCGGCTCGCACGTCGTCGTACAGGGCGGCACGTTCTTCAACGAGGCCGTGCTGCGCGCGTTCGAGCGCATCTCCGGCGCGCAGGTCACGTGTCCCGACATCGCGGGCATCATGGGCGCGTTCGGCGCGGCACTGCTCGCGCGCGACCGCTACCACGGGCAGCAGAGCACAATGCTCCCGCTTGAGGAGATCGAGCAGCTCACGTACAAGACCTCTGCCGCACGCTGTCAGGGCTGCCAGAACCACTGCATGCTCACGGTCAGCGTCTTCCCCGGCGGCCGCCGCCATGTGAGCGGCAACCGCTGCGAAAAAGCCCTGCGCGGCGAAAGCGCTGCCAAACCCGGCGAAAATATCTTCGCCTACAAGCGTGAGCGCATGTTCGCCTATCCCCCGCTCGAGCCGGAAAATGCGCCGCGCGGCGAGATCGGCATCCCGCGCGTGCTGAACATGTATGAAAACTACCCGTTCTGGGCGACGTTCTTCCGCGACCTCGGCTTCCGCATCATCCTCTCCCCGTTCTCCACGCGCGCGATCTACGAGCTGGGCATGGAGAGCATTCCGTCGGAATCTGAGTGCTATCCTGCCAAGCTCGCCCACGGTCACGCCCAGTGGCTCATCGACCACGGCGTCAAGACCATCTTCCACCCCTGCGTGTTCTACGAACATCAGGAGGTGCCGGGCGCGCAGAACCACTACAACTGCCCGATCGTCGTCTCGTATCCCGAAAATATCAAGAACAACGTCGAAGCCGTGACCGACGGCTCTGTGCGTTATCTCCATCCCTTCCTCGCTTTTACAAATGAGAAGGTCGCATCCGACCGCCTCGTCCAGTTCTGTAAGGAAGTATGGAACATTCCCGAAAAGGAAACGCGCCATGCCGCCCACCTCGCGTGGGAAGAGCAACGCAGGGCCAAGGCCGACGTCCGCGCCGCGGGCGCGAAGGCACTCGCCGACATGGAGAAAAACGGCGGCAGCGGCATTGTGCTCGCCGGACGTCCCTACCACGTCGACCCCGAGATCAACCACGGCATCCCCGAGCTTATCGCGGCCTACGGCCTGACGGTGCTGACTGAGGACTGCCTCCCCATTAACTTTACCCCCAAGCGCCCCGTGCGCGTGAATGACCAGTGGGTCTATCACTCCCGCCTCTACACCGCGGCGGAATTCGTCTGCGGGCGCGACGATCTTGAGCTCATTCAGCTCAACTCGTTCGGCTGCGGTCTCGACGCCGTCACGACCGACGAGGTCTGCGAGCTTTTGGAGCAGGGCGGCAAGCTCTACACCTGCCTCAAGATTGACGAGGTCAACAACCTCGGCGCGGTGCGCATCCGCATCCGCTCGCTGCTCGCCGCCGTCGCCATGCGGCGCGAGCGCGGGATCCATTCGACCTCTCACGTACAGCCGTTCGAGCGCGTCTACTACACCAAGGAGATGCAGAAGCAGCACTACACCATCCTCGCCCCCCAGATGAGTCCCATCCATTTTGACATTCTCGAGCCTATCTTCCGCCACCACGGCTATAATTTTGAGGTACTGCAAAACGACGACCGCGCCGCCATCGACGCGGGCCTCAAGTACGTCAACAACGACGCCTGCTATCCCTCGATCACGGCGGTCGGCCAGCTGATGGAGGCTGTGACCTCCGGCCGGTACGACACCGACCACCTCGCCCTCATCATGTCGCAGACCGGCGGCTGCTGCCGCGCGAGCAACTACATCGCCTTCATCCGCCGCGCGCTCAAAAAAGCGGGCCTTGAACACATCCCTGTCATCTCGCTCAACGCCAACGGCATGGAGACGAACGAGGGCTTCCGCATCTCGCCGTCACTGCTGTTGGACGCCGCGCACGGTATCGTGCTTGGTGACCTGCTGATGCGCTGCCTGTACCGCGTGCGCCCGTATGAGCTCGAAAAAGGCAGCGCGAACGCGCTGCACCGCAAGTGGCGCGACATCTGCATCGACTCGCTCACGAGCGAGCATCCCAAGTACCGCTACGCCCAGCTCTGCCGCGGCATTGTCGAGGACTTCGACGCCTTCCCCATCGACGAAATGATCCGCAAGCCCCGCGTCGGCGTTGTCGGTGAGATCCTCGTCAAATACATGCCGCTCGCCAACAACCACGTCGTCGACCTTTTGGAACGCGAGGGCGCAGAGGCGGTCGTGCCCGATCTTCTCGATTTCTTTGCCGCCACGATCTATGAGCAGGACTTCAAGCACACCCACCTTGGAAAGGGGTGGACTGCTTCGGCCAGCGCCAAGCTCGGCATTCCGGCGCTTCAGCGCATGCGCCGGCCCGCCATTGAGGCGCTCAAAGCCAGCAAGCGCTTTGATCCCCCCATGGCCATCAACCATGTGGCGGAGCTTGCCAAGCCCTTCCTTTCAATCGGCAACCAGTACGGCGAGGGCTGGTTCCTCGCCGGTGAGATGGCAGAACTCATCACCTCCGGCACACCGAACATCGTGTGCATTCAGCCGTTTGCGTGCCTGCCGAACCATGTGGTCGGCAAGGGCGTCATCAAGGCGCTGCGCGCGGCCTATCCCGGCGCAAACATTGTCGCTGTCGACTATGACCCCGGCGCGAGCGAAGTGAACCAGCTCAACCGCATCAAGCTGATGCTCACCGCGGCGCAGCGCGCGCTGCACGCGCAGGAGGCCACCCCGAAAAAGCCGCAGCCGCCCGAGGCTCCGTCCATCAGCCTGCCGCACCCCAAGGTCGCAATGCTCTGAGCGCAGAAAGCGGCAGAAATTGAAAAATAGGCTTGCTTTCCGCACCTTTCTATGGTATTATGAGTACCTGTGAATATAGCGTGATCACACGTTCAACAATTTGGAGGTTTTCACCATGACTTTATTCGTTACGATTCTTCAGCTTCTCTGCGGTCTCATCGTCATCGGCATCGTCCTGTTCCAGAGCGGCAAGTCCGCCGGCTTAAGCGGTGCGATCGGCGGCGTGGCCGATTCCTTCATGGCCAAGAACAAGGCCAAGAGCACGGATGCCCGTCTTGCGCGTGCCACCAAGTGGGTCGGCGCTGCGTTCATCGTCCTGACGCTCGTGCTGAATATGCTGTAAGAGCAAACGAATCCATAATGAAGAAGAGCGGAAGCATTGCTTCCGCTCTTCTTTTTTTGCATTTGGGAATCCTGCTGCAAACAGCGGGAATTGATACAATCGGCAAGTCACTCTGCTCTGTGCGTTTTGACAGCATTCTGCCTCGCTAGTCAATTTTCCTTTCCAGAAACGATAAAAAGCCCTTTTGTATGGCTTCGCGATCTGCCATACAAAAGGGCTTTTTACTTATAATTCAGCTTTCGACTGTGGGGTTGGTTTAGACCAACTCGATCATCGCGGTCTCGGCAGCGTCGCCGCGGCGGACGCCGGTGCGAACGATGCGGGTGTA
>ERZ780212.1154-NODE-1154-length-22420-cov-4.271809_pt1 | contig 22420 bp, 19 predicted proteins | sample MGYA00511364_ERZ780212 | MGnify/ENA primary metagenome ERZ780212 (study PRJEB29588, sample SAMEA2147991) | human gut metagenome | biome: human gut; feature: human-associated habitat; material: faeces | place: Denmark | collected 2008/2010 ...
CGCCGCAGAAAACAATCATGTTGATGTCTTCCAGCGTCTCGCGCCCGGTTATGAGGTCGGTCATCATCACGTCCTTCACGTCGAAACCGGCAAGATACAGCGAGTAAGCCATTTCCCTTTCGCCGTTGGTTCCTTTCTCGCGGATAATCGCAGCCTTGATTCCCTTCGGCTCGCGGCGGTCTGCCGAGATTCCGTATTGCGACAGTTTGCCGGTGAAAGAGTCGTTGAACTTCATCACCACGGGCTGCCGTTTGTAGTTGTCGCGGCGAGCTTCGGCGCGTCCGTTCATGCTCTGGTCGCGGTCGAGCAGGTACGAAGTCTTGTACCAAACATCGCGCATCGCGTCGATGTCGAACTCATGCGTGAACTTGCCTTTGCTGATTTTGAGCTTGCGCGACGATGTGTCGGGACGCCCTATGCAGGCGTAGCATACGCCGTTGTCGTCCATCAAGTCCTCAAAGTCAAGCCTGTGACGCTCCGAGACCTGTACTATTACGCCGGGATTTTCGGCCATGAGCATCTTCACAATGTCCTCGCAGTCGAACTTGTCGAGGCTGATGTCAAGTCCGCCTTCAGTGTTTGCGAAGCACATTTCAAGCAAAGTGGTAACCATTCCGCCCGCGCTGATGTCGTGGCCGGCCATGAGCCAGCCGTTCTTCACAAGCTCCTGAAGCGTGTTGAAGGCGTTACGGAAGTAGTCGGGGTTCTTCACCGTGGGCACGTCGTCGCCCACCTTGCCGAGCGACTGGGCAAAAGCCGAACCGCCGAGGCGCAGCTCGTCGTAAGAGAAATCTATGTGGTAAAGCCATGACTTGTTGTCATTCACCAGTACGGGAGACACCACCTTGCGCACGTCAGACACCTGTCCGCCGCTGCTTACGATGACCGTTCCCGGGCTGATAATCTTCTGTCCGTCAGGATATTGCTGGCTCATCGAGAGCGAGTCCTTGCCCGTAGGCACATTCACTTTTATCGCACAGCAGAAGTCGGAGAGTGCTTTCACCGCGCTGTAGAGGCGCGCGTCCTCGCCTTCCTGCGAACGGCAGGGCCACATCCAGTTGGCCGACAGGCTCACGCTGTCGAGCCCTTCCTCAAGCGGAGCCCACACAATGTTGGTCAACGACTCTGCAACCGAGAGCACGCTGCCTGCCTCCGGCGATGCCAGTCCGGCCTGCGGAGCGTGTCCGAGGGCAGTAGCTATGCCCTTATGGCCGCGGTAATCAAGGGCGACAACGCCGCAATCGGAGAGCGGAAGCTGTAGTTTGCCCTGGCATTGCTGGCGCGCTATCTTGCCCGTTACGCTTCGGTCTACCTTGTTCGTAAGCCAATCCTTGCAGGCAACGGCCTCCAACTGGAGCACGCGACCGACGTATTCGTCGAGCACCTTGCCAACGTTTGTATGTGAATAGCTTACGTTTTCATAATGACGTTCAACCGTATTGTCCCTCATGTAGGTCTTGGGCGAGTGGCCGAACATTTGCGCCACGTCGAGGTCGAACGGCTTGACACCGTCGCCCTGCACAAAACTGAAATGGGCGTCGCCGGTAGTTTCGCCGACAACATACAGCGGAGCGCGCTCGCGTTCGGCTATTTTGCGCACGTGCTCGATGTGCTTCTCGTCGATGAGCAGACCCATTCGTTCCTGGCTCTCGTTGGCTATGATTTCCTTGCTCGACAGGGTTTTGTCGCCGATAGGCAGCTTTGTCATGTCTATTTGGCCGCCGCACTCCTCTACAAGTTCCGACAGACAGTTTACGTGGCCTGCCGAACCATGGTCGTGTATGCTGACAACGGGGTTGACATCCTCCTCGCACAGGGCGCGCACAAGGTTGTAGGCACGCTTCTGCATCTCGGGATTGGCGCGCTGTATGGCGTTCAGCTCTATTCCGTTAGAGTACCGGCCGGTGTCAACTGACGACACGCTGCCGCCGCCGAGACCGATGCGATAGTTGTCGCCGCCGACTACCACCACCTTGTTTCCCTTCTTAGGCTCTTTTTTCAGGCAGTCGCGCTTCGTGCCGTAGCCCACTCCTCCGGCCAGCATGATGACCTTGTCGTAAGCGTACTTCTCGTCGCCCTCCTTGTGCTCGAAGGTCAATACCGAACCGCAAATCAGCGGCTGGCCGCACTTGTTGCCGAAGCGCCGTTAGACGCCTTGATGAGGATTTGCTCCGGCGTCTGGTAGAGCCACTTGCGCACGGGCAGGATGTTTTCCCAGGGCAAGCCCCTCCCTACCTCCCCGTCGGGGAGGCTTTGGTTACCTACTGAAGCGGCCTCGCTCCTCCCCTTCGGGGAGGTTGGGAGGGGCTTCAATCTCGGGTAAGCCGTCATATACACCGCCGTGCCTGCTATCGGCCAAGAGCCTGTGCCGCCGCCCATGCGGTCGCGTATCTCGCCTCCCGTGCCCGTAGCCGCACCGTTGAAAGGCTCCACGGTGGTAGGGAAGTTGTGCGTCTCGGCCTTCAGCGATATGACGCTCTCTATGTCCTTAATCTTGAACCAGTCGGATGTTGACTGGTCTTCGGGCGCGAATTGCTCGATGACAGGGCCTTGCGCGAAGGCCACATTGTCCTTGTACGCGCTCAATATTTGGTGGGGATTCTCTTTTGTCGTCTTCTTAATCATGTTGAAAAGAGACGATTCCATCTCCTTTCCGTCGATGATGAACACGCCGCCGAATATCTTGTGGCGGCAGTGCTCCGAGTTAATCTGGGCGAAGCCGAATATCTCGGAGTCGGTCAGAGGCCGTCCCAGCTCCTTCTCTATCTTGTGAAGGTACTCTATTTCCTCGGGCGACAGGGCCAGACCTTCCTGCTCGTTGTACTCCTCAAGGTTGTCAACGTGCTTAATAGGCTCGGGCTTGTGGTTGACGGTGAACACCGTCTGATCCAGTCCTTCGTACATGCGCTGCAGCATGGGGTCGTGGTCGGCGTCCTTCGAGTTTACGGGGAAATACTCCTCTATGCGCGAAATACCCTTCAGATTCATGTTCTGGGTTATCTCCACGGCGTTCGTGCTCCACGGCGTTATCATCTCGCGGCGCGGGCCTACGAAGTAACCGTCGATACGGTCGACATCCACCAGTGTGGCGTCTCCGTACAGCCAGCACAGTTCCTTGACTTCTTCTTGCGAAAGCTGATGGTCAACTTCGGTCGCTATCACGCTTTCCGTAGGGGTCTTGAAAAAAAGAATCATACCTTATCTTGTTTTGTTTTTATTGTTTGCACGCGGTTGTTATAATAATAGGTGCAAACTTACTGATTTTTTTCGAGATATTGCCAGCTCTGCGCGAAAAACGCTTTTTATGCCGTGTTTTTGGCTTTCGGCATGGAGTGGAACCGCTTCTCCTGCCACCTTTTGCGCCCTTTATTTACGCGGATAAATACGGGCGTGTAAGTGCTTGATAATCAAGTGGGTTGTAAAAGGCCACCTTTCGTGCTGCAAAAGGTGGCCTTTTATCGTGCAAAAGACGGCCTTTCGGAAAGCGAAAGGCCGTCTCTTGCAGGGAAGCTCCCACCAAACCTAAGGGGAAGCCCCACCAAACTTCCCCGAGGGGAGGCGTAAGATTAACATTCAAGGCAAACCAAGCTCCCTCCCTTCGGGAGGGGTGGGGTGGGTTTTAGGTTGCCATGGCTTGGGTGTCAGGTTCTTTATGGATGCCCGTTCCACGCCTTTTCCACTTCGGCTATCCCTATTCCGAGCAGCCGCATCTGGCGGAACATCTCGGGCAGGCGCGTCTCCATGAACTCGCGCCGTCGCTCACGGAGTATCTGTTCCTTGGCTCCGGCGGTGACGAAGTAGCCCAGCCCGCGCTTCTTGTATATCACTCCCTGCTGTTCCAAGAGGTCGTATGACTTCACGGCGGTGTTCGTGTTCACCTCGAGCAGCACGGAGTATTCGCGCACCGAGGGTATGCGCCCGTCGTCGACGTACTTGCCGGTGAGTATCTCGTCGCACAGGCGGTCGGCTATCTGTATGTAAATCGCTTTGTCTGTACTGAAGTTCATAGGTTAATCCATTTGTTGTTAATTAACTGGGAGCGGTGGAACACGCGGTAAGCCAGCCACCAGTCGATTAGCGCGGCGGCCAAGAATATCGGGCCACCGTAGTCGCAGAATACGTCGAAGCTATAGCCTGCGCCGGTTACAGAGACGTTGATTTTGGATACCAAATTTAGCAAAACGACGTAGACTACAGCCGTTATCACGAACTGGTAGCGGCGGAACAGCGCGCCGCCGAGTATGAAGAACGAGTGTGTCCATACGGCTACGGCCAGCCATTTTGCGCTGCCTTCGCTCATAAGCATCAGCCTGAAGAAGGTAGGCACGGCGCTCTCCACGCCGCCCGCGCCGATGTAAAGGCACACCGCGAAGCGCAGGCCGTCGGCTATGAGGAGGGCGATAAGCCCCATGAGAGGCCACACCGCGGCGAAAAGCAACGCCCTTGTGAGGAATTTCTCAAGGTCGGTGGCCGGCAGCATCCTGTACGTAAGCCGCGCCGTCATCGTAGAAATGTTGTTGAAAATGAAGCTCCCGCCGATGATGTTGTATATCGTGAAAACTAAGATATAGTTGCCTGCAAGTTCTTCGGAACTGCTGCCCGCTATCTCGATGCCGCTTTTCAGTACCGGCCAAAGGTAGGCAGTGGCGCATACTAGGAAACCGAACGTGATGCCGCCAAGGCAAGCCAGCAGACCCTTGCCTTCCATGCGGAATGTCCATACGGCCATGCGGCCGAAACGTTTTATGTTGAAATTGCTCATGATTCAATGTTTTTTATGTCCAGAAGTTAAAGAAGTTAGGGAAGTAAAAGAAGTTATAGCCGTTACCATTGCGGGCAAATGGATTTTTCACTTTTCACTTTTCGTTTTTCACTTAATACTTTATGTTCACCCATTTATTGTTAATCACCTGCATACGGCGGAATATCTTGTAGGACAATATCCAGTCGGCCACACCCCAGAGGGCGAACACCGTTGCCGCTATTCCCGTCCATGTAGGTCCCCAGCGGCGTAAAGTGTCATGGCTAACGCCGTCTACGGAGTCTACGATTATTGCCGTGCCGACCAGCATCAGGACGAAATGCGCCAGCGTGGTGAGCACGAACTGGCGGCGGCGGAACAGCGTGCCGCCGAGCACGTAGAACGAGTGCGCCCAGAAAGTCCACGCCAGCGCCAGCGCGGCTGTGGCGTAAACCTCGCCGCCGCGCGTGCCGTTCAAGGTGAAGGTGGCGGGGTTGAATGTGTCGGTGAGTGTCGAGACGAGGTCGGGTATGGTGCTTTTCACGACGTGTATGCCGGCCGCGAGGCTGGCGATGACGCGCAGGCCGTCGGCCAGGCAGTAGGCCACGAACGACATGAACCACCACACCACGGTGGCGTAAAGCGCGCGGGCGACGAACTTTTCAAGGTCGGTGGCTGGCAGCATCCTGAACGTTGTGCGCTGCTCTTTTGTCTTCATGTTGTTGAAAATCCAGCATCCGCCTGTCATTATGACGATGGCGAAGATGGCTATTGCGAACTGCGAGGCGGCGTGAAGGTTGCTTGCGGTGGAGCGTTCACCGAACCCGTAGCTTGAGATGAGGTGCATGATGAACGGAACGAACATGGCGAACGCCATGGCGGCGGTGATTGTGAGCATCTCTTTTTTTGTCATCTTGGCTGACCAGATGAGCACTTTGTCGAAGCGTTTTATATTGAATTTTGTCATGTTTGGGTGTTTTTAGAAAGTTTGAAGGATAATCCGAATGGGCCGAATAAGCCTGATTGGCCTAATGGGTAATGGTGGCAATATGGTAGTTGCGCGCCATTCAAGGCATATCAAGCCCCCTCCCTTGGGGTGGGTTGGGGTGGGTGCCCCTTTTGGTTTTGGTGGGTGTCGGGGCGATTCGGGACGGGTGTCATTACAACGCCCTGCGTGTCATGGCGTTGAACAGTAGCTCAAGGTTCAGCTGTGTGTCCTCGTCGCCCTCGCGCTTGTGTGTAATCACGGCGTTGCCCTGCACCGACGGCTCGGCGTAGAGCACGTCGTCGGCAGGCTCACCGAGCGAGCGGTACTCGAAGTTGTATTTATTGCAGATGTCGGCCACCGACGCGTCGAGCAGTATCTCTGAGCGGTCGAGCATCACGATGTGGTCGAGCAGCGTCTCAACGTCGTGCACCTGATGCGTGGATATTATCATCATGCGGTCGTCGCTCATGTTGTTGGCCACCACGCGGCGGAACTGGCTCTTCGACGGGATGTCCAGTCCGTTGGTCGGTTCGTCCATAAGCAGCAGGCGTGTGCCGGCCGCGAGGGCGAAGCTCATGTACACTTTCTTTTTCTGTCCCATGGAAAGCTCTTTCAGGTGGATGTCGGGCGTAAGCTCGAAGTCGCGCAGGCAGCCCTCCAGCACCTCGCGGCTGAAGCGCGGATAGAACGGCTCGTTCATCCTGACGTAGGCGTCAAGGGTCATTGGGGCGAGGTCGAACTCCTCGGGAACGAGGAATATGTCCCCGAGCGTTTCGGCGCGGTGGAGTTGCGTGTCGATGCCGTTGACGGTTATAAGGCCGGCCGAGCGGCGCAGCAGTCCGCTGATAAGGTAGAGCAGGGTAGACTTGCCCGTGCCGTTCTTGCCCAGCAGTCCGTAGATGTTGTTGTCTTCAAGGTTGAGGCTCAGGCCGTTGAACACGTATTGTCTCGCGCCTTGGTATTTGTACTTCAGGTTTTCAATGTGTATCATTTCGTTATGTTTTTAGGTTGTTGTTTTTGTTGATTGCAGTGCCGTATGCAGTCACTGTTTTTTTAGTTTATAGTGTACTATTGTTGTAGTACACTGCAAATGTAAGCTATTTCTTTGTCGATTGCAAGTTTTTCGGCAAGAAAATGTATCGCCGCCTGTGTTTTTAACTATTGTTTACAATAGCCGTCCTGACTCCTTTTTGATACAGACGGATTTTCATGAAAAGAACGGTTGGTAACTGCTTGATTTCCAGACGTGTTGCAAAAGGCCGTCTTTCGCCTTGCAAAAGGTGGCCTTTCGGACGGTAAAAGACGGCCTTTCGCAAGCTGAAAGGCCATGTATTGGAAAAGCAAATCCCCCTTCCGCCACAGTGGACGGAAGGGGGATAGGTGTTTAAAGTATTTGATTAAGGTATTCTTATTTCTTCTCAGTTTCGGGCAGCATTACCACTTTAACGCTGTTTCCGCCTGCGAAGATTACGTCCTTGACAAACTTGGCTACCTTTTCAGGTGTCAAAGCGTTGATAATGTCCTTGTATTTCGTTACGGTGTCAACGCCGTATTCGTCCATGTCGTTTATCGCGCTTACCCAGTAGTTGTTGGTCTTCGCATCTTCGTCGGCACGCTTCAGCATAAGCTCTTTTACCTTGTTCAACATGCCTGCGTCAACGGTTGTGGCCATCTTCTTGGCTTCCTCGTCCATGATCTTCAGGGCTAGGTCGGCCTTGTCGGGGTTCATCGGGCATACGCCTACGAGCACGTTGAACGGCGTGTCGCCTGCGAGGCTTACCACTCCTTGCGCGCCTGTAGAGTAGGCGGCTCCGTTATCCTCGCGTATCTTCTTCAGGTAGATCATCGAGAGCACCTGTCCGGCCGCGTCGGCAGCCACTTCGTTTTCGAGCGTGTACGGTACGTTAAGGTTGTACCAGTACATGTAAGCGTTGGCCTTAGGCGTTTCCATCTTGCGCTTGAACACGTTTTCAACCTTGCCTTTGGCGTAGGTCGACACCTTCTTCCATTCCTCTTTCGGCCCGTTTGCAGGCAGGGAGGCAATGTACTGCTCGATGAGCGGGCGGATGGTAGCCTCGTCAAAGTTGCCGACGAAGGTGAACGTGTAGTCTGCGGCATTGGCGGTGCGTTCCTTGGCAATCTGCAATATGCGGTCGTAATTTATCTTCTTGAGGTCTTCCAGCTTGAGCGACGCGTAACGTGGGTTGTGGCTGTAAAGCGTAGCCATGAGCGAGTCGGAGAACGCGACGTCAGGTGATAACTGTTGGTTTTTGAGGTTTGTCTCAAGAATATTCATCAACTGGCCGTAGCCTTTTTCGTCCTTGCGTATGTCGGTGAAGTAGAGGTAAGTGAGCTGGAACAGAGTCTCTAGGTCTTTCGGGGTAGACTTTCCGCTCGCGCCTTCGTGCAGGTTGGCAAGCGTAAGGTTGACGTTGGCCTGCTTTCCGGCGAGAGCTTTCTCAAGTTCAGTGCTGCTGAAGTTGCCCAATCCGCTGAATCCTATCACCATGTTATACACTTTCGCGTTGACAAGATCGCTTTCGGGAAGCAGTGACGAGCCGCCTTTCGACGTGGCGCTCATCACGACCTCGTCGTCCTTGAAGTCGGTTTTCTTCAGCAATACGCGCGCTCCGTTAGAGAGGGTAAGCTCCTTGTAACCCAGTGCGGCATTCTCTTTCTCGCTTACGATAGAGCCTTTCTTCGGCATTTCCTTGATGAGCGGCTCGTTCTTCACGTTGTCAACCCATGCCGTGAGCTGCTCGCCGTGTACACTGTCGATGGCTTTCTTGATTGATTCGGGAGTGGGATAAACGGCTCCGGCCTTTTCTGTGTATGTGGCGTAAACCACGAGATTGGTGTCGGTTACGCTTACAAGTTCCTTTATAATCTCGTTAGCCATGTCGACGGGGAGCATCGGCGCAAGCTGCTGCATTGTCATATACTGGTCTTCGATAGAAGGAATAGGCTCGTTGGAAAGGAAGTGGTCGCGATACTGATCACCCCAGAAGCTGTTCTCCTGCTTGTCGCGGTTGGTGTAGATTTTCTCCAGCCAGCTCATGTATTCGTCCTTGGCGCGCACGTACTCGGTTGCGGTGTAGCCGAACTTGGCGGCGCGTAGCGCCTCGCGTACTGCCGCCTTGACGGCATCTTCGGTCTTGCCGGGCTTAGGAACGACTGTCAGGTTGAAAGCGTCTTTAGTCTTTGAGTAGATGTATTCGCCGTCATACACGTATGCCTGAACAAACGGGCAGTCGGGGTTTTGCGCTATTTCGCCGAGGCGTGAGTTGAGCATTTGGGTGCAGAGGCTTACCGCGTACTGCTGCAAAAGGTAGAACATGTTGCTCTTCAGGCTGTCGGGTATGGCGTCATGCTTGAACATTATCTCCACGACGTCAACCTGCTGCTCCTTGTCTTTGTCGACGAGGATTATCGCTTCGTTGTTGTCGGGCACTGGTTCGTCAACCACCGGCACGGCGTTGGGGTCGAGCTTGATGCCGCTGAACATTTCCTTTATCTTCTGTTCGGTGCGGTTCACGTCAACGTCGCCTACCACGATGATGGCTTGGTTGTCGGGCCTGTACCACTTATGGTAGTACGCGCGCAGGGCCTCTGGCTTGAAATTGTCGACTACCGACATAAGTCCTATAGGCATACGCTTGCCGTACTTGCTGCCCGGATACAGTTTTTCGAGATTGCGCTCGAGCATACGCTGGCCGGCAGACGAGCGCTGGCGCCATTCGTCGTGTATTACTCCGCGCTCCTTGTCAATCTCCTTGGCGTCGAGCGTGAGGCCGTTAGACCAGTCCTTGAGTATGAGCAGGCATGAGTCAAGCGACGCTACGTTGTCCGAAGGCACGTTGCACACGCGGTAAACTGTCTGGTCTACGGCGGTGTAGGCGTTCAGGTCGGACCCGAACTCCACGCCGATAGAGCGCAGGTATTCGATAAGACGGTCGCCGGGATAGTTGTCGGAGCCGTTGAAGGCCATGTGCTCTAGGAAGTGGGCGAGGCCGCGCTGGTCCTCGTTCTCTTGGATTGAGCCTACCCGCTGGGCGATGTAGAAGTTCACTCGGTGTTCGGGATAGCCGTTATGGCGTATGTAGTAGGTAAGTCCGTTAGGCAGTTTGCCTATTCTTACCGCGCTGTCTACCGGTATCGGCGGCAGCTGCATACCTTGTGCCATAACTGCCGCGGCGCTGGTGATGAACAGCACGGCGGCTACGAAAAGATGTCTTATTTTCATAAAAAATGGTTTAAAAAGGTGTACAAATATAGTTTTTTCTATTATTAACGGATGTGGTTTTCCGCTATGTTTAATGTTTTTTATACATTCAGCGGTGTTTTGTCCATTTTTGCCTCATGGCTTGTCGCTGTATTCCAGTATGTCGCCGGGCTGGCAGCCCAGTTCGCGGCAGATGGCCTCGAGCGTACTGAAGCGCACGGCCTTGGCCTTGCCCGTCTTGAGGATGGACAGGTTGGCCTGCGTGAGACCCACCCGCTCGGCCAACTCGGAGAGTGATATTTTACGCCGGGCCATCATTACGTCGAGGTTGACTATTATCTTTCCCATACATTGTTTATGTTTACGTAGTTATCGGGAGTTACGTGGGGGTTATCGCTCGCAAGCCCGCTCATGGAATTAACGGACATAGCCATGCAGGGTAATGTCGGTTAACTCCCGGCGGCTTACAAGCCGCCTAACTCCCGTTAACTCCTTTTAACTCCTTTTGCATCCGTCATATTGTCAGTTCCTGTTCTTCTTTCATCCTGAGACTTATGGCGAACGCCTCGGCCACGACAAGGGCGAAAAGGCCGAAGATGATGTTGGTAATATCTACGGCGGAGCCGTAATCCACCACGTAGCCCGTGAGGCTGAACACTTGTTGCGCAGTGTATGTGTCATAGCAGCCGTCGGCCGTGACTATTATTCCCGCCCCTACAAGGCACCAGCCCACCCAGCGCAGCAGCGTGATGTTGCCCCGGGTGAAGATGTTGTTCTTGTTGACGTTGCGCACGAACATTATGAACGCCACGAGGGCGGCGGCCGCCAAAGCTCCGAAAGCCAGCGTGTAAGCCAGCGTGAACATGGAGGCTAGGAGACCCGTGCTTCCAGCTTTAGGAACCATGAGCTGCGTAGGCCATACCTTGCAGGCTTTTCCCGTAGCGTTGTCGGTTACGGTTACGGCGTTGGTTTCGGTCATGTCGGCGGGCAGCAGTGATATGCTGTTGTATTTGTTGGGGCTTGTCTCGGTTACGTCGTGCCTTTCGGAACCGTGTTTCATGCCGGTGTTGAAGCCCGTGATAAATGCGTTTGACATTGACAGGATGTCACCGATTAGCGCAACGAAGATAAGCACGCAGAATAGGTTTAGCTTCTTTTTCATTGTCGTTAGGGCATTTTTTTTGTTTATTGTTAATTGATGATTATTTATCGTTTATCGATATGCAAAAGTAGGAATAATGTTTGAATGTTCCAAATAATTTCAATAAAAATTTATCGAAAAACGATAAATTAACAATTCTTTGAATGTTCCTGAACAATCAGTTTTACTAGATTGGCCGTGCGCTTGGATTGTTGGTGAATTGTGAAAGGCCATGTTTCGCCTTCCGAAAGGCCGTCTTTCGCACGCTAAAAGGCCACCTTTTGCAAGGCGAAAGGTGGCCTTTTGTAACCCTCCTGATTGTCAGTGGGTTACCGGCGCATGTTCCGCGGGTGGTGTTCCAGTATCTCGCGGCGCAGCTCGTGGGTGTCTATGTGGGTGTAAATCTCTGTCGTGCCGATGCTCTCGTGCCCCAGCATGGCCTGTATGGCGCGCAGGTCGGCACCGCCTTCGAGCAGGGCTGTGGCGAAGCTGTGGCGCAGCGTGTGCGGGCTTATGGTCTTCTGTATGCCGGCCTCGGCACCCAGCCGCTTCACAATGATTAGTATCATGGTGCGCGTAAGGTGGGCTCCGCGGCGGTTGAGGAACACGTAGTCCTCCTCGCCGGGCTTTATGTCCATGCGGCAACGGTCGTCGAACCACAGGCGGAGCTGTCTGACGGCGCTTTCTGAAATAGGCACGAGCCGCTCCTTGCGCCCCTTGCCAATGACGCGGATGAAGCCTTCGTCGAGGTAAAGGTCTGACAGGCGCAGCGTGACAAGCTCGCTGACGCGCAGGCCGCAGCTGAAAAGCACCTCGATGACGGCCTTGTTGCGCTGCCCCTCCCATTTGGTAAGGTCGACGGCCTGCTCAAGGCGGTCAACCTCGTCGGTGGTCAGCACCTCGGGCAGATGGTCGCCCACCTGCGGCGACTCTAGCAGTTCCGACGGGTCGGCGTCTACGTAGCCGTCGATGAGCAGGAAGCGGTAAAACGACCTTACGCCGCTAAGTATGCGGCATTGTGAGCGCGGGGTTACGCCGATGTCGTGAAGCGAGGCGGCAAACGCCTGAAGGTCTTTCAGCCCGGCGGCCTGCGGCTCTACGCCCTCTGACGCGAGAAAGCGCAGCAGCTTGTCGATGTCGTGCATGTAAGCGTCGAGCGTGTTGGGGCTGAAGTTGCGCTCCAGCCTCATGTAGCGGCGGTAGGCGTCGGCTATATTAACGGCCTTTTTATTCGTGGTTTCCATATAATTTAGTAATTTTGCAACGTGTGGCGGCCTGCCAGCGGCATAGTGGCGGCGCGCCATTGCAAAGTTAAACAAATTTATCCGATTATGAAAATACTGGTGCTCAACGGCCCTAACCTCAATCTCTTAGGGCGGCGCGAGCCGGGAATATACGGCGACCGCTCGTTCGACGACTATCTGCCGCGCCTGTGCGGGGCGTTTCCCGATGTTGAGATTGACTACTTTCAGAGCAATGTGGAGGGCGTGATGATAGACAAGATGCAGGAAGTAGGCTTTACGTATGACGGCATCGTGCTCAACGCCGGCGCCTACACCCACACGAGCGTGGCCCTGCACGACTGCATAAAGGCGATAACTTGCCCAGTGGTGGAGGTGCACATATCCAACGTGCACGGCCGCGAGGACTTCCGCCGCAAGTCAATGCTGGCTCCGGCCTGCCTCGGCGTGATATGCGGCTTCGGGCTTGACTCGTACAGGCTGGCGGTGAGTGCGCTGTTAGCACCTACCCCAAACCCCTCCCGAAGGGAAGGGCTTTAATAGTATTGCACGCTGTTACAGCCTGCTGTCTTGTAATAGTCCATCTGCATTAGCCGCCCTAATCCGCCGACAAAGCATGACCAGCCCCTCCCTTCGGGAGGGCCGGGGTGGTTTTTGTGGTTTATTTCATATCTTAATATGATACCTGAATTAGAAAAATACGTTCTCGCCCACACCGACCCTGAGGGCGACTATCTTTACCGCCTGTGGCGTGCCACCAACATTCACCTGCTGCACGGGCGCATGGCCAGCGGCCACCTGCAGGGTCGGTTGCTGAAGATGCTGGTGAGGATGGCGCGGCCTAAGAACATACTGGAGGTTGGCACGTTCAGCGGATACAGCGCGATCTGCATGGCCGAGGGGCTTGGCGTGGACGGCATGGTGTACACCTACGAGATAGACGACGAGCTTGAGGACTTCACCCGGCCGTGGATAGAAGGCTCGGCCGTGGCAGGCAAGATACGCTTCATCATCGGCGATGCCATAAAGGATGCCCCGAAGCTGGGCGTGGAGTTTGACATGGTATTCATCGACGGCGACAAGCGCACGTATATAGAGGCTTACGAGATGGCACTGAAAGTGCTGCGCCCCGGCGGATTCATACTGGCCGACAACACGCTGTGGGACGGCCACGTGCTTGAAAAGCCGCGCCCGTCAGACCGCCAGACGGTGGGCATTGAAGCGTTTAACGACTATGTGGCCGCCGACGGGCGTGTGGAGAAGGTCATATTGCCGCTGCGCGACGGCCTGACATTGGTGATGAAGAAGTGAAATAGGGCTGAAACTCAAATTTGAATATCCGCAATCGTCCTATCCTCCATTGCAAGGAGCTTTGCGGCAAGGCATTTGTCCTTTAATTCCTTGGCGAACGCAGTGAGCGATAACTTCTTTAACTCTTTTAACTCCTATGAATGGGAGCTTTGCGGACATTCATTAAATCAAAAATAGGCGGCATCTGTTCACAGTGTCGGAAAAATTGTGTAAGTTTGCAGATAAATTGAGATAACGCGCCGCTTGGCGCGCACCTTATTATATTATAACACGTAGATAAAATGCAGGAGACAAGACAAAACCGCATAGCAAGGCTGCTGCAGAAGGAGCTTAGCCTTATATTCCAGTCGCAGACGCGCGCCATGCACGGCGTGATGGTGAGCGTTACGCGCTGCCGGGTAAGCCCCGACCTTAGCATCTGCACGGCATACCTGAGCATATTCCCGTCGGAAAAGGCCGACGAACTGATAAAGAACATCACGGCGAACGAAAAGACCGTGCGCTACGAGTTGGGCACGCGCGTGCGCAACCAGCTGCGCATCATCCCCGAGCTGCGCTTCTTCGTTGACGATTCACTTGACTATATAGCGCATATCGACGAGCTGCTGAAAAAATGAATTTCCCGTTTTACATAGCGCGCCGGTACCTGTTCTCGAAAAAGAGCACGCACGTAATCAACCTTATCAGCGGCATCAGCGCCGTAGGAGTGGCCGTGGCCACGGCCGCGCTGGTCATCACGTTGAGTGTGTTCAACGGTTTCCACGACCTCGTGGCGTCGTTCCTCACGGCCTTCGACCCGCAGTTGCAGGTTGTTCCGACGAAGGGTAAGACGGCTCCGGCCGACGACCCGGTGCTCATGAAGATACGGGCGCTGCCAGAAGTTGATGTTGCCACGGAGAGCGTCGAGGATCAAGCGTTGGCCGTTTACCGTGACAGGCAGGCCATGGTGACGGTGAAGGGCGTAGACGACAACTTCGCGGAGCTGACGCATATCAACGAAATACTCTACGGCGACGGCGAGTTCTCGCTGCACGCGGCCAATCTGCAATACGGTACGGTAGGCATACGGCTGGCCGACCAGCTTGGCATGACGGCCGACTGGGAGGGCTTTCTCAACATATACGCGCCGCGCCGCGAGGGCCAGCTCGACATGATGAACCCTACGGAAGGTTTTGTAGAGGATTCGCTTATATCGCCGGGCGTGGTGTTCATGGTGAGGAACGGCAAGTATGACCGCGACTACATAATCACCTCGATAGGCTTTGCCCGCAACCTGTTCGGCCAGCAAGGCATGTTGTCACAGCTTGAGTTGAGGCTCAAGCCGGGAAGTGACATCGACGCGGTGAAGGCGGAGATGAGGGAAATAGCAGGTGATAAGTACGACGTGCTGGACCGTATGGAGCAGCAGGCTGACACGTTCAGGATAATGAAAATAGAAAAGTTCATAGCCTACATATTCCTGACGTTCATCTTGGCCGTGGCCTGCTTCAATATAATAGGCTCGCTCTCGATGCTCATAATAGACAAGAAGGACGACGTGGCAACGCTGCGCAACATGGGCGCTACAGACAAGCAGATAACTAGGATATTCTTGTTTGAGGGGCGCATGATTTCGGTTATCGGCGCAGTTGTAGGCATACTGTTCGGCCTGCTGATGTGTTGGCTGCAGCAGACTTACGGCTTAGTGGCCTTAGGACAGAGCAGCGGCTCGTTCGTTGTCGACGCTTATCCGGTAAGCGTGCACCCTGAAGATATTGTAATAGTATTCCTTACGGTTGTAGCCGTAGGCTTTGTCTCGGTGTGGTATCCGGTAAGGTATTTCGCTAAGAGGCTGCTGTAAAAGTCTAATTAAGAATTAAGAGTTAAGAATTAAGAAAGTATGATTTATACGGGAAAATATCCGGCAATGCATATTTTCTTAATTCTTGGCTCTTAAAGATTCTCTCCCGTTTTTTCCATTATTACAATATATTCGTTGGTCATGGTCGAGACTTTTGCGCCGGGTTTGTTTGTCGGGCTTGTTTTCGATGGCATACGCTTGTTGGGAATCTCCCTGACAATGGTATCAATGTGGCTGAACCCGAATTTTGTAAACGTTTCCACGGTGAAGAAGTCCAAAGGTATTTGCACGTTTTTTACAATCCTGTTGCCCACTACATAGCAAACGATGCCACCTCGTCTAACTGTTTTAGCGACATTGGATATGGAGTTGTAGTAATCGGTAAGAAACGACACAACCTCTATGTGTCTTTTACCGTCAACCTCCTTGATTTGTTCCAGTTCAGCCGCGATGGCTTTGGTCTTGAGTGTCTCTGTCTTGCATGATTTGCCGCCCATGAGCGAACTGTCTAAATTTTTTGCGTCATCAAATCCGAACCATTCATTGGCCCATCTTGAAAATTGTCCGTAAGCTACGGTTGTCTTGCTGTCGCCGTATGGCGGCGAGGTTATTATCATGTCGACGCTTCCGTCTGGTAGGATTTCTTTAGGTATGCCATCAACCGTATTGAAGGCGCAAATGGTTGAGTTTCCCGTATTCTCGATACGGTTGAAAGCCTCCATGCCTGCTATGTTTCTGATAGTTTTCGCCTCGAAAAGTTTGAAGGCATCGGGATTGAATTTTTGTAGTTGGGCTTGCGACATGCGGTATCTTTTGAACTCGCCGTTGCGTGTAAACGATACTTCGCGCACAACCTCGGACAGTGGAAGTCTGAAAAAGTCAGCGTATTCGTTGCTTTGTTCAATGAGTTGTGACAGATAAGATAATTTCAGCAGATTGTCTTCCGAATACCAGAATTTTGCATTTGAAATGTGGCTGAAGTCTTTATTCTTGACATCCTTTTTATCGTAAAAAGGGAAATTTGACTGTAAAATAGAGAAAGCCTCTTGTATTCCCTTAATGTCATAATGGGTTGTTTTTACTTTGGAAATAAGTCTTGCCAACGGGTTTAAGTCTGTTCCAATGGCGTTGATGCCGGCTATATTGGCTTCAACAAGTGATGTGCCGCTGCCCATATAGGGGTCGAATAACAAGTCGAATTTACCTTCAGGACGGTAGTTCCTTAATAAAGTGCGAGGAATTTGCGGAATCATCATTGCTGGATAGTTGTGGAAGCAATGGGTAAAATCCTTTGTGTCAGCATCTTTAAAACTCCACCTGTCGTCAATAGTCCTTTTATACATTATCTTAAATTCTTAGTGGCAAAGGTAATAATTTCTTTATTAAAAAGGGATAAAACAATTCTTTTACTCTCATAATGAGAGTGGAGCGATGACGAAAAAGGACTAATTTTAACAAAAATATAAATAAAGATATTACACATGAAAAGTGAGTTCCAGTTTTCAATTATAACAAAATTGAGGCGGTTGCGTGAAGAAAATAATTACAGTCAGTCGCAAATAGCCTCGATTTTAGGTATAAGCAATGGCCAGATGGGTAATATTGAGTCGTTAAAGTCTCCGCATAAATACACTTTGGATCAGATATATAAAATCTGCAAATTGTTTAAAGTGCCGATAGAGAGAGTTTTTATCAATGACGGAGAGTGTGAATGTGATGGTGGCACAGTTGACCTGTTGATTTTAAATATAATAAAATATGAAGAGCGATAAGGATAAAATTATTGAGAAATTTCTTGCTGTGAGAGCATTGGGATTTGTCAAAAGCAATCGTAAGAATAATACGGGAATAGGCAAGACATTTGAAGATTATGTAGGAGTAGTTGAGAATAACCTTGATGAACCTGATTGTTCGGCTATGAAATCAAGTCTCATAGGGATGATGTGAACTCTTATATAACGCTTTTCACTAAAACACCAAATTTTCCTAAAAAAGCAAATTTATATTTGAATAGCAGGTTTGGAATCCCTTATGATGATAATCCTGAACTAAAAAAGTTGCATACGTCAATGTTCGCAAATAAGTTCAACACTTGCGGCGGTAAATATTCTTTCCGCATGTTGAACGATAGGGCTGATGAAAAGTTGAGAATCGGAGTGTTTGATATTCATTCGAGACAGTTGCTTGACGCGGAAGCTGGTTACACGTATGAGTGCTTAAGGAAGGTTTTTAAGCATAAATTGCGTAACCTGTTGTATGTCACGGCTGAACGTAAGTATGTGAATAAAGACGAATATTTTTATTTCAATAGGGCGGAAGTTTATTCAAATCCTACATTTGAAAGGTTCATGGATTTATTGGACGGTGGCCAGATAATGTATGACATACGTATAGGTTCTTACCGGTCTGGCAAAAAATACGGAAAGCCACATGATCATGGCAGCGGTTTCAGGATACTTGAGGCAAACATAAAGCAGTTGTATGCCGATAGGGAAGTTTTGTCGTGATGTGATAACTTGGCCGGTATTATTAAGCCCGGCCTTTTTAATATGGTTTGATAAAGTTTTTCATGGTATGACGTATGTGCGTTCGCACTGTCATCTTTCGGCCCAGTCACCCCGGTCAAGGTTGCGGTAGCTTATAGCTTCGGCCAGATGCTGGGGCTGTACGGTCGCGGATGAGTCGAGGTCGGCTATGGTGCGTGCCACTTTTAGTATCCTGTTATAGGTCCGGGCCGATAGGTTAAGCCGCTCCATAGCGGTGCGCAGCATATCGATTCCAGCGGCATCGGGTTCGGCGTATTGGTGTATCATGCGTTCGGTCATCTGTGCGTTGCAGTGTATTCCGCGGTGTTCCTTAAACCGTTGCTCTTGTATTAGCCGTGCTTTTATTACTCTTTCGCGTATGCTTGCGCTGCTTTCGCCTTGCGTTGAGCGTGAAATGTCCTTGAACGGCACCGGCGTTATTTCTATTTGGATGTCGATGCGATCGAGCAGCGGGCCGCTGATTTTATTCAAATATCGTTGTATCTGCCCCGGCGTGCATACGCATTTGTGTGTAGGGTCGTTGTAATATCCACAAGGACAGGGGTTCATTGATGCTACGAACATGAACGAGCAAGGGTATTCAACGGTGTATTTTGCGCGTGAAATGGTTATTTTCCTGTCTTCCAGTGGTTGTCGCAGGACTTCGAGTGTTGACTTGTTGAACTCAGGCAGTTCGTCGGCAAAGAGCACGCCGTTATGCGCCAGTGAGATTTCCCCGGGCAGGGGGTTGGTTCCTCCGCCGACTAAAGCTACTTGTGATATCGTGTGGTGTGGGGCGCGGAACGGCCGTTGGGATATTAACGACATGTTTTTGCCGAGCTTTCCGGCCACTGAATGTATTTGCGTTGTTTCAAGACTTTCGGCTAAAGACAGCGGTGGTAATATTGACGGGAGGCGTTTAGCCATCATCGATTTACCGCTTCCCGGCGGACCGATCATAATGAGATTATGTCCTCCGGCAGCCGCTACTTCCATAGCGCGCTTTACATTGTCTTGGCCGCGCACGTCGGCAAAGTCAAGCTCAAACTTGCTTTGTTGCTCGTAAAATTCGCGGCGTGTGTCGATTATGGTCGGTTCAAAGCCATCTTCGCCATTCAGGAAGCGCATAACGTCGAGTATGTTTTCCATTCCGTAAACGCTAAGGCGGTTTACGACGGCGGCCTCGCAGATATTCTGTTTTGGAACGATAAGTCCTTTGAATTCCTCTTTCCTTGCTTTTATTGCTATGGGCAGGGCTCCTTTTATTGGCTGTATCTTGCCGTCAAGTCCGAGCTCTCCCATAAGCATGTATTCAGAGAGACGGTCCGTTTTCACCTTGCCTAAGGCGGCAAGTATGCCTATGGCTATAGGCAGGTCGTATCCGCTGCCTTCTTTGCGCAGGTCGGCTGGCGCCATGTTTATGGTGGTGTCGGTGACGGGAAGTTTTATTTCGTTGTTCTTCAGGGCGGCTACTATGCGGTCGCGGCTTTCTTTGACGGCTGTGTCGGGCAGCCCCGTGAGATGAAACATCACCCCTTTTGTAATGCTTACTTCGACTGTAACAGTGGTTACTTCCAGTCCGTTGACAGCTGCGCAATAAGTCTTGACCAGCATTATGGATGTTAGTTTAGTAGAATTTTTAGTTTAGATTCCAAGTCTTCGGGTTTGATATTTCTCTCGACTACGTGTCCTTGAGCATTGAACAGCACGTTTTCATTAACGCCGCCGAACGCAAACTGTTCAAGCATCGGGCTTTCGAACATCATTTGGTCACATACTGTTATGGTCGATGTCGAGTCGTTTCGCAGTGAGCGTTTGCAGTTCTGGACGCTTGCGTCAAGATTTACGCCCATCAAAGCGAGCTTGTCCCCGTATTCTTCTTTCAGTCGTTTTAGCCGGTCCCGCATGTTGCGGCTTTCATAGTTCCATTCCGCCCATGTGTAGACTACTGCCACTTTGCCGCTCAGATTGCCGCTTGTGACGTTTTTTCCGTTGATGTCTTTAGCTGAAAATGAAGGCATTTTAGCGCCAACCGCACATTTCCTCATTGCTTCAATGTATCGCGACATGCGTGCTATCTGTCCGTTCTTTGGCTGTGCTTTGTATGCAATCTCTATCAGTTGTGATGTCTTTTGCAGGTTTTGTAGCTCGCCGTTCTTCCTGTTTGTGATGAAGTATTTGCGTAGGATGTATGTGCTTACGGCAGATTCAGGATTGTTCCTGATGAACTGCTCGGCAAGTTTCAGGACTTCGGGAGGCGACGCTTGTGCTATCTGTTTACGGAAACTGTTCATCAGTTTGTTTTCGTCTGTTCCCTCAATTTCGATTTCTTTGAGGTGTGAGGCATCGCCTTTTATAGTTACGGATTTTCCCGGTTCGGCGAATATCGGTTGTTCCGAGAAGTTCGGAAATACGATCATTATCGTGCCGCTTTCCTTGCATGGTGTTTCAAAAGTAAAGCGTCCGCCGTCAACCTTTATCGTATCGATGCCGTCAAAAACTCCGTCGGGGCTGTAAATATAAAACTCACCTTGGTTTAGGTTGAGTAATCGGCCTTCAAAACTGAAGTAACCCCTGCGTGAACCGCAGGCAACCAAAACCAAGGTGAGTGTAATAATGTATGTAAGCCGCTTCATGCGTCAGCTTTGTTTATTTGCTGACTTTTGACAGCTCAAGGTCGTTGTTTGCGTAAGTTGAGAGTGAAGGATCCTTCTGCAATGCGCTCTTCAGGTAAGAAGAAGCGGCATCGTTGTTGCCTTGACGTGCGTTGAGGATGGCCTGCAGATAGTCTGTCATGGAGTCTTTGTTCTCAATGCTGTTCAATGTATTGGCTGCTCCGGCGTAGTTCTTGTTAAGAATCTGTGCCAAAGCTGTTGTGTTGCAGTTGATTCCGTTCAGGTTCTGTTCTGCTGTTGCGTAGTCACCCTTTGCGAGGTTGAGTGAGCCGAGCACCTTATTGTAGTCGCCAGCGGTGTTGCCCTTTGCGATGTAATTCTCAGCTTCGCTCAGGTTACCGTTCTTCAGGGCGAGCAGTCCGAGGTTGGCGTTTACTTCAGCGGCGTTGCCGTTGATGCTCTGGGCCTTTGTCAAGTAGTTCTTAGCCTCAGCGTCGTTGCCTTTTGCAAACTCGATAGCTGCAACGTTGTTGAACGCGCGGTAGTCGTTAGGATAAACTTCGGTTGTCTTTTTGTAGATGGCCTCTTTTGCGTCGAGGTTGTCTTCAAGAGTAGCGGCGTAAAGCAGTTCGTCAACGCTCAACTGAGTAGCATCAGCCTTGTACTGCTCTTTGATCTGGTCGTCGCTGCGGCCGATTGTCTCATAGTTGATGATGAGGCGTGAACGGCGGAGCTCAGGCAGGATGCCGTCGGCAAGTTCACGGAAGCCGGCAGACATGTTACGTATCTGCTGCTCGCGCTCCTCGGGATCCTGATACATTGAGAGGACACGGAGGATAACGTCCTTATCCTGTATGTTTGAAGCGGCAACGAGTTTTTGGAAACCGTCCCAGTCTTGGGCTGTATATTTTCCGGTAACGTCGCCTGACAGTTCAGCCTCTTTCATCTGCTTCTGTGCGTAGTCAACAGAAACGTTCTGACGCTTGCTTGCCAGTTTGTCGTTGAACTCTACGCCACCATCCGGTGAAGCGTAAGCGAGCACTTCAACATTCTTCAGGTTGAGTTTCTCCTTGTCGTTGTTGATGTCTTTGAGCAATTTTACAAACTCCTGTACAGAGTTGTTCTTCAACTCACTCTTGCGCAGGTTGGCTTGGTTGATGAGGAACTTGATTTGAGATTCCTGCTTCTGTGCGCGTACTCTCTGGAATGTGTCGGGAGCGATGCAAGCGCCGCTTCCGGCGAGAGTTTTCGTATAAAGTTCAGATGTTGCGATAACTCCTTCAGCTACTTTTACGGCAGGCACTTCTATCTGTTTCTTCTTCTTGCCGTAATATGCTTCGAAAGTCATGTAGAGATCGCTCTTCTGCATTTCGGGAACATACTTGTAGTTGGCTTTCATCGTGTAGTTGCCACCCATTTTGTAAGAGATAGTCTGGTCGTTGCCTTCTACCTTCTCACCTTGGAATGTTGCAGCCTGTCCCTGTGCTACTTGTCCGTTGCCGTAGCGCAGTTCGGGAACAACTGTTACGACAGCTTTCTTTTTCAGATATTTCTCGGGGAAAGTACCGTCGATAGTTACGGCCACTTGTCCGCCTTTTGACTCGAGGGGATTGGGCGTAACCTTGAAATTGTCGGCAGAGAGTTCACCTAGCTTGGTAGAACAAGACGACAGTGCGAGCACTGACGCTGCCGAAAATAATAAGATAAGATTTTTTTTCATAATGAAAGGTTTAAAATGATTGTGCCGCGAGCGGGACTCGAACCCGCACAGCCATTACTGGCCAAGGGATTTTAAG